>Ga0116164_10002339_pt1 | contig 13644 bp, 13 predicted proteins | sample AD_UKC109_MetaG_FD_89888 | JGI IMG/M metagenome (GOLD analysis project Ga0116164, IMG submission 89888) | Active sludge microbial communities of municipal wastewater-treating anaerobic digesters from Hong Kong - AD_UKC109_MetaG | ecosystem: Engineered > Bioreactor > Anaerobic > Digestate... | reverse complement strand
CCGTCAACCCCCCACAACACGTAATCGTCCTCCTCCACTCCTGTGCCATTCATCTCCGGATACCCGTCCAGACTGCACAACACACATCACATCTCATTCACTCATGCCTTTCATCTCCGGATACCCCTTCACCCCACACTACCTCTCGCCTCCTCCACACCTGTGCCTTTCATCTCCGTATATCCGTCCAGACTGCACAACACACTTCACATCTCATTCACTCATGCCTTTTTCCTTCGTATATCCGCCCACCCCACACCGCGTAATCGTCCTCCTCCACACCTGATCCACGTAATCGTCCTCCTCTCAAGTCCTATCCACATTTCGAACATTTTCATACCCTTTTTTGCCAGAATCCTGGCAAACTTTTTTATATTGAATAAGGCATATTCAACTATTGGAATATCGAAAGCAAAAAGGGGTTTTCGCCTTCCACAGTCAGAATGTGTCAATAATGTCTATCGGACCAAACATTGCATCCGCCAGGAGGAACTATCACGTCGTACGATGAGCACCCTGAATCTCCCGGAAACTTCCCGGAATCGAGGAAATGCGCAAGCAGCATCGATTCTTTGATCTCCCACTATTCAAGCTTCGGCGAGGCGATCCGGGCGAACTCGGCGATCGGGCTGTTGGAGGCACAACAGCTGATGGAGGAGGCTCCGGCTACCACACGGCCAAAGGTCCGCCCTCCCAGGCTGGAGGAGATCCCCAGGGAGATGTATATCGAATCGGTTCTTGACGAAGAATCTTTTGCCATACCCGCTCCGCGATACCGGAACCGTCGCATCGCCGTGGTCGTTCCGGCATACAACGAGGAGCTCCTCATCGGCGAGACGCTCTATACCGTCCCCGACTTCGTGGAGAAGATATACGTGGTCGACGACTGCTCGGACGACCGGACGCTGTCGATCATCCGGGAATATGCAAAGAAAGACCGCCGGATCGTCCCCATCCACCATGAAGGGAACCAGGGCGTGGGGTCATCGATCGTATCCGGCTACAAGGCCGCCCTCGCCGACGGCATCGAGATCGCCGCTGTGATGGCCGGCGACAACCAGATGGACCCCGTATTCCTCCCGAAACTCCTCGACCCGATCATCGACGGCAAGTGCGACTACACCATGGGCAACCGCCTGATCAGCCCCGTCTACCGGAAGGGCATGAGCACATGGAGGTTCTTCGGCAACTCCGTCCTCACCTTCCTCACCAAGATGGCCTCCGGCTACTGGCAGATGATGGACCCCCAGAACGGATTCACCGCAATATCCGCACGGGCGCTGGAGAGAATAAGTCTGAATGATGTCTACCCAAAATACGGCTATTGCAACGACCTGCTGGTAAAGCTCAACGTCTGGGGGTTCCGGGTGATCAATGTACCACATCCCGCCCGATACGGCCGTGAAAAGTCCGGGATAAAGTACAGTTCGTATATTTTCAAGGTATCGTGGCTCCTTTTGAAGGATTTTCTCTGGCGGCTGAAGATGAAGTACGTGGTCCTGAGCTTCCATCCGCTGGTGTTTTATTATGCATTGGGAGCGGCCCTGTCCGTACTCGGAGTGCTTGGAGGAGTATATGCATTGTACTTCAAGTTCATCATGGGAAATCCCATCTTCGTGCCTGCTGTCCTGTCCCTGGTGGTGTTCGGGCTCGGGATGCAGCTGTTGCTCTTTGCGATGCTCTTTGACATGCAGCAGGAGAAGAACGGGAATGGGTGGTATTTCGCGAGCACATGATTTCACTTTAGAGAAGTACGGTGACCTGTGCGACGCTCTTTTCAACAGTGGCTATTCTATTCTGACAGTCCATGACTACCTGACCAAATGCCAGGACAGCCAGTATCCTATCCCCAAATGTGCGATCATGAGGCACGATGTCGACCGGAAGATCGATAATACCCTTCGAATGGCGAAGCTGGAACATGCAAGGGAGATCCGGTCAACCTACTATTTCCGATACCCCTACACCTTCAAACCTGAAATTATAAACCAGATACGGGACTTCGACCACGAGATAGGCTACCACTACGAAGTACTGGCAAAGGCGAAGGGAGATTACAAAAAAGCCATACAACTGTTTGAGCAGGAGCTCCAGGTCATGCGGGAGTTCTACGAGATTTCCACGATATGTATGCATGGGAGTCCGTTATCACGATTTGACAACCGGGATCTCTGGAAGCACTATGATTTCAAGGATTTTGGAATCGTGGGGGAGGCTTATTTGTCGATGAAAACTCTACAGTATTATTCAGACACCGGGAGAAACTGGAATGCCCGATATTCAATAAGAGATCAAATGATATCGGGGTTCCTGGAAAAGAGGCCAGAAACAACCGATGAACTTCTTGAAACGATTCAAACTAAACAGGAAAATCAAATTTATATTTCTACTCATCCCGAAAGATGGGCGAATAACCTTTTGGAATGGTATTCTGGATACTTCAGGGATTTCACATTCAATACGGGAAAACGAATTATAATCGGGTTGCGGACATGAATAGTCCATTTAAATGTGATTTTCATATTCACAGTAAATATTCCTTTGACTCTTTTCTTTCACCAAAATGGATCGTGAAACGTTCGATAGCCTGTGGATTTCATGCCATCGCAATCACCGATCATAATACAATAAAAGGATCGAAAATTGCACAATCAACAGAACATGGTTCGCTTATCATTATTACTGGTGCAGAAATTGCAACTGAATATGGAGATTTAACAGGATTATTCCTTAACGATGAAGTAAAATCACGATTTTTTGGAGAAGTGGTTGATGAAATCAAGGGACAGGGTGGCCTTGTTGTCCTCCCACATCCCTGCCGAAGGAAGAAAAATCCTCCACTCAATCTGTTACGGGAGGTTGATCTCATGGAAGGAATCAACGGGAGGACTTCAGATCAAAAAAATAGAACAGCACAGGATCTTGCCCATACACTCAAAAAACCGATGATTGCCGGGAGTGATGCACACACGGTGTTGGAGATTGGTACGGTATGGACCAGTATTCAGTCTGAAGGAAAACTTGAGGATGATGAGCTTAGAAAAGCGATAGTATCTGGCAATAATCTACTTTTCCAGAAGAGTAACTGGCCGATCCAAGGGTTTTCTCAAGCCTATTCAACATGTATCAGACAGATTAGAAAGCGCAATCCCCTGTCCTAACGTTTCTCACGGAATACCTCTTTTAATCCACGACCCAAGAAGCTGATTGCTGGAAGAGGATCATCCCATGATAGTATATCATCATTCCGGGGCATTTGAAGCATCTCCTTTATCAGGCGGAAATCTCCAGTCTTTTTCATTTTCTTGATGAGTGCGATCGTGTCAATGAATGCATTCCGAGATTCTATGCCGGTTTTATAGGCGAACACCGGTTTTACATCACCTTCAACCGCCATCGTATAGAGCAGGTATGGAAAGTCAACACCTGCGAGGATTGGCAAGTTCAGGGAACCCCAGAAGCGTGGATTGACTTCCATAATAACGGGTTTTTTCTCTGGGGTCAGTTTAAATTCAACCATAGCGACCCCGTGCCAGTCGAAATTCTCCATTAATTCAAGAGCTATTCTTTCCATTCCCGGCATTTTCACACTGACCCTGCACGTGCTTGGTCCACCTGAGACCGGATATTCCCTGATACGTTTATGAGTGAAAATTGCCCTGGCATCACCGTGATTGAAGAGAAGCGAAACTCCGTAACCTTCTCCTGAGATAAATTCCTGGATCAGGGGATACTGGGGGGGATCAAGGTCAAATCGCTCGATCGTTTCTTTGTATCTTGTGACGAGTTCATCCTTTGTATTCACATACGAGAGACCAATGCTGCTTGCGGATTCCCGCAACTTTATGACCGCAGGAAAATCAATAGCCTGCGATAGAGCGTTTAAATCACTCAATGACTCTATCCTGTACGTTTTGGGAATCGGAAATCCCATCTCTTCAGCGATTTTCAATAAATGACTTTTGTTGTTTACGGTCGAGATCGTTTCATAATCGTGAAATGGGATTTTTACAAGAGGTTCGAAATACGACCGGTACTTCACGATGAAATTGGTATCGGTTGAGTGAACAGGAAGGAGAATATTACTCCCGCTTTTTTCGAGAATTTTTCGAATGACAGATAGCGTAGCGATTATGTCATTGCCAGAAGGAGGATATGTATAAAATCCTCGCGAATGCCTGGAGAATGATGCCAGAGAGCCTCTTTTTGAATCCGCGGTGTAGACTGCAATTTGTTTCCTGCCGAGGCTCCTTGCAGCGACAAGTGCCTTGATACTGTCAGCACCGGTAATGAGAGCCCCGCTCATCTGAAATGATTATTGAGAGATTACTTATAACAGTATGGCTCAATTTACGATATAGACCAAGGATTTTCATGAGAATACTTGTCGGTATGATGCACCCCAAGCATGTCTATATGTTCAAGAACTTCATCCATGCCATGGAGAGCCGCGGGCATGAGGTCGAGATTGTTGCAATTGAAAAGGATGTCACAGTCGCACTTCTGAAAAAATTCGGGCTCCCATTCAAGATTATCGGGAAAAACCCATCGACAATATCAGGGAAAATCTTGTCGCTGCCCCAATGGACATATCAGACATTAAAAATTGCCCGACGTTTCAAACCCGATATTTTCATCGGACAGGCATTTCCTCATTTCGCCTATATAAGCGCTTTTCAGAAAAAGCCATTTGTTATTTTTGAAGATAGCGAGCCGGCTCATGTTGTCCAAGCCATAACATTTCCTCTTGCATCGTGTATCATCACTCCATCTTGTTACAGAGAGAATCTCGGGAAGAAACAAAAAAAATTCAACGGATATTTCGAACTGGCGTACCTGCACCCCAATCATTTTTCTCCATCTGAATCGGTACTGGAGGAGATCGGGATAAAAAAAGGGGAACAATTCGTTGTAGTGAGATTTGTGTCCTGGAAAGCAGTTCATGATATCGGTCAGGAAGGCGGTTTCGACCAGGAAAAGAAACGGGAACTCATCAGAGAACTGTCAAAACATTGTCATGTTGTCATTTCATCAGAAAGTCCGCTTCCCCATGATTTAGAGGAATATAGGATATCACTCTCACCTGAAAAAATTCATCATCTGCTCTATTATGCCTCACTTTTAATAGGAGACTCCCAAACCATGACAACCGAAGCTGGTATACTAGGCACCCCTGCAATCAGGTCCAATTCTTTTGTTGGGCCTAACGATATGGGTAATTTTATTGAACTCGAACACACGTATGAATTGATATTTAATTATCGAGATCCTGATAAGGCAATTGAAAAAGCTGTCGAACTCATTCATGATAAGAATTTAAAGGAAAAATGGAAAGAGAAACGAGATTTTTTGCTTAAAGAAAAAGGAGACTGCGCACAATTTATGGTTGAATTTATTGAGACATATGAATGATCATCGAATAATCGGATATTTCGTTGAATGTCCGGTTATATTAAATTCACACGTCGATATTTGTGATTGGTTGGGTGGAGTGATTAAATGATAATCTATTTGATTGTTGGTGTACGACCCGAATTTATTCAATGTACTCAAGTTGTCCAAGAACTAAGTAAAAAGCATACTACCCGAATTATCCACACCGGACAACATTATGATTATATAATGGATAAAGTTTTTTTTGATGAATTGGAGATTCCAGAACCAGCACACCATCTTAATATCGGATCCGGGAGTCAGGGACAACAAACGGGAGATCTGTTGAAAAAGATCGAAGAAGTATTGATCGAAACGCCTCCTGACATGGTTTTGGTTTTTGGAGATACTAACTCTACCCTGGCAGGTGCTCTGGCTGCAGCGAAACTCCACATTTATGTTGGCCATATTGAATCGGGAATGAGAAGTTATGATAAAACAATGCCAGAGGAGATAAATCGAATACTCACAGATCACTGTTCTGATATTCATTTTTGTTCAACACAGACTGCCGTTGAAAATTTACATAAGGAAGGTCTTGTTGAACAGATTTATCTAACAGGCGATGTCACGGTTGATGCGTTACGAAAATACAAAAATATAGCAAAAAAGAAATCTTCAATTCTGGAACGTCTTAATTTATCCCCAAAAGAATACTTGGTTGCAACGCTGCACCGGGCCAGCAATACTGATATAAAAAGGAATCTTACCGAGATTATTGAAGCATTCATTGCAGTCGATAATAAAATTATTTTTCCCCTTCATCCTCGAACAAAGGCAGCTCTTGAAAAATATGACTTGTATAATCGTCTATTGAATAGTAAAAATATCAATTTAATTTCTCCACTAGGATACCTTGACTTTTTACATCTCCTGAATAATGCGGAAAAAGTACTGACAGATTCGGGCGGTATCCAAAAGGAAGCCTATATTTTAAAAGTTCCTTGCATTACACTTAGAGAGAATACCGAATGGGTTGAAACTGTTCATGAGGGGTGGAATGTTCTCGCGGGAACAGATGGAAATCGTATTCGAAAAATGATACAGGACTTTATTCCATCAACTGACCAGAATATGGTCTTTGGCCAGTCTGCCTCAAAGAAGATCGTGAATTCTATTAAATCATTTCAAGAATATACGGGAATCCAGGGATGATTGAGAAACATTATACCATTCATAATATTGTCAATTTTACAATCAAGTCAACGACTATTCCGAAAAGGATGGCTATTGAATACGCAAACTTCGAAACAGATCATATCAACCGCCCTGATTTTACGATTGAAATAGGCGATTTCATTCCTTCAAATGAAGATTGCTCCCTCATAGATCATACGTATTTTATTAAAAAGGGCTATTTTTACTGCAAGGATTCCTATAAATTCGGAAAATGGGCGGTTGAAGTCAACGGTCTGGAATCAGATGAACTGCATCTCAATATTTCGACAAATTTTATTGGCCTTTATGCTGCGGATATGTTCATTTGCGCTTATATAATCGATTTTTTCATCAGATATACATTGGAAAGAAAAGGCTATTCTGTGGTCCATGCAGCTTCAATGAGCAAGGATAATCATGCTCTTTTATTCCCTTCCCAAAGTGGTGCTGGAAAAACCACCACCGCAGTTTATCTCGCTGAGGATGGCTATGATTATCTTGGAGACGACTTCGTTATTCTTCATAAAGGGCAGGTTTTCAGCTATCCGACACCACTCAATGTGTTTTCATATAACCTCAATCCTGTTATTCGGAGTGGACTTCCCTTCCAGGATAGAATATTGCTGAAAATCAAATCGGCTCTCTACAAAATTACAGCAGGAAGAATTAAAATTTTCACAAAAATGAATCCAGTGGACATTCCAAATTTCAATGTTGTTGAAAATTCAAATCTTGATACAATCTATCTCTTATCCCAGGGAGAAAAATTAGAGGTCACTCCAGCCAATCCTGATTTTGTCGTGAATAGCCTTATTATTAACCAAAAACTCGAATCTTATCCTTTTTTAAAATATTTTATTGAGTACTCATATGAATTTCCCAATAGCGATATCGCCCGATTCTGGAATACATGTGAGAAAAATCTTAAAATGAACCTGGAAGGCGACATGCAATATTATGAGGCCCGAATACCGCGGCACTATACGAGTGAGATTTTTAAAAAATTTCAGGAGGTAATGGAATGTGGGAACTAAATTACAATATCCATGATCTCCTGACGATAAAAATTCGGGGTAACGGATTTCCTGATGCAACCAAGCACCTTCGATATTCCTATTTCCAGACCGATGAGAATATTGACAATCCTGATATTTCCCTTAATATCGGCCCATTTGTTCCTTCAAATGAAGGAGCCACAAGCATTGCCCATAAGTACTGGGTTAAGGACAATTATTTTTACTGTAAAGAAAAAGGAAGCAGGGGAAAGTGGGAGATCGAGATATTCGGTTTCGAAACCGGGAAAACAGTAATTAACTTCCATGGAAAGAACCCTGGAGTGAAGGGACTTCTCTTCCCCACGTTTATGGCTCAGGAGTTCCTGATACCTTTTATTGAATATAAACTGGCGAGAAAAAATTGTTATTTGATTCATGGTGGCGCTGTGTGTAGAGATGATATTGGATACATTTTTACGGGAAGGCCCGGTGTTTGGAAAACATCGTTAATTATGGATTTACTGCGTACAAATGAATATCAATTCCTTGGAGACGATAGAATTATTCTAAAAGAGGATGGGAGTATATTATGTTTCCCGACGAGTCTGTTTCTCTTTGACTTTACACTTGCCAATACTAAAACTGAACAAAGGAGTATGAGTAATAACCTCAACCTTGTTTACCGTATCCTGATGAATGGAACGGAACAATCCCCAAAAAATCTCATCAAGAAATGTTTGATGGAAAAAATAGTGTTTATCTCCCGATTTACCGATCAAAATGTCCAGATTCGTAAAACTACTCCCAATGAAGGGCTACAAAAAATAATTGTCAATAATATGGCAGAATATATTGAATCAACAAAAAAATCGCCTGTTGGACAATTCTTTACCTATGTCAATATTTATTCACTGATATACCCTGATACTGATTTAATAAGCCATCATTATCGCATAAAAGAACAATTATCGCAATTAATCTCAAGCATTCCTTTACACGCAATTACACTACCATTCAGATACGATCGGTCAGCCTTTGATATAGTGGTTAATCATATTGATTTAAACCCACAATTAAATGACATTTAGCTTATGATGAGAAATATAATGAAATATATTTTAATTACCCCTGCAAAAAATGAAGAGGGTTACTTGCCCGATGTAGCAAAATCCATCATTAATCAGACAGTAAAACCAAGTCTGTGGCTTATTATTAATGATGGTAGCACCGATGGGACTCTCAATTATATCCAACAACTCTCTGACCAATATAACTGGATAAAATATTTATCATTGTTAAATAAACCAAGAGATATAACTTTTCACTATTCATTTGTTTGCAATAAAGGATTTGAAATAATTGTTAAACTGGCATATGAAATGGATATTGAATACGAATTCATTGGACTAGTTGATGCAGATACAGTGGTTGAAAAAGAATATTTCGAAAAATTAATAAATCAATTTTTTAAAAATCCAAAACTTGGTGTTGGAAGTGGTGGAATATATTATAAGAAAAATGGAAAACACTTTTTAAATAAAACGAATATAAACAGGCCAAAAGGTACCGGAAGGCTTTGGAGAAGAGATTGTTTTTTCTCTACGGATAGATACAGTCTTGAACCGGCTCCAGATTCGATTTCAAATGTTAAGGCATTATTGAGAGGATGGGAAATAAAAAATTTTAATGATATAATGATGTTTCAATTAAGAGAAACAAGCAGTGCCGAAGGATTATGGAAAGGATTTACAACAAATGGATGGATTGCTTATTACCTCAATAAACATCCAATACTCGTTCTCGGAGGATCTTTATATTTCTTAATTAGAAGACCCTATTATACCGGAATAGCATACCTTTTCGGTTATTTAAAAGCATTAATTAAAAGAACGCCTAAAATCAAAGACGAAGAAATTAAAAATTATTATTGGAATGAACGGTTAAAAGAGTACATCAAATTATCATGATGGTATCTATGCCAGCCAGACATACAGGCTTCAAATGATGGTACATTATGGTTGATGAGGCATTTTTTAAACCATCCCTAAAAAATATGGACCTCTTATGCGGGCTCTTTGGAATATTTCTAGGTCTAACTATAGCCACTTTATCAATTTTTGGAGTAATCAATCAACTCTTGATAGGTTTAACTGTATTTTGTATATCAGTAATATATGTTTTAACAAGATCAAAACTAAGATCTCAACGTGAGATCACCCCTATATCGATCTCTCCTCGCATTCTATCTGTACTGAACATCACATTCTGGTTTCTCCTCTCGGTCGCGCTATTGATATGGGATTTAAATCTGTATTATCGTCCCATTTCCTTCTTTATCATCATATCGATACTATCTGGAATAATCGCCTTAGAAATATTCTCATCCGATGATTCACGTGGTTTTTGGCTAATATTTATAAAAATTGTTATTTTATCGCTTGTTATCCGGGGAGGCATCTACTTCAATTACCCCAGCATCATGGGCTATGATGCCTACTTCCACACAAAAATAGCGGACATTATTATGCTCACGGGTTCTGTCCCCCCGTTTGAGATCAGCGATAAATACGTCTATGCCCCTATTGTACATACCTTAATTGCGAGTATGGGACTGCTGTGCCAGATCCCAGTTAAATGTGCTGTCTTTTTATCCATAGGCGTCGGGAGTGTGGTAAGCACCCTCTTCCTTTACATAATCGGGAAAAACATTGCAGGGCCGCAGATTGGCTTGCTCGCAGCCCTTCTGGCAAATTTAACAAATGATCTTATTGTACGGGGTATCACGAATATTACCGCGGATTCCCTGGTGGTATGCTATTTACTGGTAATGCTCTATCTCGTTTTCGCTGATACTATCAATATAAACATCCGGGATTCACTGCTGATATTCTTCTCTCTCCTTCTTGTGATAACACACCAGTTGAGCACATTCGTAGTTTTTCTTATCTTATTTACTATCTTCTTCTCTCAAACAATTATATCATACATTCACGGTGTTCACCTACAGAAAAGTCGCTCCATTATTTATCTCGCTCTCTTTGGAATAGCGATTTTCTCATATTGGATCGGCATGAAGTTTCCTAGTGGTTCCTCGTTTTTTGATTCCGTGCTCGGACCCTTCATCGATGTTATCAGAGCAGGTGGAGAATATGGAAGTGACCTTTTAATAGTTGGTTACACATCTGATCTGCATTTGTTTGATCTCTTAATTCTTCAATCCAGTTATCTTATTCTACCATTCTTTGCGATAGGAGGATTATTGTTGTGGATATATCCAGAAAACAGAGAAAAATTTTCTATTGCTGTAGTTGCTGTCGCTCTCTTTGTTATGGTTTATGGTATTCCCTTGCTAGGTATCCGTAATTTTCTCACAAGTCGATGGATGCCTCTTTTATGTGTTTTTCTAGCTATCCTCGCAGCAGCGTTTATCTGGCGATCAGTTCATCTGCTGCCATCCAAAACGTGGAAATTATGTTCTGTGTTTCTGATCGTTTTTGTCTTCGCATTCTTAATGATCACAACTCCAGGGATCAATAAAGACAATCCTCTGGTTAGTAAGGATACAACAGTAAGGAATCAGTTTACTTCCAGTGAGATACAAGCGGCTAAAACAATTGGATCTGTGTATGACGGCAATACGTATGTAGATTCAACGTTTTTAGGTGCATATATCTATTATATGATTCCCGATTTATCTGGCAAAGTACTCACACTGTCGAAACGAGTTTCTCAATTCAGTATATCAGATCACGATAGCCTGATTAGATCCAATAATTTATTTGTTCTTAGAACTTGCATTCTTTTCGAACCGGTCACTGTCAAGGCATCTCATCTCTATGGTGATTTCAGGACTCAGATTATTCCTCAAAAATTTTTTGACAATTTTGAATCGCACCATTTCGATTTGGTGTACAATAACTCCCACGTTTTAGGATATCTGTCACGTTAAATTCGGGAGAATAGCGGCTGTACCTGTACCCTTAATGTAGAATTTTTATTGTGAGGTATAAAAATTTGCCTCAACTTTCTGTTTTGTGCACTATATATGCATTCTTGTTGGGTATATCTCTTCCTAAACTGGGTGGAGTCTGGGTTATAACCGAAAAAACGAAAAATTCATCAGATATTCAGCATTTAGTGGAATGGGTGCGAAAGTGAACACATGATGTAAACACATACTCCGGCATCTTTGTGATACAAGATGTTCCGACACGACACGACAATACATTCACAATAAATTCACCACATATGAGATGGTTACTAAATCTACTACAATAAGTTATGACACCTTGATATCCTAATGTGACATACCAATCCTATATGCGGGTCTTCTATTTCGTAAGATCGCTCAAGCACACGCAATCAGGTGTTTCAAAGAAAATAATCTCTCAAATTGTCTCTCTAAATGAAGTAGGCGTAGATGCAAAACTTTTTACTTTTGGGAATGTAGATGGGTTGAAATATTTAGCTAAAATTTCAGATTATACAGTTCACGGTCGTTCAAGTATCGATTGCGATTATGGCATGAATATCATCAACCTGATTCGACATGATTTATGTATAAACCGGATATTACGGCTTCTTTTCGAATCCCTAGGATCAAAAGATATTGTATACTCCAGGATTCCTCCTCTTTCGATATCTACATTAATTTCTCTTGGAAAACCTCGGGACTGTAAAATCGTTTTTGAGTTCCAAAGTATTGAGAATCGAGAGGCGTGGTCGAGCGGACGCTATTTTTTTGCTCTGCTTGAATCGATTTTTGGAAAAATCCGCAGAAGAAACATTGACGCCATCGTCGGAGTCACTGATGAAATCACTCAATACCAGCTCTCCCGGGCTCGTAATCCCAACAAGCCCCACATCACAATCGGTAACGGCTTTGACGTCGCCTCCGCCCTCATCCGCCATCCCCCAACCCCAAATACAACAACACTCCACCTCCTCTGCGTCGCCAACATCAGCCGCTGGCACGGGCTCGACCGGCTTCTCCGGGGCCTCGCCATCTATAACGGAACACCGAAAGTCATACTCCATATTGCCGGGGACGGAGCGGAACTCCCCCATCTCCAGCAACTGACTGAGGAATTCGGCATCGGCGACCGGGTGGTCTTCCACGGCTTCACGACCGGCAAAGCCCTCGACGACCTCTTTGACCAGTGCCATATCGCAGTGGGGAGCCTTGGGATCCATAGGATTGGCCTGAAGGAGGCATCGATTCTCAAAGCCAGGGAGTACTGTGCTAGGGGAATACCCTTTATTTACGGGATCGCTGATCCTGACTTCCCTGCAGACTTCCCGTACATCCTCCATCTTCCCGCCAGCGAGGGTCCCATCGATATCAAGCAGGTCCTGGCGTTCGCGAAGGAGGTCTGCGCCGACCCTGACCACACGCAGAAGATGCGCCGCTACGCTGAGGAGCACCTCGACTGGTCAGTGAAAATGAGGAGACTCAAGGAGTTCTTGGAGGCGCTGGTCGATGAATCCCCATCAATTTCTTAATGAAGACCAAGGAAGGCAACTAGCCTCACCCCACACCCACCCCGCCTTCCTCCACCTCGAATCAAACACCCGCTTAATCATCACCGATTCCGGCGGCCTCCAGGAAGAGGCGTGCATCCTCGGCGTCCCCTGCGTCACCCTCCGGAAAAACACCGAGCGGCCGGAAACACTCGACGTGGGATCGAACGACCTGGCAGGTACCGATGCACACACTGTCCTCGAGAAGAGCAGGATCATGCTCGACAAAAAACCGGGCTGGAAGAATCCCTACGGCGACGGCCATGCAGCGAGGAGGATGGTGGATGTGTTGGTGGAGGCGGGGTTGGGGAAGTGACGAGTATTTAAAGAAGATGTCCATATTGTGAGTCTCTCGTTTCAATACTATCCTAATTACATTCTTATTATGTGGAAGTGCTGGATAAAACGACATTGCAATCCTCTCACAATGCCCAAATCCTTTAATCGTAACAAAACATAGAACAACGTATAATACAAATCGGATGATTATTTGTCGGAATTCATATCCAATGTTTTAAAACTGGTAAGTGGTAGTGTT
>Ga0116164_10002338_pt1 | contig 13648 bp, 10 predicted proteins | sample AD_UKC109_MetaG_FD_89888 | JGI IMG/M metagenome (GOLD analysis project Ga0116164, IMG submission 89888) | Active sludge microbial communities of municipal wastewater-treating anaerobic digesters from Hong Kong - AD_UKC109_MetaG | ecosystem: Engineered > Bioreactor > Anaerobic > Digestate... | reverse complement strand
CTGGTACTGGAACGGGCAGAATGATCAGGCACAGGGCTCGTTTTACTTCACCCAGATTATGACCCAGGGCATCAGCCCCCGCTGGGGCTACCCGGCGGACCGCAACCGCAACGGCAAGGTGACGCTCAGGGAGCTTTACGACTATCTGCTCAAAAATCATGGGGCGTCCACACCCCAGGTGTACCCCCAGCAGGACGATACGGTAATCTTTGCTTACGATCCTGATACCGAAAACGCGGCTGACCGCGCGGCGGTTGTGGATGTCGTGTTTGAAGGCGACAGCATACAGCCGGACGGGAGCCTGACGCTTTCGTTCACGGTGCTGCGGCCGGTGCGCATCGCTTACCAGACTGTGTACCGCCGGGACGGGCAATGGCAGTTCGGCGAGGCTGAGCTCAGCTATGGTGAAACGGATCGCTTCACGGCGTTCGGCGAGCTGGCGGGCGCGGTGCTGCCCGGGCGCAAGCTCCGCACCATTACCCTGGCAAAGGACATCGAAAACCACCTGTACGGCTATGTGCTGGTGCAGCTGGTATCGCTGGAGGACGGTCGTCTGACGGTGCAGACGGGGCATGTGATCGCCGTGACGCCCACGGAAGGCGACCTGGACCTGCAAATTGACGTCCCAAGCCACTTTGCGCTGGCCGAGGGAGCGGAGCTGCCGATCTTCATCGCGCATGCCTACCCCTGCACGCTGAGCGTCAGGATAGTGGAAGGTGACGGCAACACGGTACAGCGCCTGAGCTACCGCGCGGCCACGCGCCCGCTGGGTATTGTGCCCGACGGGACCTGCTACTATTGGGACGGCCGCGACCGCAGCGGAGCCCCCGTACCGGCCGGTGAATACCGCGTGGTAGCGGAAGGCTGGATTGGGGACATGGAATTTTCGGCGCAAAGCGAACCCATCACAATCTCAAACGCACAAGAGGAGAACGGATTATGAAACTGATGATCGTCATTCCCTGCTATAACGAAGAACAGGTGCTGCCAGAGACCTCCAAACGGCTGGAAGCCAAGGTGCGGCAGCTGGTGGAGGCCGGACTATGCGGCGCGGACAGCCGCGTGCTGCTGGTGGATGACGGCAGCAAGGATAGAACCTGGGAGATCATCACCGCGCTGCACGATCAGAATCCGCTGTTTGAGGGGCTGAAGCTCAGCCGCAACCGCGGGCATCAGAACGCGCTGCTCGCCGGGCTGATGACGGCGCGCAAGCACTGCGACGTCAGCATCTCCATGGATGCCGATTTGCAGGATGATATGAACGCCATCGACCAGTTTTTGAAGGAGTTCCAAAACGGCTGCGATGTGGTGTACGGCGTGCGCAACAAGCGCAAGAGCGATACGTTTTTCAAGCGCCAAACCGCTTTGGCGTTTTACCGGCTGATGAAGGGGCTGGGCGTGGATATCATGTTCAACCACGCGGATTACCGGCTCATGAGCAGGCGCGCGCTGGACGCGCTTCACCAGTTCAGCGAGGTGAACCTCTTCCTGCGGGGGCTGGCGCCGCTGGTCGGGTTTCAGACCGGGGTGGTGTATTACGACCGCAGCGAGCGCTTCGCGGGAGAATCGAAATATCCGCTGAAAAAAATGCTCGCGTTCGCCGTTGACGGCATCACCAGCTTTTCAGTGAAGCCCCTGCGGCTGATTACTACGCTCGGCATTGTCATCTTCATGATCTCGCTGCTGATGCTTTTATACACGCTGATCTCCTGGATTGTGGGCAAAGCGGTCAGCGGCTGGGCGAGCACGCTGGCGTCGATCTGGATGATCGGCGGCATTCAGCTGTTATCGCTCGGGGTTATCGGGGAGTATATTGGCAAGATTTATTCCGAAACCAAACGCCGCCCGCGCTTTGTGATTGATCGGTACTTAAATGAGGAACAGGCCGATCCCGTTGCGGACGAATGACACCAAAAAACCCGCACACCATGGTGTGCGGGCTTTTTTTTGCCATCAGAACAGGTTTTTGATGATATCAATCCCGGCGATATAGGTGCCAAGGCTGGAACCGATATTGCCCAGCACCACGACCACCAGGGCTTTCAGGAAACGGTTTTTAAAGAATCCCTTGAAGCTGAAGATATCCTGGTGAACATTCAGCACGTCCTGCACGGTCGGCTTGCGAACGGCCGCCTGGGTGAGCCCGGCAAACCAGCCGCATGCGAGCATCGGGTTGAGCGAGGTGATCGGCGCGGCCACGAAGGCCGTCAGAATACTCAAAGGATGGGGGACTGCCAGCGCTACGAACAGGGCTGCCAACCCGCCATTCCAAAGTACCCAGGAGGACAGCTGCCGCAGCCCGGTTTCGGCATTGACGAAGAACCCGTATACGATCAGGCCGATAATCGCAGCCGAAAGCGCCCAGCCGAAGATTTTGCCATAGGGCTTCTTCTTGGGGATCTCGGTAATCTCCTGCAGATTCTGTTCCTTGAAAATTTCTTCCTTGACGCCCGGCACGTGCGCGCCGCCCAGCACCGCGACAATCTTCTTTCCGGGCGCGGTGCGGATCTTGGCCGCCAGGTACTGGTCGCGCTCGCTGATGAGGATATCGCCGATCTTTGGAAACTGCTTGCGCATGTCCGAAAGCACGGCCTCCAGAATGTCGGTTTCCAGTAGCTTTTGCAGTATATCGTCGGTAATTTCCTCTTCCTCGCCGGTGGAAACGAAGAGGCTGACGATCAGCTTCGCTTTTTCCCAAAGGTTCAGCTTCCGCCAGATGCGCAGGAAGGTTGTTTGGATGTTGCGGTCTGCGAGCACCAGCTCCGCGCCGATTTCCTTGGCGCTTTCGATCCCCTGGAGCATCTCGCCGCCGACGGATACATTCAGCTGTTTGGCGATGCGCTTCTGGTACGAGCCCAGGGCGAGGCTGGCCAGCAGAAAGCCGGTTTTCCGTGTCTTGATGACCTTGACGACGTCCGTGTTTTCCCAGGCTTTGGGGTTCTGGATCGACTGGTAGCGATCCTCGTCCAGCTCCACGCATACGCTGTCGGGGTGGTGTTCCTCGATCACTTCCTTGACCAGCGCTGCGCTGTCCTTGGATACGTGCGCCGTGCCGACCAGAATGATCTCCTTGTCTTCGTAGTTGAGTACGGTCAGGTTCTTATCCACAGTCCTTATCCTTTCAGGCGTCCTTGCCCGTGTATGAGCCATATATCGCCTAGTATACCATAAAATAAACTGCCGTTTCATACGAAACGGCAGTTTTTTACATCAGCGGGCGAGCAAACTCAGCCCGCGACGACTTTTTCCGGTTTGTTCTTTCCAAACCGCAGAAACGAGGGCAGCGCGACGTGGCCCTGGCTCATGACGTCGAAGGCGACAGCCGCCAGCAGTACCAGGCCTTTCACCAGGCGCTGGACGTTGGAATCCATGCCGATGATGTTCATGCCGTTGTTGAGAATACCCATGATCAGCGCGCCGATTACCGTGCCGCTGACTGTGCCGATGCCGCCGTACGCGCTCGCGCCGCCGATGAAGCAGGCGCCGATGGCGTCCAGCTCGAATCCGTCACCGGCCATCGGGGTGGCGCTGTCCAGGCGGGCGGCGAACACCATGCCGGCGATCCCGGCCAGCAGCCCCATGTTGACATAGCTGAAGAACATCAGCCGGTCGGTTTTCACGCCCGACAGCCTGGCGGCTTTGGCGTTGCCGCCCATAGCGTAGATGTGGCGGCCGAGCACTGTTTTATTGGTAATGAAGGTATAGGCTGCGGCAATCACACCCAGCACCAGCAGCACTGCGGGGATGCCCTTATACCGTGCCAGCAGCGTGAAGAACCAGATGATGATGGCCGAAATGATCACCATGCGGGTGATAAGCGCGCCGGTGGAGGTGTACTCATAGCCCTTGCGCTTCTTGTTCTGGTTGGAAAACACCTGCAGCAGGCAGTACGCCAGCGCGATAATCACACCCAGCAGGAAGCACGTCAGGTACAGCTTGACCCCAAATATGGTCCAGGTGCCGATGAACTCCGGCGTTGTGCCCACGAAAAACTGCTTGTACTCCGCCGGGAACACGGGGATGGCCTTGCCGCCCTGCAGAATCAGCAGCGTCGCGCCACGGAACACCAGCATGCCCGCCAGGGTGACGATAAACGCCGGGATCTTCACATACGCGATCCAGAACCCCTGCCACATGCCGATCAGGATGCCTACGCCCATGCACAGCAGGATGGACAGGTAGGGATCCCATTTCCATTTCATAATGAACACGCCCGCGCACGCGCCTACGACGCCGACCACCGAGCCGACCGAAAGGTCGATTGAGCCGCTGCCCAGAATACAAAGCAGCATACCGATCGCCAGGATCACGATGTAGGCGTTCTGGTTGATGATGTTGTAGACGTTCATGGGAAACAGCAGTTTCCCGCCCGTCAGGATCTGGAACATGATCACGATGACCACCAGCGCCAGCATCATTGAGTATTGTTTCAGGTTGCTTTTCACAGCAGTGAGAGCCTTGTTCATGCACTGATTTCCCCCTTGTTGCTGGCTTGCAGAATGCAGCCCATAATCGCTTCTTGCGAAGCGTCTTCCCGTGAGAACTCGGCAATCAGCTTGCTTTCGTTCATCACATAAATCCGGTCACACATCCCCAGAAGCTCCGGCAGTTCCGAGGAAATCATCAGCACGGCCTTGCCGTTGGCGGCCAGCTGGTTGATGATCTGATAGATCTCGTACTTCGCGCCGACATCCACGCCGCGGGTCGGTTCATCCAAAATCAGGATGTCCGGCTGTGCGAAGATCCACTTGCCCAGCAGCACCTTTTGCTGGTTGCCGCCCGAAAGGTTACCCACCAGCTGTTCCACGGACGGGGCTTTGATGTCCAGCTTTTCCTTTTGCTCCTTGGCGCGTATGGCTTCCAGATCCTTATCGATAATGGAATGGCTGGCTACGAACTCCATACGCGACAGCGTGATGTTGTGCTTGATGGAGTTGGAAATCACCAACCCGTTGCCCTTGCGGTCCTCGGTCACATAGGCAAGCCCGTGCTGGATGGCCTGGGCGATATTGTGCAGCTTCACCGGTTTCCCGTCAATCAGCGTCTGACCGCTGATTTTCTGCCCATAGGATTTTCCAAACACTGACATGGCAAGCTCTGTGCGCCCCGCGCCGATCAGACCGGCAACGCCAACGACCTCGCCGTGGCGAAGCTGCATGGAAACGCTGTCAACCACCTTTTTATCCGAATACAGGGGATGGTAGACCGTCCAGTCCTTGATCTCAAAGGCAACGTCGCCAATCGCCACGTTTTCGCGCCTGGGAAAGCGGTTGGTCATCTCGCGGCCGACCATGCCCTTGATGATGCGCGGCTCGGTGATTTTGTCGACCGCCTTGTCCAGCGTTTCGATGGACTTGCCGTCGCGGATGATGGTAATGCGATCGGCGCAGTATTCAATTTCGTTGAGTTTATGGGAAATGATGATCGATGTGATCCCATGTTCATTTTTGAATTCGATCAGCAGGTCAAGCAGCTTTTTGACGTCATTTTCATTCAGTGATGAGGTTGGCTCGTCCAGAATGAGAAGCTTCACGTCCTTGGTCAGCGCCTTGGCGATTTCCACAAGCTGCTGTTTGCCCATGCCGATATCCTTGATGAGCGTACGGGGGGACTCCTTCAAACCCACAATCTTCATGAATTTGGCGGCCTGCTGGTTGGTCAGGTCCCAGTTGATCACGCCGGCCGTATCCCGCTCGTTGCCCAGGTACATGTTCTCCGCAATACTTAGAAAGGGCACCAGCGCCAATTCCTGATGGATAATGGCGATGCCCCGTCGTTCCGAATCCTTGATGTCTTTAAAAGCGCAAAGCTCACCGTGATAGTACACCTCGCCGGTATATGTGCCATAGGGATAAATACCCGACAGAACGTTCATCAACGTGGATTTACCGGCGCCGTTTTCGCCCACGATGGCATGAATTTCGCCTTCAGTTACGTCGATATTGACGTTATCCAGCGCTTTCACGCCGGGGAATAGCTTCGTAATGTTTTCCATCCGCAGGATTGTCGATGCCACTACGCATTCTCCTTAGTTACTGGAAGGGGAGATGGCAGGGTTGCCATCTCCCCGTCGATTGGGCGCACCGAAAGGGGTACACCCTGACAACCAGTTGATGATTAGTCGGCCAGCTGGTCTGCCGTGTAGTAACCGCTGTCGATCAACAGCTCTTGGTAGTTGTTGATGTCTGCAAACAGCGGGGTGGCATAATAGGTGGGCACGTCGAGGATGTTGTTGCTGACAACAGCGTTGGTCTCAACTTCGGTGCCTGCGAGAATGGAATTGACGATCGTAACCGTGCGGGCTGCGAGGATGCGGGTATCCTTGAAGATCGACATGGACTGCAAGCCCTTGAGGATGTTCTTCATGCTGGCGATGTCGCAATCCTGGCCTGTGATGATCGGGTAGCCTTCGCCGGCTTCAAAGCCAGCGGCAACCAGCGCGTTGGTCGCGCCCTGTGCGGTGGAGTCGTTGGAGCAGAGGACAACATCCAGCGGCGTGCCATCGGCATAGTATGCGGCGATGATATCGTCCATACGGGCCTGGGCGGTCTCGGTTTTCCAGGAGGGGGTAGCGACCTGGTCAAAGGAGGTCTGGCCGCTGACGCAGATCAGCTGACCGTTGTCCAGGTACTGCTGCACTTTGGACATGGCGCCGTTGAAGAAGTAGGTGGCATTGTTGTCGCCGGGGTCGCCTGCCAGGAACTCGATGTTGAAGGGGCCCTTGCCTTCAGCAAGACCAAGGGTATCCACAACATACTGGCCCTGGATTTCGCCAACCTGGAAGTTGTCGAAGGTCGCGTAGTAGTCAACAGCCGGGGTATCCATGATGATACGGTCGTGACACACAACTTTGACGCCATTCTCTTTGGCTGTGGCGAGCACGGTGCCAAGAGCGGTCGACTCAATCGCGGTGATGACCAAAACATCGCAGCCGTTGAGCAGCATGGTTTCCAGCTGAGCAACCTGGGTGGGTACATCGTTGTCGCCTGCATACTGCAGTTCAACTTCGTAGCCAGCGGCTTCAAACTGGGCTTGCAGATAGTTGCCGTCCTCGTTCCAGCGCTGCAAGCTCTTGGTAGGCATCGAAATGCCGACTTTGCCTGCTGCCATTGCGGTACCGACGGTCGTCATGACAAGCACGAGGGCCAGGAGTAGGACAAGAACCTTTTTCATAGTAGAATACACCCCTTTTTCGAATTTATTTCGAGACCGCCGCTAACTGACGGTCCGGAAAACAGGTTTCTGTGCTCGAGCACATTCGGGGAACACATAAAATCTGGCAAAAACATTTTTGCCGGACATTATCAATAATCGTAGCGCGGGGCATTCAACCAACGGCAATGATAGGATGAAAATTTATTCACGATGCTATAGATGTATGCTACCATATTGTAACGTAACGGAAAAACGTTGTCAATAGGGCGGTGCAATATTTTGCGGTCAGCCTATGCAGAGCGTCAGTCTGGATATATACTTGCAGCCATTGCTGTACAAGGGTTACCTGTCGTTGGTGCAACAGGGATACGGGCCTGCACGCCCGTAGGCAAGATTGACAAGAGCCCCGGTGGAGACTATGATGGAAGCAGCGTTTTGACAAGGAGTGTTGCCCTGTGACGATCAAACAGATCGCCGACTTGTGCGGCGTTAGCCGAGGTACGGTCGACCGTGTGCTCAATGGGCGGGGCAAGGTAAAGCCGGAAACCGAGGAGCGCGTGCTTCACACCATCCAGCAGCTTGGATACACCAAAAATATCGCCGGGAAAGCCCTGACGCTCAAAAAGACGACGCCCATTATCGGGGTCGTTGTATCCAGCGAAGGCAACCCGTTTTTTACAGATGTCATCGAGGGATTTGAAAAGGCCGAAAAAGAACTTACCGATTACGGCGTAACCGTGATGATCAGGACCATGCGCGGGTATGATGTGCAGCGTCAGCTTGCGCTGATCGCGGAGCTGGAGTTGGCCGGCATTTCCGCCTTGGTGATCCAGCCGATTAACGATGCGCGCATCTCCAAGAAAATCAACGAGCTGGGTGCGGCCGGTATCCCGACCATCACTGTGAATACGGACATTGAAAACTCCTGCCGCAGCTGCTATGTCGGCTCGGATTACACGGCGGGCGGTGTGACGGCCGCGGGTGTAATGCGTGTGGTTACCGGTGGCAAGGCGCAGCTTGGCATTGTGACGGGCGTCAGCAGGCTGCTGGGCCACGATTTGCGGCGTGAGGGCTTTGAGCAGCACATCAGGGCTGTTTGTCCCGATATCAAAATTGTCGACAGTGCGTCCGCTATGGACGACACGGAGCATTCCTACCGCGTGACCATCGCCATGCTCAACCGCAATCCGCAGATCGACGCGATTTTTATCGTCGCCGCGGGCGCGGAGGGCGTTTGCCGCGCGGTTGTGGAGAAGGGGCGGGAAGCTGTGATCCGCGTCGTGGCGTTTGATACCATCCCCGCGACCATCAGCATGATGCGCACCGGCCTGGTGCGCGCGGTGATCTGCCAGCAGCCGCTGCGCCAGGGGCACGACGCGGTTATCGCGGCGTTTGATATCCTCTTGTCCGGCGTGCCCAAGCAGGGCGGCAGCATTATCATGGAGCATCAGATCAAGATACTGGAAAACCTGTAGTTTCCCCACGCAAAAGCAACATCCGACGCACGCTTGAAAATTCTCATGTTGACAACGAATATCTGGATGTTGTACAATTCAAACATAAATGTGCTCGTGCACAATTACGCAACTTCAACCATATTGTACATTTTTCTCTAAGAGAGGCGGATTATTATGGCAGAAATCTTCAAAGGGCTTCCCAAAGTCAAATACGAGGGAGCGGATTCTAAAAACACGCTGTCCTTCAAATTCTACGATCCTGACCGCGTTATCCTTGGCAAGAAGATGAGCGAGCATCTGCCGTTTGCCATGGCGTGGTGGCATGCGCTGTGCGCGACCGGAAAAGATATTTTCGGCGACCCGACCACGGACAAATCCTTCGGCGCAGCGAAAACCGGCACCATGGAGCACGCCAAAGCCAAGGTAGACGCAGGCTTTGAGTTCATGCAAAAGCTTGGCGTAGAGTACTTTTGCTTCCACGACGTGGATCTGGTTCCCGAAGCCGATACGCTGGAGGAGACCAATGCGCGCCTGGACGAGATTACCGATTACATGCTCGAGAAAATGAGCGAGACCGGCATCAAGTGCCTGTGGGGCACAGCCAATATGTTCGGCAATCCCCGCTTCATGAACGGCGCGGGCTCGTCCAACAGCGTTGATGTGTTCTGCCACGCGGCGGCGCAGATTAAAAAAGCGCTGGAGCTGACCGTGAAACTCGGCGGCCGCGGCTATACCTTCTGGGGCGGCCGCGAAGGCTACGAGACCCTGATGAACACCGACGTGAAGTTCGAGCAGGAAAACATCGCCGCGCTGATGAAGATGGCTGTCAAATACGGCCGCTCCATTGGCTTCAAGGGTGATTTCTACATCGAGCCCAAGCCCAAAGAGCCCATGAAGCACCAGTACGATTACGACGCGGCGACGGCCATCGGCTTCGTGCGCCAGTACGGGCTGGACAAAGACTTTAAAATGAACATCGAAGCCAACCACGCCACGCTGGCCGGCCATACCTTCCAGCATGACCTGCGCATCTCCGCCATCAACGGGATGCTCGGCTCCGTGGACGCCAACCAGGGCGATCTGCTGCTTGGCTGGGATACCGACGAGTTCCCCTTCAACGTGTACGAAACCACGCTGTGTATGTACGAGATCCTCAAAGCCGGCGGTCTGAGCGGCGGCCTGAACTTCGATGCCAAGAGCCGTCGCCCGTCCAACACCCTGGAAGATATGTTCGAATCCTTTATCCTGGGCATGGATTCGTTCGCGCTGGGCCTCATCAAGGCCGCGGCGATCATCGAGGACGGCCGCATCGATACGTTTGTCAAAGAGCGCTACGCGAGCTATGCGTCCACCGAGATCGGCAAAAAGATCCGCGCGGGCGAAGCCACGCTGGAAGAGTGCGCGGCCATCGCCGTCAAGAGCGGCGGAGCAGAGATCCCCTCCAGCGGCCGCCAGGAATACATCGAAAACGTCATCAACCAACTCTTCTTCAAATGATTGTGTACGGAGATCCGCTGCGGGCTTGGCCCGCGGCGGACTCTGTGTATCATCGGATACCCTCTGAAAAAGATGCAAGAGGAGAACACTATGAGCGAGAAATACCTGCTGGGAATTGATTTGGGTACCAGCGGCACCAAGACGGTTCTGTTTCATCAGAATGGCTCGGTCGTTGCGTCATCCACGGTGGAATACCCGCTGAGCCAGCCGGAGAACGGCTGGGCGGAGCAAGCGCCAGAGGATTGGTGGAACGCCGCCGTGCAGACCATCTCCACGGTGCTTAAGAAAAGCGCTGTCAATCCCGCCGACATCGCGGCGCTGGGCATTTCCGGCCAGATGCACGGCTTGGTGATGCTGGATGAAGCAGGCGAGGTTCTGCGTCCGTCCATCATCTGGGCCGACCAGCGCACCGGCAAGGAATGCGAGGAAATTACCGAGATTATCGGCGCTAAGCGCCTGATTGAGATTACCGCCAACCCCGCGCTGACGGGCTTCACGGCTGGCAAAATCCGCTGGGTGCAAAAGCACCAGCCGGAGATCTACGCAAAATGCCGCCACATCCTGCTGCCCAAGGATTACCTGCGCTATAAGCTGACGGGTGATTTCGCCACCGAGGTCAGCGATGCCAGCGGCATGCAGCTTCTGGATGTGCCAAACCGCTGCTGGAGCGATGAAGTGCTTGAAAAGCTCGGCATCGATAAATCCTACCTGGGCAAGGTCTACGAAAGCCCAGAGGTCACCGGGCATATCAGCGCGTTTGCCGCCAAGCTCACCGGCCTGGCCGAATCGACGCTGGTCGTGGGCGGCGCGGGCGACAACGCCGCCGCGGCCGTAGGCACGGGCGTGGTGGCGGACGGGCGCGCGTTTACCACAATCGGTACCTCCGGGGTGGTGTTTGCGCATACCGACGAGCTGGCGATTGATCCCCAGGGCCGTGTGCACACCTTCTGCTGCGCGGTGCCTGGTGCCTGGCATGTGATGGGCGTGGTGCAGTCGGCGGGCTTATCGCTGAAATGGTTCCGCGACAACTTCTGCACGTCGGAAATGGAAACCGCGTCCCTGATGGGCGTCGATCCCTACCAGCTGATGGACATGGAAGTGAAAAAAGCGCCGATTGGCGCCAACCGCTTGTTCTACCTGCCCTACCTGATGGGTGAGCGTACCCCGCATCTTGACCCCGATTGCCGGGGCGTGTTTTTCGGCCTGTCGGCCATGCACACCAAGCTTGATCTGATGCGCGCGGTGTACGAGGGCGTGGCCTATGCCCTCAACGACAGCCTGAGCGTTTTGGACGGCATGGGCGTGAAACCCGCGCAGATGCTGGCCACAGGCGGCGGCGGCCGCAGCGAAGTCTGGCGGCAGATGCTGGCGGACGTGTTCGACTGCAAGGTCGTGACCACCACATCTAAGGAAGGTCCGGCGCTGGGCGTGGCGATTCTCGCTGGCGTTGGCGCGGGGCTGTATCCGTCCGTGAAGGAAGCGTGCGACTCGATGATCAAGATCGGCGGCGAGCAGCTGCCCGTCAAGGAAAACCAGCCCCTGTACAAAAAGGGCTACGAGCAGTACGTGAAGCTCTACCCCGATATGAAAAACGCGTTCAAACGACTTTCAGAGTAATCCTCCTCCTTTCATAGAAGGAAGCAGGCCGGAAACGGCTTGCTTTCTTCTTTTATTGCGTTTCTTGTGATAGTACTCTGATTGGTTTACGCCAATCGATGAAAGCGGAGGAGCGCTATGCTCAACAGCCACGGCTTTGATCTCTGGGCGGCCGAATACGGCCGCAGCGTGCGGGAGGCCGACCGGAAGAGAGAATACCCCTTTGCCGACCGGGAATCGCTGGAAGCGTGCCAAATGGCAAGCGGGAACCTGTGGGATGATAAGGAATTCTGCATTGTGTTTTCCGAGCTCCGGGGAACGCTGACAGGGTATGCCGCCGCGTTCCATCCGTTTTCGGCCTGCGCGGGCGTGATCGAGACCAGCCGGACCCAATGAACCATAGAATACTGGCCCAATAGGATAAAAGCTTGTCGCCCCGTCCGGGGCATTTTTGGTATAATCGGGGTATAGAATACCTACAGCAGAATAGGGGGAACTGTCTATGGACTGGAGAGAACTTGCCGCCATTCGCCCCGGCCGCAGATCCGGGATGTGCAACGGCGGCTGGGCATACGACGCGTACCCGAAGCTGGAAAAGCTGGACGCGGGCAAGACCATGACCGCCGCGTACATCCAGGGCCCGGCGGTGATCACCTGCATTCATATGACCCAGCACTTCGTATATGTTCCCAAAGATGAGCCCCACCCCGAAGTCTGGAAGGCGCTGGGCGCGCGGGGTATTGTGATCGAGATCTTTTTCGATGAGGCGGATACGCCTGCCGTCAGCGCACCGCTTGGCGATTTCTTTGCCGATGGCTGCGGCGGCCGCGCCGGGTACTATTCCACACCGTTTGTCGAAAAGGTGCCGGAAGCCTACAACTGCTATATTCCCATGCCGTTTCGCAGGTCCGCGCGGGTTACGCTGCGCAACGATACCGACAGGAACCTGAACAACTACACCTTTGTGGAATATGAAAAGCCCGAGGCAATGCCTGCGGATATTGGGTATTTCCACGCATCCTGGAAGCGCGACGCGTTCCGCCTGAACCACGATACCGATAGACCGATGTTTCATATCGACGGCTGCGGGCACCTGATCGGCAGGGTGTTTTCCATCTGCACGGCTGAGCCGTACTTTCAGGACTTCCACTTCATCATGGAAGGCAATAACGAGTTTCGTATCGACGGAGAAGCGGAACCAAGCATCGATTATCTGGGCACGGAGGATTCGTTCGGGTTCAGCTGGGGATTTCGCAATATCGTCTGCGGCCTGTACTGCGGCATCAACCATGTGGATCACGGTTCGCCCAACATGCTGAGCATTTATCGGTTTTTGGATCAAAACGCGATCCGGTTTTCGAAAAGTATCGATCTGCGGATCGACTGGACGCACGAATTTCGCAGCTGGACGCCGGAAAACTACGCGAAATTCCTCTCAGCGATTCGCCAGGCGAACGCCGCTGGCGGCGCGGGGGTCGATTATGCCATGACCTGGTACTGGTATCAGGATACGCCCGATGGCGCGCATGCGCCGCTGCCGCCGCTTGCCAAGCGGCTGCTGCCGCTGTGGGGCGCTGATGCAATGGATAGCGTCCGGTAACCCTGTGCTTGTTCGTTGCCGCGCGATTTGGTATAATCAGACGTAAGACCAAATGGATATGGGGAGGGGCAGTCAAATGCGCGGTTTATTTCGGGTGCTTGGAACACTGCTTGTAATCATTGTGATTGTGGTAGCCGCGCTTTTGGCGTGGCTTTGGATCGCGGAATACCGTCCCGCCAACGAGGAAACCGTGACGGCTACGGCGGGTTTGAACCATGATTTTGCCCGGACCGGCGAGATCTATCATATCGTCACCATGAACATTGGGTACGGCGGGCTGGATCGTACGCAGGATTTCTTCATGGATGGCGGCAAGGACGTAAAGCCCGGAAGCCAGGCCGAG
>Ga0116164_10002337_pt1 | contig 13651 bp, 6 predicted proteins | sample AD_UKC109_MetaG_FD_89888 | JGI IMG/M metagenome (GOLD analysis project Ga0116164, IMG submission 89888) | Active sludge microbial communities of municipal wastewater-treating anaerobic digesters from Hong Kong - AD_UKC109_MetaG | ecosystem: Engineered > Bioreactor > Anaerobic > Digestate... | reverse complement strand
CTTTTAACCAAGTATAAGAAAGGAAATGCATTTACAGCCAACCGGGATGTTCTTGACAGAGTAGGATGGCTGTTCGCGATTCATAAAGCCCTCCGACTTCTTTACCCTCGCAACAAAGAGCTTTTGTATGGTTGGGTGAAACTCAGGAATACAGCTTTCGATAACCTGACTCCACTTGATGTCATGAAGGAACAAGGTATCATTGGTATCTATAGGGTGGCCAGATACCTCGATTTTGTAAGGGGAAGGTGATTGTGCAATCCCTGTTTGATAAAACTGCTGACTTTAATGATGATGTCTTCCGGAACATCACTTCTCTGAGGGAGTCCGAAGATCTCTTCGATGATCTTTCAGATGGTCATGAGTTCTTGAGCAATGTTGCCAGAACAGTCGAGATGAAGGTCAAATCGACTATTCCTCCGGGGATTATCTCGAGAGGATTTCACTACACAACAGCAATCGATTATCCGTTTATGGCAGAGCCATACCTCATTACCCGATATGGCAATGGCGCCTTCGGGGTTTGGTATGCTTCACTCGATCTTGAAACAACAATCCATGAAACAGCATACCATATGTTGATAGATGAACTTCGTGTCGAAGGAACCAGGGACCCAATATATCGCGAGAGGGCTGTTTATCTCGTCCAATGTAGGGCCATTCTTATAGATCTTAGGGGGAAAGAGAAAGAATACCCGGATCTGGTATCTAATGACTATAGTTTTACACATCAGGTCGGAGAACGCCTGTACAACGAAGGACATCCAGGGTTCCTGGCACCATCTGCACGCTGCCATGGTACAAACCTCATTGCTTTTGCACCATCAATCTTGAGCAATCCCAAGCTTAACTGCTACCTGACATACATCTGCGATCCTCTAAAAAGGTCAATTAGAGTAGAAAGACAACCAGGGGAAATTTTAATGCAGGTGCAGGGTGAATCTTGAGAGATAGCTTTTCCTCAGGAGATATTAGAGCGCCATCCAATTACCTATCTAAATAGATACAACTTTGCTGCCTGCCAGAACTTTGCTGTCCGTATATCAAATGTAGCTAAGGGACGTATCAACACCGATAGCATTGTTTTCGTCTATTACCAACCCTGCAGAGCCCTTTATTGGGGACGAAACTGACAACAAACAATCCATGAATAAAGATTGTAATTTAGATATATTAAATAATCACAGATTGTTGCAAATGGTACATATTCATGACAGTGGCTTACGGCAGGACCATCGTGACCTAACGGAGTATCTCCATGATCCTAGGCCTATACTTCTTGATCACAAGGGAGAAGATGTTCCGTACAGAGTTCATCTGGCAGCGAAGCCAGATAGCTCCCTGAAAATAATGCCGGATAGCCTTAACTAGACCGGCATGGTCATTATAAAACACATACCACTCTCATTGAGGCTTCTTCCTTTTTACAGAACAATAAAGACAAAACCTTTTTTTGCCATTTTTATTCAATTAACTTATAATAAAAAATATCTAATCAAAAAGCATCATTACTTCAACTATGGCTAGAAACGATGAGCAATAAGCAAGCGACAAATGGTTTCAAGGAATTTATCAGGAGTATCTCTGAGAAAATTCCTCAAGAGATCACTCCACTGGACATTTGTACAAAGCTCTTGTCCGGGAAAAACCAAATGCCTGAGTTTATCGCATCATTAGACCTTGAAGATCGATACTATTGGATAAGCAATGTCTACTCCAGCCTCATCCCCTCGACAATAAAGCATGCGTTGGCAGCCTACTTCACTCCTCCTTATATCGCACGGTATACCATATCCCGGGCTGAAGAATTCGGCTTTAATATCGCATCCTCAAGAATATTAGACCCTGCATCGGGTGGCGCTGCTTTCCTTACACCATTTTCGGCTGCACTCATCGGAAAGATAAGAACACAGGGGAAATCTGATGCCGAAATCGGATTGCACATCTCTCAGCATCTCTCGGGAATCGAAATCAATGGCGACCTCGCAAGGCTATCTAGGTTAATCCTCAATGACTTCATTTCAAAACGTCTGCCCGCATTCAAAAAGGACATGTCTACACTTGTCCTCAATAAGGATTCACTCCAGTTAAATGGTCGAAATAGCCAATACGATGCAGTAGTGAGTAACCCTCCTTATGGAAAAATACTAAGAGCGCCAGACTCTATAATCAAAAGATTCGCGAATTCACTTACAGACAAGCATGTAAACAAATACGCATTATTCATTCGGCTTTCTATTGATTGGGTAAGACCTGGAGGGTTCATAGCCTTGGTTGTACCCACCAGTTTCATCGCAGGTCCATCATTTGGGAATCTACGGAAATCGATACTTGTAGATGCGCATGTCCTGGCAATCGACTTGATTGACAAGAGAGACGGCCTTTTCGTGGATGTTCTCCAAGATGCGTGTATTCTCTTTTTACTGAAAAAGAATGGCCAGGGGCTGGACTCCCCCCCCACTTGTCGGTTTATCCATGATGATGGCTCCTATCGGGAACTAGGAAATATCAACATCCCATTAACACCTTCAATTCGCCCATGGGTGCTGCCGTCCGAGTTAACACCTGATATTGTAACGAATGACTTCTTTTCGAAAGCTTATGCAAAGCTCACCGATTATGGGTATGGCGCCAGGGCGGGATATTTCGTCTGGAACCGGCAAAAAGAAAGATGCAGAGAAGGGAACCATCCAAAGAAAAACGAACATCCTCTTGTGTGGGCGCATTGCATTAAAGCAAACGAGCCGTGTTTGCTTTCAACCCACAGGATTCACGGACAACTAGGATTGATGACCCTCGTGAAATTTGATGACCCAAGTGATTCCCTCATAAGTCAGCCTGCAATAGTGCTCCAAAGGACCACCAACAGGCGGCAGGCCAGAAGACTAATAGCCGGATACATATCCAAAAGCATGATTGAGGAGCATGGTTCCTTGATAAGCGAGAACCATACTATTGTGGTATATCCGCTTCCGGGCGTTGAACAACAAGTCGATTACAAGACGATGTGCCGGTTGCTCAACAGCAGACCTGTTGACAACAGATATCGTCAGATTTCAGGCACAGTAAGCGTCTCTGTAAAACTTTTAAAAGAATTGCCATTCCCGCCACCAATACTCATCCAGAATAGGCTTCATAACAATCTTCCCATGGAAGAGCTTGATGCCCTGGTGGAAGATTGCTACCGCGATGCTGCCAGGTTGAAAAGATGACCACTTACGAACTGCTGGAAAACTTCCCGTTCAGGCACGTATCTGACCCAAGCCGCGTTATTCATCTGAATAGCACAGCTTGCGGGTTACTGGAGATGTTTTGTCTTTGTGTGGATACGGGAGAGTCCGCGGTGGTGCTAACATGGCCATCACGTGTCGAAGACATTGCCATTCTCCATGCCTTGGCAGAACTACGGCAGATAGTAATGGATACCCAGAGAGGAGGTAGGCCAGAGTTATTCCCATTTTGTACCTACTTTTGGCCATGGAAACAATCTAGAGACATTGTACAAAAGCGCGTCCTGGTTGACCGAATTGAATTCGTAAAAGGTAATCTTCGATTCGTGGAAAAATACATGAACAAACAATACGGAGTGGATTACGCGTTTCACATGGCATTGAACCGAATAAGGGATCTCGACCCGGAAGCGACCGTTACCCACACACGAGGACATCGCCACATCCTGGCAAACCACCCGGAGCTTATTCACCCAACACTTTTCGAAATTACCCCCCAAGCAGTCTTCCAAGCCGGCTGTGTAAGAAATCAACCCCTGGCAAAAGAAGGTTTCTTGCACAGAGCTCAAAAGTACATCGATGGGACATGTTCTTCATTGTCCGACACCCGCCTGTTTCAAATCGATTCAGCCCCGTTTTTCATGCTTGGCATTCCTAGTACTTGCGAAATCCGCGACCTATATCGAGGGGACCTATTTTCCACACGCAGACCGGATATCGTGCTAGTAGACCTGACAGGTGTCTATAGCCGCATTGGTAAGAATTGGCAGAAACAACTTAACGAGTTCCTTTCCGCTCTTGTGTGTGTCTTCTCTGGTCGGGATGAGGGAATACCGCCGGTCTTAGCTATAACGGATGACCCTCTGGTTTTAAACAGACTCTTCTTCAAGCTGTTAGCTGACTATGAGGAAAAGAGAAGGCAAAAGCGCAATGTATCCCGCTACTCATTCTTAAACGTGACGCAGAGTCTTTTTGACCATAAGCACATGATAGATGCTAAAAGTCACGTCCCATCAGTAATGGTGGCTTCTTATGCCGAGGATATGGTTGATGCTTTTGTGGCGGGCCAAAAACTCAGAAACAAGGTTAGAGACCTTGGCTCCGAACAGCTCTCAGAGCAAATCGATACACTTAACCATGTTACTCGAAATATTGTGAACATGCCCGGTGGGCTGGAGGATTACATGCTGTTCCTGGAGGAATATTGCGACCAATCCGGAAGAGATATCAAGACGGTTGCTCTAAAGCCTCTGGAAGAATGGATAAAAACAAAGGATCTCGTAGATGCAGGAGATGCAGGTGCTGAGCGGATAGACGCCGATGCGTATTTGAATAAATGCAGAGCTATTATCGAGGGATTAAAAAATGGCACCCCTCTTCAATCCCGACTTGATGTGTTGTACCAGAAAATGTTGGAGCGGCACGAGAGTAGTGACGCAGTGGTGTTTCCGAGTAGGCAGATGAAAGAATTTGCAGTGTGGATGATAAGCAACCGCGGAAAGGGTGCATCATCCCCTAACGGGGATAGTGATATAAAGCTCGTGCTTTTTGATGGCAGGGAAGCCGTGGACTCTTTCGACGAGTGCCCCAATAAATTTGAAAATGTCTATTTCATCTTGCCGCGACAGAAATACCTCTCAAAAATGATTGCCCAGGAAGCAATGCCGCCAAATCTGATTTTCGTGTGTGATGGCGGAACCGTTCTGTCATTATTGCGCTATGTCGATATCCTTGAAAAAGTCCCAGGCCTTGAAATCATCAGACCGCGATTGAAAGTAGTGCGTGAAGCCTTGCAAAGAGCTGCCGACAGCCGGGTATCCTTGCTTGGGGAGCTGGACGAAATCAAATTGATGGCCAACACCCTCATATTTAACCTTCGCGACATGGAACCTGGCCATTATCAAGGCCATCCGGTTATTATCATGACCGAAGAAGGCACAAGCATATCTGCTTATGAGGGGTCCGACATTCTGCGCTATCAGGAAGAGAACGACCTTCAACCGTTTTCAAGGGTAACTGTTTCTCAACTTCAGGGAGGAGATAGGTTCTTTGTCATCACCCCTGAATTTCTGGATGCTGCTTCTGACAAAATCAACATAAGCGCCATGGCCACTGAGACGCTAAAAGCATACCATACCAGGATTGTGGAGAGAGTTCGAGATATCCGCGGATTGTCACTCAGAGAGAAGGCTGAGGTAATCCAACAGCGAATGAAGGGTGACGATCTGGGGAACAATATTGGTGAAGGCGATAATGCCAACAACATTGTCAGATGGATTAACGTAGAGAGGTTACTAGAAATGCCTCGGGAGCTAGTTACACCGCACGCTCCTAAAAATCGAAACGTATTCAAGCATTTTATGAAAGCCCTTGAAGTATCGGATGGCGAGATTGAATGGTACTGGGCCGCTGCAATCCAAAGCACACGAAAGGTCCGCATCCGTGCTGGTCTCGATCGGAACCGGGTATTCTACAAGCTCCTCCTGGATCCGACATCTGTAGAGCAGTTTTTCCATGGAGACAAAGGTGACTTACGGAACCTAGTTGATATCGCCTGCAGGAACTTATTTACAGTATCCCATATCGTCAAGGAGCATGATGATGAACATCCGGAACATTAAGGGAAGAGATTTTGTTGAGGCGAAAGAAGCTCTAACCGATAGCCTCCTTAACCTCACTTACCGGTTTGTATCCGGGCAAGGAGCAGATGGCGAATTTGTGTATGGGGATAAGCCCAGCAGAAAATTCGTATCCGGTTTCCTCTTGCCAGCTCTGAGCGATAGCGGCGCTGATGACGAAACAAACGACATTCACATTAGCAATCTGGGAATGGACTTACAGGTACACAACCCTCCAGCCGGGGAACTGGGAGTTGAAGTTTCATTCAGTATCTACGTCAGGGCTATCCCCACATGGGAAGAAATCGAGCGGTACGGACTGAAGCCGACTTTTCAGCTTCGCTCAGCGGTGCAGCGACAGATTCGGGATGCCATCAGGGACCGAACAAACGCTCTATTAGCAGAAGAACAAAGCAAACCAGAAGACCAGCGTACAGCAAGAAAACTCCTTCGCGACATAGCCAGCAAGGAAATATACCGTCAGTTTGGAATCACAGCAATTGACCAGAACGAGGTTAAAGAACTCGACCAGAATGAAAACAGTGATGAAGTGGCAGATGAGTCAGCCTCCGACGAACAAGAATCTAAACCGAAGGAAATAATTTCATTTGGCAGTGGAACGCGATTCCCGGACGATTTGGCTCAACCGGCTGACATCCCGCAAAAATGGCTCAGGTTCTCTCATACTTCCGAAAAGTTGTCCTTGCCCCTTGCAGCGCCTAATACCGACATTGAAGAAATGCTTAGAGCTTTTGCAAACAGACTGTGGGTTGATATCTCACAGAAAGTGAGGGCTTGGGTCTCTTCTCCCGAAGGCCAACAATGGGCTTATCGGAAAGAACCTGTTCGGCCCACCCAAATTGCCAACGAGGACGCCTGGGACGCCTTCCTCCAGGCAGTCAGTCTGACCCAGCCGGACATTTCGGCGTTGCTCCCAACGTTGAGTAATCTGACTCTAATTTGCAGCAAGACTCCCAATTTTTCTGATTCATCTGTTATCAACGTAAGAGTTTCTTTCGAAAACCAGAACAACGCGCCTTCACGGAATAATTATCTTTGCCATGATGCCGCAATACATCAGGTGCAGGTCATTGTGACCGTACCCACGGCAGTTCACAGAAGCTTGCATTTGGAGCGAATCCAGCCATCATTTCGCTTTCGCAACTTCATGACCTATCCTGCCCTCGGCATAAATTGTGGAGTAGAAGTCGGAAGTGAAGATGCCAACAACATAGTTCTCAAGACAACATGGCTGCCAAAATACATTCTTCCTCGGATCACTCCTCGAAAGATTCCCGGGATACCATGGAAATATAAGGAACTGAGTGATACCAAAACCGATATAAGCTCAATGTACAGTATAACTGAAGAATATGAAAAGTGGATAGCCGAACAGGAAAAGGTGAATCCTGCAGAATATGAGCTCGATCCGGTTAAGCGACACGAAGAAACCGAAGAGTACAGGAATGCTCTGAAGGCATTTGAAAGAGAATGTTCTCTCGTTCGGCGGGGCATTGACCTGCTCCACGAATCTCAGGCAGCCTTCAAACAGGACCCCTCATCGAGAAAGGCTATCCCTTACCAGGCATGGGTGCTCCTGAACAGGACTATGTTCAAGGCAGGCCAAGATAAGGAATTCGATGGGTGGAGGCTCTTCCAGGAAGCATTCATTATAGCCCATATACCAACGATTGCTTCCAGAATCGATGAATACCGCTCGTGGCACGACCGCGAACTCGACGAGGAAATGGCTTCGCTGCTTTACTTCCCGACCGGCGGCGGTAAATCGGAAGCCTTCTATGGCCTACTAATATTTAACCTTTTTTTCGACCGTTTACGTGGAAAGCACCGTGGTGTGACGGCACTTATCCGGTATCCGCTACGACTTTTGACCTTGCAGCAAGCCCAGCGCCTCTTTGCGCTGCTCGTATTCGCGGAACAGGTCAAACACGAGGAAGGAATAAAAGGAGATCCGTTCGAAATCGGTTTCTGGGTCGGAAAAGCGAATACTCCCAATAGAAACACTTCGGAGGAAATCAAGGGCATCCCCAAAATCGGCGATAGGCTGCCCGAGGAAGGAACGGTTGACCGCACTGCTTATGACCATGCAAACGATGCATTCAACAAAGTCCCTGTTTGTCCATACTGTAACAGAGGAGCGACTGGCCTGAGATACTATCCTGACCGGGATAACAGGGTCGGCATATTGTGCTTCCATGATGATTGTATATGGAACCAGATGAACGGCGGCATCACTCCGCTGCCGTTTCTTCTCACCGACCAGGATATTTATGCCCATGCTCCAGCGATAATCCTGGGCACCATCGACAAGTTAGCTCTTATTGGGCAACATGATTCAACTATCAGTAAAATTGTTGGCATGCTGGGTTTAGCTCGGTTTGTTGATTCCAATGGAAGACTCAGCAGCCCTCGCAAACGTAATGAATTAAAGGCAGCTCTCGACAATCATGCACTGACCCGCCTTGCACCAGCCTTTGCAGATGGATACGAGCTGTTTCATGACCCTTTCCCATCTTTGGTAATTCAGGATGAGGCGCATCTCCTCGAAGAGAGTCTTGGTACATTCGCCGGCCTATTCGAGACCACTTTTGAACAACTGTTGCTCGAAATCTCTCCTTTGCTTGGGACAAGGGTGGTGTGTGGTGAGGGCGGTAGGCCACGGATGCCAAAGATTGTAGCTGCAACTGCTACAATATCGACACCAGGCAAACAAATTGAAGCACTGTACCAGCGGCGGCACCTGCAGTTTCCCTTTCCGGGTACCTCCATCTACGAGAGCTTCTACGCACATCCGGAGAAGGCTTCGAATCCTTTACGGCAGGCTTCCATTGACACCGCCTCGGCCAACACAAGGGAAAGAACAGCCGAACTACATGCGCCATGGATGAGAGTTTATGTATCCATTATGACCAATGGCCGTTTACACACGGTAACCACCGTTAACGTGCTAGCCGCTTACCATGTGATGATATCGAAATTGTGGCAGCTTATTCAGGGCAACCCAGCTGCGGCAGTGGAGCTGCTGAAGGATGCTCTCTCCGACAGCCCGGTCAAGCTTCACCATGCTGCCGCGCTGGACGAGTTGACCGCAGACGCCGAATCTCTCCTAAGCCTCCTCGACCTGTTTAGGATATCACTCACCTACGTTACAAACAAAAAAGGTGGCGACCAAGTCATTGATGCACTTTCCGGGGAAGCACCTAAGCTTCATGTTGCAGCAGGATTACCGGAGACTCACATAAGGACTGATCTCATTTCAGGTGGAGTTGACGTCAAGGCCATCCAGAACATAATGCGAGTCGCAAGCGGTACGGTAAAGCCTGACGGGCTCCAAGACTCTCTAAGGAACATAGTTGCCACGTCGGCCATTTCTCATGGGGTTGACGTCGACAAGTTCAACGCTATGTTTTTTGCTGGAATACCTACCGACATTGCTGAGTATATCCAAGCATCGTCACGTGTTGGTCGGAAACATGTTGGTTTCAGTCTACTGATTCCCATTCCTCAACGAAGGCGTGACCGGTATATTGTCGAGGTGCATGACATTTTCCATCGGTTCCTTGAACGGATGATTGCCCCTGCTGCAATTGAACGGTGGGCAGACAATGCCCTCAAGAGAGTCGTCCCCAGTCTTTTCCAGGCCTGGCTGGTCGGGTGTGAGGAGCAGAGGCTCTTTGTGAGGGCTACAGACAAAACAACCATTTCACCAATTGACAATACTCATGAAGTAAAAAAGCTCATCAGGGCAATGACCACCGATGGCTTTTTCAGAAGTGCTGGAAGTTTTGCTGTAAACGCTATCGGCGTAAAAGGGCGGGGAATTAGCGCAATCGGTCAGCCGAACAATCAAGAGTATTATGAGAGCTCGATACTCAATGAGATTCACAGGCTGGTGACTGAGTTCAACGACCGATCTGATACTCTGACCGACCTCGACAAATTCTGGACAGGGTCCCGTGTTGTGAAAAAGCCAATGACATCTTTGCGCGATATCGATGAAGCAGGAGTTATTATGGTAGGGAAGTACCTGCCTGAGCGTGTCGGGAAAGGGATACTGAGGACTCCCCGAATCGATGATGCGATGCTTATCGCAACAAAAAATGTACGGAGACAGACAGCTGTTTTCTCTGAGATGGACGGCGAAGGAGACACATAGCCATGTCTGAAAAAGGTCCGGTAATCAATCGTTCTAAAGTACAGCTGGCCACGAGCTACGCTCCGGGAGTGCTGTTTACATTTGAGGGTGGTAGGGGTTGTTTTCTATCTGTACCTGTCCTGACAAACAGGTATGACTCAAATATCGTAACGGTAGTGACCCAACAGATTGAAGAACAGATGAGAGAGATCATTACCAACTGGTTTGATACCGGCATGGATTGCCAAGGTCGTGCCGCTTCAGGACCTCCGATTTATCCAGACCAAGTCCTGGAACGATCTGCCTTTATGGACCATCGGAACCAACCGATGTTCGATATCAATCAGTTCATTTTGCTGGAACCTACGCAAATCGGCTATTACCCAGACCCCCTCAACTTTGTCTGCGGAAAATGCGGTCTCCTTCACCATTATACTGACGTCGACGATTATGCTAAGAACCATATTGACCAAGAAAACCGGACAGACTGCAAGAAATCTTTGGAAGACGGCAGGCATCGTTGGGGACAGCTTGATGTGGTCTTTGCACACTGGAGCGGTAATTATGAGCCTTTGTTCCCGGAGAGACCTTGCCAGTGTGGCAACAAAGAGTTTTATCTTGTCAAATCAACAACCGGGATGTTCTCGGATTGGAGATTCAAGTGCAGTAAGGAGGGTTGCCCATCAACACAGGAACTGACCAGGCGTGATCCAAAGACCAAAGAGTTGCTTGAGCAAAAGATACAACAAGGTACCGTACATCAACCTAAGGAAATGCTGATGCTGCCCATTTCATACAGGGCATCTTCACTTTATTATATCCAGACAGATAGGTTCATCCCTTATCCCGATACAAGCATATTCGAACTACTACATCCCACAAAACAGATTGAACTTGCTGGGGAACTCCTCAGCATTTACAACTATCCACAGCAACCAGTTTCGGACGACCAAATTAAGGCTGCCCTGGAAAGTGTCGGGCAAGGCGGTGCATACCTGGCTTATACCGGGATAAAAGCAGCAAAGTTATCAATGTCAGCCGATGCTGCTGTTGTCCTACAACAGCAGCTCGATAACATGGTTGAGGACTGGAGGCAAAAGGGCTGGCTGGAACGTACAATAATTATTCCTGGTGAACTTGCTGCCCAAGTTCAGAAACGTCAGAATTACGCACGTAAGTATGATCCAATTCGTCTTGGGATTGAACATTCGTTATTGGAGAAAAAACAGCTTTTGATTTCGGGTGGTCTACGAAGGTTAACGATCGACTTATTGAACCCTCCGCCAGATGTTGCTCCGGAGGGTATTGATAAGCAGGAAGTTAAAGAAAAATACCAGGTGAACCTGCAAAACATCATCGGCAAGCTGGGAATAAAGAGACTACTCATGCTGCGAGAGCTCGACCTAGTTCAATATTCATACGGGTATACGAGAGTGTCCCCAAGTCCAACTACTGAGCAAAAGGGGCTTGTCATGCCAGTTTGCCTGCGTTCGTTCGAACCGGTGAGGAGGGGCCAACGGCCAATATATGTACTGCACCAGAAAAATGAAGCCTTCTACGTTCAGTTGGATGAGGCCATGGTTATTGATTGGTTGGCAGCAAATCATTTACCTATGAATCCCCCGCTGACGAAAGGCATGAAATTCGGCGCAAGATACATTGAAAGCTACCAGGACTTTGGGCCGTTCCTGGATCTATATAAGAGTCAGAAATCTGATGTGGCGAGAACTATCTGCAACATGGCCTATATGCTCCTGCACACGATGTCACACCAGTTTATCGTTACTATCTCAGAATATTCAGGGCTTGAACAGGGTTCCTTCGGCGAATATCTTTTCCCAGCCGATTTGTCATTTATTGTTTATAGGAGTGGTATGACCCCGGATCTCGGGAACCTTTCCTCGACGTGGCGCAATTTCAACATTACTGTGCTGGAACAAATGCTATCTGTGAACAAACTACAATGCAGCTCCGGCTCCCTTTGTGACCACCGAGGCGGAGCATGCCCAGGTTGCATAATGCTTCCCGAAACAACCTGCATTGCAGCCAACCAGCTTCTTTCCCGAAGCGCCCTGAAGAATGGTCCGGCACAACGATGGTCTCGTGACAAGAGTGATATGGTTGGTTTCTTTTCATTGACTACAGCATGAAGAACGATATTATTCAGCAATTCTTTGAGTTGATATGGCCTATACCCGCGATCGCTGAGAAAATCGTGCGAGTGATGGCGGAATCTGGACATGATGCAGTAACTTCAGAATTCGTAGAAAGAACTGCTGACCTAGGTGTCCATGAAAAGGTGCGTATTCCCCAGATACTTCGCGCCATGGCTGAAGTGGGAATCGTGATCGAAGTTGGTACGAATCTATGGGTTTTATCAGCAGAAGAGCAAGAAATGATGAATCTTGCTCAACAACTTGCAGGGGCAGCAATGTCCCAGCGGGTTCATAAGGATAAGGATGAGGTTCAAGTTGTTCTTACTTTACCAGAGGAGCCGAGCAGGCTTTGCGAGGTGTTGCCCGAGCACGGACCATATTGCTCAAAGCTAGGGTCTACAGACTCTATATTTGCTAGGATTGCCCACGAAGCGAGGTTCCGGCTTGTCATTGTCACGCCATTTATTGACAAGGTGGGGGCTGAATGGATTGCCAGCATGTTCAGATTAACCGATGGCAAACCTGTAGAACGGATACTGATTCTACGCGACTATAACTCGACAAAGGCATCACTAACCGGCATCGCGCGAGAGTTAGACCTTCTGCAAGTGAGGATGTTTGACTATTACATCCGTCACAAAGCACGCCACATTCCATTTGAGACCTTCCATGCTAAGTTCGTACTTGGAGATGATACTCAAGCCTACATCGGCTCCGCTAATATGCTGGCATCATCACTTGAGGTCGCCCTAGAAGTAGGGGTCTTGCTAAACGGGCAAAGCGTCCTCAATATTAAGCGATTGGTCGACTCGATGCTTGCAGTCTCGCTGTCAATCAATTGGTAGATGGGCTTCAAATAACGCTTGTGAAGAGAAAATATTCTCCAACTTGTTTTGCTTATGGGATGTTTAAAAGAAATGATTCCTTAAATTAGGCAAGGATTTCATAATATCTTGCTCAAAGTGTGGTCATAGAATATGGCAAGAAAATAAAGAGGGTAGAAAGAGTCAAACGGCTTAAAGAAGCTCGAAATCAAACATATTATACTCCCAACAAACAAAACCTCGGCACTCATCTTGTCATTATACCTCCTTAAAGAAATCAAAGCCCTTCATCATGAGACCACACCTCAAATGAATCCCCGGTCTTTTAGTATCATTTTTGCTTCCTGGCCAGATATCCTCAGGTAGACAGCAGTAGTAGTGAGCGCGGAATGCCCCAGGATGTCCTGGACGACCGTGATGGGAACACCCCCCTTGAGGAGCTCGGTGGCTCGGGTGTGTCGCAGAATGTGTGGATGAGCAAGGTCCCGGGGGATGCCGGCTTCCTTGGCCCGCTCATAAAACACCCTCCGAAAATTGCCTTGGTCTACTTTGAAGACCTTCCCCTTCTCGCCAGGAAAATCCATCAGGTAGTTGGCTATCTCTCCCGTGACGATCGGTGGGACAGGTATGCTCCTTACCGGCTTCTTGGGCGATTTCTGCTTGAGGG
>Ga0116164_10002336_pt1 | contig 13654 bp, 14 predicted proteins | sample AD_UKC109_MetaG_FD_89888 | JGI IMG/M metagenome (GOLD analysis project Ga0116164, IMG submission 89888) | Active sludge microbial communities of municipal wastewater-treating anaerobic digesters from Hong Kong - AD_UKC109_MetaG | ecosystem: Engineered > Bioreactor > Anaerobic > Digestate... | reverse complement strand
CCCGCGCTCCATCTGCCGGACGTCCTCGTAAAGCTCGTCGAAGTTAAAGATCGCCGGTTCGTCATAATTGAGTTTGACGCGTTTTTCAAACGGCAGTTCCGGAAAGCTGCGATAGTAGCAATCCTGCCCGATGATAGCGCAACTGCAAGCCAGCGAATCCCTGATGCGCTTGGCGAGCGTGCTCTTGCCGCTCCCGCTGGCGCCGCAAATCCCTACTGTGATCATACCCCGCTCACCCCCGAACCAAAATTTCGGCGCATGTAAACCGGCGATAAAATATTGCGCTGCCGTTTGATTGCCATGCGCTTTTATTTTGTGTCAGTGTACCATGATTCCGGCGTTTTTACAATCACAATACCTTCTTCAAACACACCGAAGCACCGATTTGACGCCGCGCGGTGCAGACGAACGGCGCGGAATGGAAATGTCCGCGCCGTTCGATAAAGCAACCGTTTCCGGTCTTATTTGATTTCGCAGGTTGCGCCAACCTCTTTGAAGGAGGCGACGATCTTCTCGGCGTCTTCCTTGCTGACGCCTTCCTTGACCTTGCCGGGCGCCTTGTCGACGACTTCCTTGGCTTCCTTGAGGCCAAGACCGGTCAGCTCGCGAACAACCTTGATGACCTTGATCTTTTCCTGGCCGACTTCGGTGAGAACCACGTCGAATTCGGTCTTCTCTTCGGCTTCCTCGGCGCCTGCGGCGGCGGGGCCGGCGACTGCAACGGCGGTCGCGGCGGCAGATACGCCAAACTCTTCTTCGAGAGCCTTGACGAGGTCATACAGCTCTAAAACGGACATCGCTTTGATATCAGCGATTAATTTTTCCTTATCCATACTATCCTCCAAATTTTTTATTGCGGATATCCCGCATATTTTTTTGTTTGTTCCAGCGGTTATTCCGCCTGCGCTTGCGCGCCGTCCTGCTTTTTCGCGATCTGGTCGAGTACGATTGCGAACTTGGAAATCGGGGACATCATGGACCCCAGCATCCGCGCAATCAGCACCTCGCGGCTCGGCATGTCTGCGATCGCTTCGATCCCCGTGGCGTCCATCATGTCGCCTTCGACAATACCGCCCTTGAACGCGCACTTTTTATTCTTCTTAACGAAAGACTTCAGGATGCGCGCGGGCGCGGCCAAATCGTCGTATCCGAATGCGAAAGCGCTCGGGCCCTTCAGCAAGTCGTCGATCTTCGGATCGATTCCGTTCGCCTTACAGGCGCGCGCCATGATGTGATTCTTGACGACCACATATTCGACGTTTTCTTTCCGCATTTCGGAACGAAGCGCGGTGTCCTCCGCAACGGTGATCCCGCGATAGTCGAAGATCACGACGCTCTGCGCCTTTTCGATCTTTTTCGCAACGATGTCCACCTGTTCCGCCTTGCGTTCAATGTTTTTCACGTTTGCCATACAGTTGTTTCACCTCCTTGCAACAAATCTCAGGAAAATAAAAATCCTCCCGCCCATAGAAGACGAGAGAACAGCATACAAACAATCTGTATCCGTCACCTCGGCAGGTCTTATGCGGTTTCCCGCTGCCGGCTGTCTTGGGCGATCCTTTACCGCGAACGATCATATCATAAGCATGGTGCGATTGTCAACATCGCTTTGCCGCCGATATGCCGCCGGTAAAAAATATCGTTCCGAAAGGCCGCCGTAACGGCCTTTCGGAAATTTTGTCTTAGAACTTCATCGTGTTGAACCGCACGCCGGGGCCCATCGTCGCGCTCAGCACGACGCTCTTGAGGTACGTGCCCTTTGCGGCGGACGGCTTTGCCTTGACGATCGCGTCCATCAGAGTGGTGAGGTTTTCTTCCAGCTTATCCACGCCGAACGAAGCCTTGCCGATCGGGCAGTGGATGATGCTGGTCTTGTCGACGCGGTACTCGACCTTACCGGCTTTGATGTCCGAAATGGCTTTTGCGACGTCCATGGTGACCGTGCCGGACTTCGGGTTCGGCATGAGGCCCTTCGGGCCGAGGACGCGGCCGATGCGGCCGACGACGCCCATCATGTCCGGAGTCGCGACGCAAACGTCGAAATCAAACCAGTTTTCGGTCTGGATTTTCTTTACGAGATCCTCGTCGCCGACGTAATCCGCTCCGGCTTCCTGCGCTTCGCGCGCTTTGTCGGCCTTTGCAAAGACGAGTACGCGGACCTTTTTGCCCGTGCCGTGCGGCAGGACGACTGCGCCGCGGACCTGCTGGTCCGCGTGCCGCGGGTCGACGCCCAGGCGGACGGAGGCTTCGATCGTCTCGTCGAACTTTGCTTTCGCGGTGGTCAGAACGAGTTCGAGTCCTTCATGGACATCGTAGAACTTCATCTTCTCGATGCCCTTGATGCTTTCGTTATACTTCTTGCCGTGTTTCATTGCTCGCTCCTCCTCAGTCCCCGACGATGATGCCCATGCTGCGCGCGGTGCCCGCGATCATGGACATGGCCGTTTCCAAATTGGCGGCGTTGAGGTCCGGCATTTTCAGCTCGGCAATCTCTTTCACCTGCGCCTTTGTGATGGTTGCGACCTTGTTGCGGTTCGGCTCGCCGGAAGCGTGCTCGAGACCGCAGGCTTTCTTAATCAAAACGGCCGCGGGCGGCGTCTTGGTTATGAAAGAGAACGAGTGATCCTGATATACGGTGATGACGACCGGGATGATGAGTCCCGCGGACTTCTGCGTGCGCTCGTTGAACTCTTTGCAGAAACCCATGATGTTTACGCCGTGCTGGCCCAGCGCGGGGCCGACCGGCGGCGCGGGCGTAGCCTTGCCCGCAGGAATTTGCAGCTTGATGTAGCCTTGGATTTTCTTTGCCATTGCAGTTCCCTCCGTTAAATATTGTGGTGCGGGGTGCCTCCCCCTCCCACGTTTCTATCCACTACGAACCGTTCTTGAAACAACAGCCGGTCCATAGGTAACAGACGTTTGTTTACAGCCTCTGTACCTGGACGAAATCCAGTTCCACAGGCGTTTCCCGGCCAAACATGGACACGGTCAGTTTGATCTTCTGCCTTTCCGGATCCAGCGCTTCCACACGCCCGGTGAAATTCTCCAGCGGGCCGGACACGACGCGGACGGTTTCGCCGACTTCGATATTGAGCACGATCGGGATGCGCTCGACGCCCATCGCGGTCACTTCCTCGTCCGACAGCGGAACGGGCTTGCTCCCCGGGCCGACAAAGCCGGTCACGCCGCGCGTGTTGCGCACGACGTACCATGCGCGCGGATTCATAACGAGGTCGACGGACGTTCCGCCGCCCTTTTCCGGGGGACGCTCTTTTTCCACAACGTCGACGACCATCTTGACCATGACGTAACCCGGAAAAACCTTCCTCTGCGTTACCTTGCGCTTTCCGTTGGGCAAAATTTCGATGGTTTCCTCCGTGGGGTATTTGACCTCAAGGATGATATCCTGAAGGCCGGCGTTTTCCACGGATTTTTCAAGGTCTTCCTTGACCTTGTTTTCATACCCGGAATAGGTATGTACCACGTACCATTTTGCTTCCTGCACGCTCATAACTCCTTATCCGATGTTGATGTTGCTGATTGCGCCAAATCCGGACGAGAACGCGAGGTCCAGCAGATAGATGATCGCGGCCATCGCAAGCACGAAGACCACAACGGCGAGCGTGTGCGAAAACAGTTCCTTGCCGTTCAGCCAGGTGAGCTTTTTCACTTCGCCGTTCATCTCGCGGAAAAAGCGGATCAGTCCCATGTCGAACATGCCGTCCACCGCAATGATGAAGAACACGGCCAGGAGGATCGCAACGATGCCGGACGCGATCGCAACCGCGCCTGTGTCGGCCGTCGCGGTCAGGATGATGATCGCATAGACCACGCCAAGGACACCCATCGTCATGAGCGCACGCTTGTAGCGCTTCATAATGCCAAGCACGCCGGCGACGATGAAGAGCAATCCGAGAATCGCGTTTGACACCATCATACCGCTCGAAATCGCGGACTCCGCACCTGCGGAGACCTGCCGCATCTGCATGACGTTGTAAACGGCAAGGAACAGCCCGCCCGCTATGAGCAGCGCGCTCGCGGGCAGCAGCAGCTTCTTGCTGATCTTGCTCCAGAGAGTTTTCTTTCCGGACGACTTTTTAGCAATCGCGCCTTTTGAATCCTTCTGGACTTTGTTAATTTTTTGTGCCATATCGTTCCTCTTTCGTCAGTGCGTCACTTGGATTCGCGATGTACGGTGTGCTTGCGGCAGAAACGGCAGTATTTCTTCATTTCCAGCCGGTCCGGGTCGTTTTTCTTGTTTTTAAAGGTGTTGTAATTCCTCTGCTTGCACTCTGTGCAGGCCAGTGTTACTTTAACGCGTGCATCTGCTGCCATTGTTGAAAACCCTCCATTAATTAGGTCGAAACATCATAAATCGAGCCCCTTCGCGGGGCACCTTGAAACGATACCATAACGAAGGGGTTCTGTCAATAAATTGTTTGTATTTTCACTGGTCTTTTTCAGAAAAAACAGCGTTTTGTCCGTCAGCTTCCCGCCACCGACAGCTTTGCCACCACGAGGCTCGGCGAGGCGAAATATCCGCCCGTCGGAAGCGCGTATTTCAGGTCGTTTCCAATGGCGGAAACGTTCTTCATCAGGCTGATGAAATTCCCGGCGACGGTGATGCCGGACACGGGCCGCGCAATTGCGCCGTCCTTCACGAGGAGGCCCGCCGCCTTGAGCGAAAAGTCGCCGGAGATGGTGTCCACGCCCGCGTGAAGCCCCTCCAGTTCGACGATGATCAGGCCGTCCTTCATTTCCGCAACGAGCGCTTCCGGAGATTTTTCGCCGGGTTCGATGCGCAGCACCGTCGGCGCGACGCCGACCGTGGAAGCCGCGCTGATACGGCTTGCGTTGCCCGTGCTCTCAACGCCGGCCTTTGCGGCGGTCTTGAGATTGTGCAGAAGCGTCCTGAGCGTCCCGTTTTCGACCACCGGCTTTTTTACGCTGGGCGTGCCTTCGCCGTCAAACGCGCGCGGCGCGATTGCGTCGAACGGGTCGTCCGTGATGGTGACCAGCCCGCTTGCGACGCTTTGGCCTTCCTTGCCGGCAAGCAGCGAGCAGCCCTTTTGCGCCTCGTCCGCCGAAAGCATCGGTGAAAACGCCGTCAGCAGGTCGCAGATCGCATACGGCCTGAACAGCACGCGGTATTCGCCGGACTCGACCGGTTTTGCCCCGAGTTTGTTCAGCGCGTCGGCGACCGCTTCCTTTGCGCAGCCCTCGACGTCCGCCGCGTTCGCGCCCATGCGGAACGCAAAGCCGGTCTGGACTTCGTCGCCGTCCTGTACGGACGGCATGACGTACGTGTACGACACGTCCGACTCCTTCGCCGCGTTCAGCCCGCGTGTGTTTTCAATCGCGACCCTGCCCGCCTCGTACGCGACCGTGCAGTAGACGACGCGTTTGACGCGCGGGTCTTCGGCAAGCGCGACCTCTTCCATACGCTTTGCAAGCGCGATACGTTCCTGTTCGCTCAAGGGCGCCAGTGCGGACGGACGGCGGTCGATCGTGCGATATTCGCTCTTCCCCTGCATGGGGTGCAGGTCGTCGGTTTCAATGCACTTTGCGTTGTCGATCGCATGGTCGACGAGCTTTTCCGGCTCCTCGATACGCTCCGTATACGCATAGCCGTCGCGTCCCTGATAGGAAACGCGGACGGAGACGCCCGCTTCGCGGCTGACGCTGTAGCGGTCGATCTCGCCGCCGTTCGCGTTCACCTCGAACGATTCTCCGTTTGCGTAAAACGTCTCGCAGTTTTCGCAGCCCGCTTCTTTTGCGTATGCCGCGGCAAGTTTTGAAAACTCTGCATTCGTCATTCGATCGCACCTCCCTTGCCGCCGATGGTCATGCCGGACACGCGGATGCGCGGCTGGCCGACGTTTGTCGGGACGGAGCCGGAAAGCGACCCGCACATTCCCTGCGACATCCACATTTTCGGTCCCACGCGGTCGATCAGCTTGAGCACCTCGCTGCCTTTTCCAATCAGCGTCGCGCCGCGCACAGGCGAAACGATCTTGCCGTTCTTCACCCAGTAGCCCTCGGCCACGCTGAAGTTGAACTCACCCGTCGGCGGGTTGACGGAACCGCCGCCCATCTTGCGGGCAAACAGCCCTTCGCCCATCGTGGCGATCATCTCTTCCTCGCTGTCCGTGCCTTCGCAGATAAACGTATTCGTCATGCGGGACGTCGGCGCGAACATGTAGCCCTGCCGCCGCGACGATCCCGTGATCGGCATTCCCATGCGGCGCGAACCGAGTTTATCGATCAGGTAGCCTTTCAGGATGCCGTTTTCGATGAGCACGTTGCGCTGTCCCGGCGTTCCCTCGTCGTCGATGTTGATCGAGCCCCATTCGCCGGGCATCGTTCCGTCGTCCACCGCGCTGACGCAGTCCGCGGCGATCTTCGTGTTCAGCTTGCCGCAGAATACGGAATTGTTGCGGCCGACGCTCGTGGCTTCCAGCGAGTGCCCGCAGGCCTCGTGGAAGATCACGCCGCCGAATCCGCCGTCGATCACGACCGGCAGGTAGCCCGCCGGGCATTCCGGCGCGTGCAGCATGGTGACCGCCATTTCAGCCGCAATCCTTCCGGTTTCCGCGGCGTCGATCGAGTCGCGGTACGCCTCGAATCCGCGGCAGCAGCCGGGGCCTTCAAAGCCGGTCTGCGCTTCCCCGTTTTTCATGGCGACCGCCCGGACGAACAGACGCGTGCGCGGCCGCTCGTCAAATGCAAACACGCCGTCCGTGGAGACAATCGTAACGCGCTGTGTGCTGTCGCCATAGCGCACGTGGATCTGCGTAACCTCGTCGGAGACGCCGCGCGCGGCGAGCGCTGCCTCGCGCATAAGTCTGACGCGGTCGGCGTTGCCGATTGCGTCGAACGCGCGCTCGACTTTCGTGCCATAGCGCTTCATCGAGAACGCGACCGATCCGCCCGGTGAAAATTTCGCTTCGCCAAGCGCGGCCGCCGCGGCGCGCGCGGTGTCCAGCAGTGCCTGTTTGCTCGTGTCCGCGGAATAGGCGTAAGCGCTCAGCGTGCCTTTGAGCACACGCACGCCCGCACCGCAGATGCGCGTATAGTTGGCGGACTCCACCTTGCCGTCCAGCATTTCGGCAAGGTTGTTTTCCCTGTCCTCTAGGAACAGCTCGGCGTAATCCGCGCCGCTTTTCTGCGCCTCGCTCAATATGGCGCGCGCAGTCGATTCGTCTATCAAAGTCGCACTCCTCCTTTTACAAACTGAACCACCTTTTTCAGTTAGAAAAAGATGTGAAAAATCGTCTTATTTCTCTGATTACTTTTCTTAAAAGAAAAGTAATACAAAAGAAATCATAGTATTCTTCAGACCTCAAATTCGGCAGCATAAGCTCTCTCCAATACCGCCGCTTTTAAGGGATAGAAAAGCCGTTTCTTTCGGAAACGGCTTCAGTCTGTCAAAAAGCCCAAGGGATTGTTAAGGGTTGCAGCCCTTAACCCATATATTCCGGCTGCGGCGGTTCATCCGCCGCGACGGATCGCCCTGTAAGGGCGGTTTCCCTGTGCGTTTTGCCGCCCGGGAGCCCGAAGGGCGAGAGGCAAAATGCGGTTATCCCGTCAAAAAACAAGTTTTTTTGACGGTCTCAAACCGTTTCTTTCGGAAACGGCTTTTTTCCTGCATCGTAACCCGATTATTTCAGCCAAACCTTGCTGGCAAACAGAAAAAACAATCCGAACCCTACGACAAACGCGGCCAATACAAGCAGGTACGCCGACGCGGCTCCCCATGCGATGGACCGCTTTTCCTTTTTCGTCAGGTCGATCGGGTCGGACTTGATTTTCTTTTTCCCGAAAGCGTCGTAATTCCTGCGCGCGCCGCGGCGGAACGTATACGGCATGCCGTCCACGTCCATATTGGCGATGACGCGGCCATCGTCCTCCCATTCGTCGCGCTTTTTTTTGCTCACGTGTTCGTTCAGCCCCCGTCAGTCCTGATTGTACAGATGGCAGGCGACCTTGTGGCCGGGCTCGTATTCCTTGAATACCGGCGTCTTCTTTGAGCAGATATCCATGCACTGCGCGCAGCGCGTGCGGAATTTGCAGCCGGACGGCGGATTTGCCGGGCTCGGGATGTCGCCTTTTAATATGATGCGGTTCATCTTATAGGACGGGTCCGGCATCGGCACCGCGCTGAGCAGCGCCTTCGTATACGGATGCATAGGATTGTCGAAAATTCGATTCTTATCGCCCATCTCGACCATAGAGCCGAGATACATGACGCCGATGGTCTTGCTGATGTGCTCGACGACCGACAAATCGTGCGAAATAAACAGATACGTATATCCGAATTCTTTTTGCAGGTCCATCATGAGGTTGATGATCTGCGCCTGAATGGAAACGTCCAGCGCGCTGACCGGTTCGTCGCAGATGATGAGTTCCGGGTTGAGCGCAACCGCGCGCGCAATGCAGATCCTCTGCCGCTGCCCGCCGGAAAACTCATGCGGATAGCGGTAGAAGTACTGCGGCTGCAGTCCGCAGTCCCGCATGACCTTCATGATGTAATTCCGATACTGCGACTTCGGGACGATCTTGTGCTCGCGCACCGCTTCGCCGATGATCTCGCCGACCGGCATGCGCGGCGAAAGGCTCGAATACGGGTCCTGGAAGATCATCTGCATTTTGGGACGCATGCGCCGGAGCTGTTCCCTCTTTACCTTGGAAAGGTCCTCGCCGTTGAAAAGCACCGTTCCGCCGGTCACGTCGTGCAACCGCAGGATGGTCCGGCCGACCGTCGTCTTGCCGCAGCCGGATTCGCCGACAAGGCCCATCGTCGTGCCGCGCTCAATCTCGAACGAAATGCCGTCGACAGCCTTTACGAAAGCCTTCGCTTTGCCGAACACGGACGAGTTGATCGGATAATATTTCTTAAGGTCTTTTACAACCAAAATGTTATCGTTTTCCATGTTTCCTCCTCACGCGTTCCCGAGATTTTTCAGCGACGAGAAGATTTCGACCTTCGGGTCGTCCTCATAGAGATAACAGGCTGCAAAATGCGTGTCGCTAAACTGGATCATCGGCGGATACTTGCCATCGCAGCGCTCGAGGCAATGCTCGCAGCGGTTTTTGAAATAGCAATGATCCGGCATGTTGATCGGGTTTGGAACCTGCCCCGGGATGCTGTACAGCCGCTCGACCTTCTTGTTTACGCTCGGCTTGCTGCGCATTAATCCCACCGTGTACGGATGCTTCGGATTGTCGAAAATATCAAACACGGTCCCTTTTTCAACGATCCTTCCGGCATACATGACGACCACATAATCCGCCATTTCGGCGATCACGCCGAGGTCGTGCGTGATGAGCATGATGCTGCCGTTGATCTTCTGTTTGATGTCGCGCAGAAGGTCCAGAATCTGTGCCTGAATGGTGACGTCCAGCGCGGTCGTCGGTTCGTCCGCAATGATCAGCCGCGGGTTGCAGGAGAGCGCCATTGCGATCATGACGCGCTGCCGCATGCCGCCGGAAAGCTCGTGCGGATAATTCGCGTAGACCTTGTCGACCATGGCGATGCCGACCAGCTTCAGCATTTCGATCGAGTGGGCTTTCGCTTTCTCCGCCGTCATGCCCCGTTCGTGCAGAAGGATCACTTCGTCCATCTGTTCGCCGATGGTGAACACCGGGTTGAGGCTGGTCATCGGCTCCTGGAAGATCATGGAGATTTCCCGGCCGCGGATATGCAGCATTTCCGAACGCGGCATCTTCGCGATGTTATAGCAGCTTCCGTCGCTCGACGCGAAACGGATTTCGCCTTCGACGATCTGCCCCTGCGGCGCCTGGACGAGCTGCATGAGCGACAGGCTCGTCACCGACTTGCCGCAGCCGGATTCGCCGACGACGCCGACGGTCTTGCCGCGCGGCACGTCGAAGCTCACGCCGTTGACCGCCTTTACCGTTCCGATGTCGGTATAGAAAAACGTATGCAGGTTATCGAACTCCACGACGTTCTCCGGGTTTTTCATCGTGGTGGTATACTCGGAAGTTTCGACGTTTTTGCGGTTCATCCTGCGCTCGTAATCGCGCATGATCTTCGAGTTTTCATGCCCGATCCTGCGTTCTTCCTTCAGCGTCAGGTACGCTACGTCGTCAATGCCTTTGATTTGTTTCTTTTTAAGCAGTTTTTTAGCCATCGCGCGTCACCTCTTCATTCTCGGGTCAAACGCATCGCGCAGACCATCGCCGATAAAGCTGAAACCCAGCACCGTGATAATGATGAGGACACCGGCGGGAACCCACATGTTCGGATAATTTGCCAGGATCTCCTGTCCCTTCGACGGGTCCGCAAGGGCGATCATCGATCCCCATGCGGCGCGCGGGAACGGAACGCCGAGGCCGAGGTAGGACAGCGTCGACTCGTAAAGGATGACGCCGCCAAGTCCGAGCGTCATCGTTACGATGAGCTGCGGCATGACGTTCGGTATCAGATGCTTAAAGATTTTCTTCCTTGCCGGGATGCCGGTCGTTTCGGCCGCCATCATGTACTCCTGCTCGCGCAGCATCAGGATCTGGCCGCGCACGAGGCGTGCGGTGCCGGACCAGCCGATCAACGTCAGGCAGCCCATCAGATAGTAGATGCGGTGTTCCGCCGGGATCGACTCGATCGACGCGATCGTCGCCGACAGGATCAGCAGGATCGGCAGCCCCGGCAGGCAGAAGAAGATATCGACGATACGCATGATCAACTGATCGACCCATTTGCCGAAGTAGCCGGATATACCGCCGAAGAATACGCCCAGCACCGTTTCCAGAAAAATGACGAGGAACGAAATCGTCAGCGAAATCCGTCCGCCGTACATCAACCGCACAAAGATATCGAAGCCGCTCGTGTCGGTGCCCAGCCAGTGTTCCCAGGACAGCGGCGCTTTGAAATAGACGTGCGACTGCGACTCGTCGTAATAGTTATAGGTTTTTCCGTCGGCCGCATCAAAGGACGCGGTCGTCACCATGCTGGAGATACGTTCGATCTTAAATACCTGCGTTTCGCCGTAACCCCAGGTCGCGTTGACCACGATCGGGCCGAAAAACGAAAACACAAATACGAAGATAATCATGGCAAGGCCGACGACGGACAGTTTGCTGCGGAAAAACCGCTTGGCAACCATTCGCCCGGGCGACATGACATGGAAGTTTTCGTCCTGTATAATCTCCGCACCGGAGACGTCCGTATATTTGGAACCCTGTTTTTTCTTCTCCGCGCGGGGGTTCGCGCCGCTCGTTTTACGATCTTCTTTCATATTGAACGCGCCTCCCTTATTTCAACTTGACGCGCGGATCGACGACCATGTACATCAGGTCGGAAATCAGCATGCCTACGACCGTAAGGATCGCAAGGAACATATTGTATCCCATAATAAACGGGATGTCGCCCTGCATCGTTGCGCGCAGCGCGATATAGCCGATGCCGGGGACCGCGAACACCGTCTCCGTTATCATTGCGCCGCCAAACAGTCCCGGAAGCGCGCCGCTCAGCGTCGTTACCAGCGGGATCAGCGTGTTTCGGAACGCATGTTTATAAACAACCGTATGTTCGGACAGGCCTTTCGCCCGCGCCGTACGGATATAATCGGAATTCATGACTTCGAGCATATTCGTCCTCGTGAAACGCATGAGTCCGCCTACGCCCAGCAGGACAAGCACCGTAATTGGTAAAACCAAGTGCCAGGCCTTGTCCAAAAAGATTTCCAGATGTGCGTCCGCTGCAAAAATTTTCGTCGCGGTTGTCAGGCCTTGCAGCGGGAACCACCCGAGTTGAATGCAAAAGACGTTCATAAGCAGGGCTGCAAGGAAAAACGACGGCAGCGCCGTTCCGATCATTGCCAGCACGGAAACGGTATAGTCGTACCCGCTGTACTGGTTGACCGCAGCCCGTATTCCCATTGGAATCGAGATGACAATTTCTAAAATAAACGCGATAAAGGCAAGTATGAACGAAGTCCACATATACTCGCTGATCACGTCCGATACCGGCTTCCCATACAAGAACGAGAATCCGAGGTCGCCGGTGAACGCGCCGGTCAGCCATGTCGAATAACTCTTAATGATGCCGAAGAAGCTTTTGTCGGCAAGGCCATACAACTCCTTGAGCCGCGTAACGTCGGCCTGCGTCATAGAGCCGTTCGCAAGGGCAGGCGCAGTCTGCCGATCGATATAGTCTGTCGGCATCAGCATGGACAGCATGTAGATCAGGATCGACACGCCGAGCAATATGATAACGCCTAACAGGATTCTTTTACGAATGTATTTCCACATACTCCATCACCAAGCCCTTACCCAAAATTTCCGAACCAACACAAGGCTTGGCTTATCGCCAAGCCTTGTGCTTCGAAAGTCATGTTGCAGCTAAGTTCAATTTTGAAACTAGCCGACGAGTTCCACGTTCCAAATGAAGGAAATCGGGCTCTGGAACGGAGTTACGTCGTCGCCGCTGAACAGGGTGTCCGCATCGATGACGTCCTTGTTGTACACGTACATGTTCTTTCTCTGGTATGTCGGGATCTCGCAGGCCAGGCTGGTGGAGATTTCAAGCGCTTCGGCATAGATCGTCTTGCGCTCTTCAACATCCAGCGTGGAACGTCCGGCGATGATCAGCTCGTTGAGCTGCTTGAGCGCCGCAACCTGGTCTTCGCTGCCGTTCTCATACAGCCAGAAGAGGCCCTTGGCTGCCGGAGAGGTCGACTGGTTGACTTCGGGATCGGAATACCAGACCTGGAACATATCCGGATCCTGTCCGCCGCTGCCCCATGCAGCCGCCCAGATCTGGATGCCGGATTCGTAAGCAGTGCTCAGCTTGTTGAGCAGGCTCTCGTCGACTTCGATGTCCAGCTTGACGCCGATCAGCTCAAGTACCTTCTGGGAGTTGATCAGAACTGTGCCGGCCGGGTGATCGGCGGCATCCATCGGCAGGGTCGCGGTGATCGTTACCTGCTCGCCAGCCTTCTCGTTGTCTTCCGGATAGTACATGATGTTGGCGTCTTCATCGTAGATGTAGCCGGCTTCGAGGAACAGCGCCTTCGCGGTTTCGCCGGTCTCGTCATACGGGAAGAGGTTGTCCGGATTTTCCGGATACGCCCACTGGATCTTCGTCATCGTGCGGTAGTTGACCGTGGCCAGTTCGCCGTAGTAATCGCTGATGCATAGTTCGGTGTTGAACGTGGAGGCGATGGCTTTACGGACTTCCCACTCCGGGAAATACTGCGCGTTGATGCCGATGTAGCCGTAACCATCGTTATCGACCAGCGTGTAGGCCAGTTTGGCATAGTCGCCCTGGGCCGCGGTGATATCGTTGATGATGGTCGTGGAAGCGGACGGGTCGGTGAAGTGCACAACGTCCGTCAGCACGGAATCGAGCTCGGAACCGCTCGCGATCTCCTGGATGCGGAGGTTCTCAATTTTGGGCGAACCCATCAGATAGCTGTCGTTGGCCGTGTAGTACACGACGTTGTCTTTGTATTCTACGAAGACATACGGGCCGGCACCCATCGGCGCGTCGTTCTTGGACTTGAGCAGTTCAATGAAGGACGCATCGTTCAGGGAAACGCCGTACTCGTTCAGTTCGCCGGTGAAGCCGTCCGCATAATAATGGAACGGGCAGACTTCGATGCCCATCTTGAAGATGGCGGTCGGGTCGATG
>Ga0116164_10002335_pt1 | contig 13655 bp, 11 predicted proteins | sample AD_UKC109_MetaG_FD_89888 | JGI IMG/M metagenome (GOLD analysis project Ga0116164, IMG submission 89888) | Active sludge microbial communities of municipal wastewater-treating anaerobic digesters from Hong Kong - AD_UKC109_MetaG | ecosystem: Engineered > Bioreactor > Anaerobic > Digestate... | reverse complement strand
TATCTCAATGTCGCTACCCCTCACGATGTAGATGCCCACTATACGCTTTCCGCCCCCATACTCATAGAATCTCTCCGGAAACCCATTGTTCCCGACATTGTTACCTGTCACGAGGCAGTCTGTGCAGCGTACGAGCATTATGGCGCAGTGATAGACGTTGTTGCTCACATCGTTGCCGCTGAGCGTGACGCCTTCGGAGTCCACGACCTTGAGCCCCATGAGATTGTATGATATCGTCGAGCCTTCCACGGTGACATTGCTACACCCCTCTATGTAGAGCCCCATCCCGGGCATGTCGGACTCCGGCAGGATGTTCTCCTCGGTGTAGGCGCAGTACATGATGGAACAGTTCCTGACGATGACGTTCTCGCAGTTGCGGACCACCAGCCCGTCGCCCTCCGTTGTGATTGAGACCCCTTCCAAAATGAACGGGTCCTCGGCGGTCGCCTTGACGTTGCCGACCGTGATACTCCCGTCATCCCCCATCACGACAATACCGTTGTCCTCGTCCACGTTGCCATACGATGGGACCATCTCGATCCCCGCGCTCTTGGCCTTTTCCTCATCGTCCGAATAATCATATCCGGGTATCATCGTCTCCTCAAGTATGAACTCGCAGTACTCGGACGTATAAAGGATGTTGTCGTGGAAGTAGTTGTTGTGCGAGACGCTCAGTCCTCCCGCATGCGGTATCTTGCTCGCATAGACGGTGTTTCCCCAGACCTCGGCGTCCTCGACATCGAAGTCAAAGGCGAACGCCACGCCGATCCCCACGTCCGATCCGTCCATGTGGATCTCATTGTCGTAGAACTTGCAGTTTCTTGAACGATTCGACCATATCCCCTGTTCGTCGTTGTCCTCTATGTAGTTGTCATGGACGGTGACGTTTTCCACGATGCCCTTCCATATGTCATCTGGGTCGTCCACGAAGTAGTCCTGTCCAAACACAGATATGCCATCGCTTGTGTTCCTGCAGGACCTGTTGTAGGACACCTCTATGTTGCTTCCTCTGATTATGCAGATCCCGATCACGCGCTTCGAACCCCCCGCCTCGTAGAATCTTTCCGGGAAACCGTTGTCCTCCACGATGTTCCCTGTGACCAGAGAGTCCTCACAGTTCTCGAGCAGTATGGCCGCATGGTAGACGTTGTTGGCCACTGTGTTGCCCGAGATGGTGACGTTTTTGGAATCTCTCACCTTAAGCCCCATCAGATTGTAGGAGATGATACAGTTCTCGACCGTGACATTGCTGCAGTTATCAATCAGAAGGGCCATCCCCTCCGCCCTGAAGTCCGCAGGTATGTTCTCATCGGTGTAGGCGCAGTACATGATGGAACAGTTCCTGACGATGACGTTCTCGCAGTCCCTTATGATCATGCCGTCCCCGTCGGTGGTGATGTTCAGCCCATCGATTACCAAGGGGTCCTCCGCAGTTGAGCGGATTCCCTCGTAGACCTGGGTCTCGGTCACCGTCGCATCGTCCGCCGAGACAGGGGCGGATGGCAGCAAGGACACGGCAATTGCAAGTACCAGGATCATCTTCGCGATATCCCTCATCGTCGATACCTTCCATCAAATGGGGTTCAGACCCGATATCAAAAGGAAAGGACCGGTCCCTTTCAGGACCACTCTACAAGCTCTGATGTGTATGTGATGGTCTCGGACGACTGCTGGAACGTATACTCTGTATATGTCGCCAGCGGGAAGTCGGCGCTTACGCATGCCTCCATCTCGGAGCTGTATCCGCTGCCCGAGAACGTCCACCTTCCCAGGTACCCGCTTATGCCCGCATGGCTGCAGGGGCTGTCGAACGAGAATGTCGAGGTGTTTCCGTCCACAGTCATCGACCAGTGGCTCCCCAGGGATATGTTGCTTTCCGAGAAGTACATATTCCACCACGGCGCGACTATCGTGAACATGAACAGCGGCGATATGAACGCGTTCGTGGAGCTTATGCTCTGCAGGAAGTTCTCGTAGAATCCCTCTTGGTCTGTCTTGAACGTGGCATTGAAGTTCCCGGACATGGTCCCGCTGTAGTTGCCCCAGTAATGGACCTGGTAGTCATGGGTGGCGCAGGAAAGGAACTCCATGCTGAACTCCCCATCCATGTTGAAGTCTTGGCTGTCCCACTCGACATCGTATGTGAAGCTGTCACCGACCTCGAATCCATACAGGTCCCAGGTGTCGCCTTGGGTTGGCGAAGCTGTTGTCGTGGGGGGCTTCGTGGTGGTCGTGGCCGGGGTGGTTGTATTCACGTCTGTGTCGTCATCATCGCCCCCTCCGATACACCCTGAGACAAGGGAGACGGAGAGGATGATAAGCAGAAATATGGCGATAATCCTTTTCATAAAATCACACGTTATTACTCAATCCCGGGATTAAAAAATATTTTCTAGGATATCTCCAAAATTGCCGATATGCAGGCCAAATGCTTCCTTATTTCCTGCCACTGGAGACCATTCCCTCGTCGCGAAGCGCATCGATGAGATTCAGGACCGAGTACGAGGCCCTTGTCACGCCCATGGACCTCCTTACGGTGTCGGTCCCCACGAGGTATAGTCCCCCTATGGGTGTGATGCACGAAGGCATCTCCTGCCCGACCACCCAGCTTGCCTTCTCCGGGACAAGCACCTGCCAGTGTTTCATTCTGACGTGCCGCTCGATGCCGGGCATCCTTTCAGAGATCACCTTGAGAAGTCTTTCCTTGTACTTCTCGATGTCGCAGCCCTTTGGGACATTGGTCGTTATCCCCACCAGCTGATGCCCGTCAGGTGCCATGGAAGGGTCGTAGTTGGTGGTGGGTACCACCCAGCAGGGAATGTCGCACCCCATCCATATCTCGCTGCAGGTGGTGTCGAAGAGAGCTTCATCGAGCCCGAGCCACAGTGTGAGGGACAGCACATTCTCAAGACGCATAAGGTCGGACCTGTACTTGTCAGGCAGCTCATTGACAAGGGATGGCAATCTGCTGGCGTAGGACGAGTATATGACGATGTCCGCGGGCAGTTCGCCCTCGTCCGTGAGGACCGCCTTCACACGCCCCCCCTCACATATTATCCTCCTAGCGGGGGTCGACAGGCGTATTGAGACATCATAGCCCTCCATCGAATGCATGATGCAGTCTATTATGGACTGTATGCCGCCCTTTGGATAATGCTGGTCAGACGCCCCCTTCTTGGTGAGGAGATTTATCACGCCATTGAAGTAGTCGAGCGGTTCCTTGACCTCCTTGTAGTTCTTGTAGTCCTGGGAGTCGAAGAATCTGGCTATGGGCGTCCTGTCCATCCCGGTGCCTGTCATGAATCTGCACATGATGTCAAGGAGGTCGACCGTGGACCTGTCAAGGGATCTTCCCTCGATGAACTGGGACACGGGAACGTCCAGATTGAGCAGCCCCACGGAACGTTGGGAATACAGGGATATCATGGTATGCAGAAGGTAAAGCCTGTCCTTCTTCGGTATCATGTCGAAGAGGGCGAACGAGCGCAGTGTCCAGGGAAACGGCACCGACTTTTTCTTGTTCCTTATCTTGTAGTCTCCGTGATGGATGAACACGGGGGTGGATGTGAAGTACCTGTCCATAAGGCACCTTAGGGGCCCGTCGTCAAGCCTCGTGATTATGTGGGGTCCGGTGTCGACCTTGTAATCGCCGACATTATAGCTCCGGCACATGCCGCCGGGCATTTCGGACTCCTCGAGCACGACGACCTCGTGCCCGTTCCTTGAGAGGACGAGGGCCGAGAGCAACCCGCTTATCCCAGCGCCTATGACTATTATCCTATTTTTCTCCAGATAAGTTCCCCCACATCAGTTGGATGGTAGAAAGAAAACAGTTGGATTCAAGAATCTTTCCCATAATTGTTGGAGACGATTCGATAAAAAAATGAATATAAAAAAAGATAGGAAAGGAAAATGGCCGCTCAGAGCATGGCCAGTATCTGTTCCATAAGGTCGATCGCTCCAGGACGCCGTTCGTGTAGACCGGGTTCGAGAGCGATCCCGCCTGTGCCATGAGGGCGCTTACCTCGTCTATCAGGGCGCCAAGCTCAGAGTTTATCTCCGGCGGAAGATTCCCTAGGATGGTCTCCCACAGGGAGTTGGCGGTGGCGCTTGCACTGAGCACGAGCGGCTGTATCCAGCCCGGGGTCCAGACCGTCTGGGGCATCTCATAGCATCCCATGTCGACTGTCGAGCCCATCATGCGCTGATAACCTACCAGGTCGTCCTCCAAGAGGATGGTGACCTCGGATCTGCCGCTGTCGATGCATGGGGAGCCTGTCAGGAGCCTCTCATTGTCCTCGCTGCAGAATATGGGGTCCTCTGATATATTTCCATCAGTACCTGTCATGTCGAACCAGCCCTGGTAGTTCACGAAGTTGCCCCAGATGTCGTTGTGGCTGAAGTAACAGTAACTGTACCCATCATCGCCATCCAGATCTCCGGTCTCTTCCACTACCACACCACAGACCTGATTGTTTGCAACTATGTTGTTCTCGATGTAGGACTCGCTGGCGTAAAATTGCATTCCAGTGTAGTTGTAAACGACGGTGTTGTTCAGTATCCATGAAAAGCAATCTGTCAAAAGTATGCCTGCGCTAGGCATCTTGCCGTCCATCGGGGTTTCCATATCGTTGCCCTTGATGAGATTGTTGCTTATCATCGCCGAATGGCCATATACTGATATCCCACCCATTTCATTTCCGATTATCATGTTCTTGTTGAACCATGCAACGGACTCTATGAATTCGAAGAGTACAGGTTCCCCGTTGCCTCCCATCTCCGGCAGGATCTCCTCAACATCCGCGTTACTGTAGATGCCGTAACCGGCATTGTCGCATATCTCGTTCCCCTCTGCGGAGAACAATACCTCTACTATGACCTCCACACCATTATATTGTTGGGTGTCCACTTCGGCATCATATTCCAGATTTACGTCCATCCATGAGTCAATGCCGTGACGCCCATTGTCGTGGATATAGTTCCCGCTTGTTATTATGTCGCTCGTGTAATCATAGTTCGTGATGGTATCATCGTCTACTATCATGACATAGTAAAAGTACCAATATATGGTATAATACATGTCTATGCCGTTATCGCTGTTCGAGGCGATCTCGTTGTCCCTTATCCATACCCTGTTCGCAAGCCATGCGAAGTACTGGGACTCGTATCCGTCTGATGTGCATTCCACATTTATGCCGTCATCGCCGTTCGAGTGGATGTAGTTCCCGTCTATTTCCAGGGTGTTGCCATAGTCGCCGTTGCCGTCCAACCCTTCGTCCTCGGGCTCTATCAGCACATTGATGCCGTTCCCGTCGTTGTCATATATCGCGTTGCCGCTGACGTTGACATCACACTCCTCTATCATACGGATGGCGACGCCGTCGCTCGTCGACCCGAATATCGAGCAACCGGAAAGATTGGCATTCGCATCCCAGATGTCGAACACCCTCGTGACGGTGCCATTGCCGTCAACGAACACCTCGTCCGGATCGGTCCCGATTATTGTCATGTCAAAGAGCACTTCGATGGGTTCGCTTATCACGTAGTGACCCGGGCCGATATAGACGGTGCCGCCGACGTTAAGTTCGTCTATGGCATCTTGGATGGTATCGAAATGGGCTTCCCCAAGCGAGGAGTCGTCCACATACACGACATCATACGGTCCGCATTGGGCCGCTATCTGCGGAAGCATCGCCAAGACGATCCCTATAGAAATCAACAATGAAATGGTTAGTTTGGATTTGACCATGGTATTCTTCAAATCTATCCATTTTTATTTTTTTCTGCTGATAATAGAATCATTCATCATCTTGCGCCGAAAATATGGCCGGAATCTAGGAAAAATAGCCCCATGTTGTATAAACGGGGCGTGCGCAGCAATAGCCGTCCTATAATCCCTGACGCCTACCTGTCGTAATAGTTGAGCGTGGGGTCGAAGCCCGCATCCTCCGCCCTGACAGGCTTGAAGGTCCCGTCGCGGACCATCTGCGCCCTCATCTCATCTCCGAATCTGTCATGGAAGCACATGAGATTCCCGCACTTTGGGCAATAGTAGTAAAGGTAGCCCTCAAGGGCGGGGTCCTCGATCATCTTCACGCATTCCATCCCCACCACGATGTCGCAGTCGGGGCAATAGGCCGTTATGTCCTCCTTCCTGTAATAGGGAACGTCTATGGTCTTGCCGCACAGGGCGCACTTCATGCACTCGCTGCAGGCGAAGAAGTTGTCGGACCCCTGGAAGTACATGTGGTCCTTGCACACATTTGGCCTGTTGCATAGCTTGCACAGATAGGTCTCGCCGCCCGAGGAGTTGTCCTTTCCGCAAACGGGGCAGTCCTTGTTCCCAGGGGCGGGTCCGGCCTGTCCCGCGTCCTCCCTCTCGGCCACCTTTTCGAACTTCTGCTCGCAGTAGGTGCACACATAGATGCCGTCCATGACGTGGATGACGTTCTTCGATCCGCAGCTCGGGCACTTGATCTTTTCAATGGGCATGCATGTTATATCCCGTTGTCATTTATATAGTTTTGACACTCTTTGCGGGCCGCCCCCCTCCTTTGTCAAGCAAAATGTATATATCCTTGTGGAATCATAATATTTTGGAGATATTATGGACTCAAAAAGACCAATCAGCATGGTGGGCGGCGTGATACTCATCGTGGCCTCCTTCTTGCCTTATGAATACGAGGAGTGGATCTCCGGCTCGCTCTTTGAATTTGTAAAGGATGTTTTCTCTCATATTAATGATTATGATTATCTTGGGGACCTGTCGGCTCAGATAAGCTCCGGCTATGGAACCTCGGGCCTGATAATCGGTCTCATGATCCTCTCGTTCTTCCTGCTTATCATAGGCGGGGCACTGGGCCTCCTCCACTTCCGCGGAGGGTCCATCGCAGGGCCTGCGGCCATGGTGATACTCACCTTGGTGCCGCTCTATATGGGCGGTACCAGCGGCATCTCCGGAATCGGCCTTGGATTCTATGTTGGCTGGCTGGGCGCCATCATATGCGCACTCACGCATTTCATGGGCGATGGTGCGACGGAAGGGGAATCGGCAAAACGGAAAAGAAGGGCGAGATGGGACTATGGGCGCAGTGAGCGCCGTGCCCGTAACGATGCGGACTAGCTCCGCACCCACGTTTATAGAACTCTAAGAAACTTGCGAATTAAACCGTTTTACAAAAGAACGGAGTAAAAAAATAGTTGGGGATGGGCAAGCGGTGGCCCGTCCCCGTTCATGTTTGACATCTGTTCTTCTGTCAGCTTTACGCCGTGAAGCTCCCTATGTTCGTCCCGTCCGTGTACGTCCCGCCAGTGTAGAGGCCGTCCTTCTCCGTTCCCGTGGAGCTGCCGCCGTAGTAGACGTCGTACGTCTCACCCTCAACTAAGTCGGGTGAGCAGAGCACCAGTGACTGGTACGTCTTGGCGGACACGAATGTGAGTATGTCCTCGCCGTCCTGGCTCTCGATGTGTATCAGCGTCCCTGCTGGAAGCGATGACGTGAACGTCAGGCTTATCGAGTACTGGTCGGACGATGTGCTTAGCGACTGCGCCATCCCGTAGCTGCCGACAGCAAGCAAGTAACCACCATCGACGGTGCAGCTCCCTGTGTAATCGAGCGCCCCGTTTGCACTGTTGGTAGGGCCATTAACGATTACAACGCCGCCGGTCATGGTTATGGGGCCGTTCACGTCAAGCCCGTCGCCTGCTGCGTCAACATAGACATAGCCGCCGTTGATGGTCAGCGAGCAGTTGCCCTCTTCCGACATCTGGCCGCCGCCTCTCCCGCCGTTCATCATGTCACTCACTGTTCCACCGGCGCCGTTGATGCCGTCGTCGCTTGCGTCGATGTGGATCTCGCCATCGTTTATGATGATGTCTATCGCCTCAAGCCCCTCGTAGCACTCTAGTATGTCGATGGTCCCGCCATTGATCTCAAGCGTGGTCTCGGCGTGCACGCCGTCGTCGTCTGATGTCAGTGTGAGGTCGCCGCCATCTATCGTCACCGAGCCGTTCGAGTGCACGGCGTCGTCGGATGTCTCTATCACGATGTCGCCACCGGTCACCGTTATGCTGGTGCCTGCCTTGAGGCCCTTGCCGCCGTTCGAGTATATTTCTATCTCGCCGCCGTCGACCGTCAGGTCCGTCACGGCCTGGATGCCGTCCTCGCCGCACTCTATGTATATGGCCGAGTCCTCGATGCAGACGTATCCTTTCTCGGTGTCATCCTCGTTGGTGGCCTGCATGCCATCGGCGCCCGCGTCGATCGTTATCACAGAGTCAGTTATGACGAGCGAGTCCTTGCCCTTGATGCCGTCGTTCTCTGCGTTGACCGTTATGTCCGCCGCGTCCGTTATCTCAAGATCGTCCTTGCCCTGTATCCCGTTCTTATAGTTGGCGTTCACCGTCAGCGAGCCGCTTCCGGTGATTATGAGGTCGTCCTTGCTGAATATTGCAGCGTTGGGCTCGTCAGACGTCGGGTCGTCTAGCACGTAGGAATCGCCGTCCGTCACATAGTTGTCAGTGCCGTCCGCAAGGGATATCACGGTGTCCTCCGCGCTGACTATGTATATCGGCGAGCTCGAAAGGCAGGTGATGTCCGCCCCGTTGAGGATGAGCACGACCATGTCCTCATCATCCGTGTTCACGATTATCTGACCGTCGTCGAGGGTCCCGCTGAAGCTGTAGGTGCCTGCGGACCTTATGGTGACGACGCTGCCGCTCACGGAGGCACCGCTCCCGTTCACTGATATCTTGCTGCCGTTGAGCGTTATGTAGGTCACGTTCGTCGTGTCCCATATCAGTTCGGTGTCATCGTTCTCCTCCCCGGTATCGTCTTCTTCGGAATCATCCTCTCCGTCATCCCCACTGTCATCAGGCTCAGGGGTCTCGGTCTGCGATCCCCCGTCCAGCTCGGAACTGTCACCCGATTCCGAACCATCCTCCGTCTCAGCTCCTGAGTCCCCGCTGCCCTGGGCATACACCAGAAGGACAACGACGAGGAGCAATGCCAAGAGCATTGGCACTATCTTTTTCATTTGATTCTCTCCTTTGATCCTAACTCTGTTCTTGTTATCTTCATGACACGTAGTCCCCGTTGTAGCTTACCAGCGCCACGTCCTTGACGCCGACGATGTTCATTATGCTGTCAAGGTTGCAGGTATCGTCCTTCTTCATCCTGACCTCCACCATCAGCTCGACGGTCTCAGGGGTCATCGTCCTGGACCTGAGCTTGTGCGTGGGGAGTGCCCCCTGCACCGAATCTTCGGCCTCCTTCGCGTAGTGCGTCACCAGAAGGTACGGCTCCGCACCCTTGACGTCCCACTGGCACATCACGTAGACTATCGTCCCGATGATGGCAGTCGCCACAATGGCGACCATGTAGAGGGCCGCGCCGCACGTAATGCCTATCGCTATCGCCCAGAAGGTGAATATTATGTCCATCGGGTCCTTGATCGCAGCCCGGAATCTCACGATGCTGAGCGCGCCGACCATTCCGAGGGATAGGGCGATGTTGGTGCTTATCGGTATTATTATCATGGAGGTCACGAGGGCCGTCAGCACGAGCCCCACGTTGAAGTTCCTAGTGTAGAGGACTCCCCTGAAAGTTTCACGGTAAATATAGAATATGAACAGTGAAATGAGGAATGTGACGAGGAGCGAGACCACCACGCGCTGCACGTTGAGCTCCTGGCTCGTCGTGGCGGAGTTGAGTATGGTGTCCAACAGTCCGTTCAGGTCCATATCTTCACCTCTCCTTCCTCAGGGTCCCGGATATTTTGCAGGCGTCCCCTTTCCCTATTTTCAATAAATCGTTCTCTCTTTTCATGATCCCAATTCCTTGTTGGTGATTATCTGAAGTCTGTTCTCACTGGTCCTCCCAGTCGTTGCATTTCGTGAATCTCTTGCGCATCACGAACTTGCCTATTGCGCTCCTTGGCTGTATGGTGCCAGGGAGGAGCCCCCTCACCATCTCGGGCAGGAGGTTGTCGTATTTTATCTCGAGTATTATCGGGTGGTCGTCTATCCCCACGGTGCAGACGTCCTTCGAGAAAAGGTCTTTCGAGTTCATCCCCGTGTGCAGCCCCATGTCGAAGGTGATGCGCACATTCCCCACAGGGTGCACGTATGCCTCGCGGTAGTAGTCCACGATGACGTTCGGCCTGAGGAGATTGCGCTTGTGCTCGAGGTAGAACGCCGTGAGCAGGCGATTGTCCCTCTCCTTTAGGAAGTCGACGTCCCCTGCAAGGATCCTGTCCGTCTCCTCTCTTGTCAGGGTGGCCGACTCCTTGCTGATGTACTGGTCGAGCTTGTTCTTGCATTCGAGCTTGATCACATTGTCAGTGAAGTTGTATATCCTGATCCTGTACTTTTTCCTCCTGGATATCCCGGCCTGTTTCTCGTAGAGCGCGCGGTTCCTGAAGTCGTCGAAGTAGAGGCTCCTTATGTGGTAGAGGCCGTCCGGGCCGGCATGTGGGTCGAGCCTCAGGACCTTCTCAAGCTTCTTCCTCAGTATGTGGTACTGCAGCGTATTGAGATTGTACTTGAGCTCGTGCCTTAAGGTGTAGCCTTCACGCTCTATCATTCGCGAGGCCTCCTCGCTTCCCTTATCGCCACCAGCCCTATCATCATCAGGGCCGAGGCCACGATGATCGCCGGGACCACCCAGGACGTGCCGCTCTCGCCGTTCACGTCGTTAGACTCGCCCGGCGTGGGCGTCGACATGTACGACAGCTCGTCGCTCGCGTCGGGGAGGCGCCCGTAGGACGTGTCCCTTATCTGCTTGTGGAATGTGATGGAGTCTATCAGCGTCTCGCCGTCGCTTGCGTAGAGCGCCACGGAGTCGCCGTTGGCGTTCAGCCTGAAGGGGACGTGGAGCTCGTCATCGTCGCTTGGCCTCCCGTCCGCCCATATCAGCAGGTACTCGCCAGCTTCTATTTCTGTACCCTCCGGGAACTTCCATAGCTTTGGCTTGTTGGGGTCGTCGGTGAGGTACATCCCTGAGAGGTCTATGGTCTCGTCGCTCGCGTTGTATAGCTCTATCCAGTCGGGATAGTCCCCGTCGGGCCCCTCTATCGTTATGTCGTTGTCGGCCATCAGCTCGTTTATGTAGAGCTCGATGCCCCCGTCGTCGTTCTCGTCCTCGTCGTAGGGCGGCTGGAAGTATCCTTGGAACAGATCCGTGTCCGGAACGCTTTCGGAGACGCTGTCCTGCCATTCGCCGGGGACGATGCATTCAGCGCTGACCATCGAGATGGCCATACTGCCAATGAGGGCCAGAATGGTGAGACTGGCGATAAATACCTTAATTTTCATGACACCTCTCTTCTTTTGAGAATAGTTGAAAGAGGGTTATCCAAGAATTTTTACCCAAATCTTTCCCCAATTATTCACAAGAGCGGGAGAAAAGCTTTGGACATGACGCAAATATAAGTGTAGTCTAGATTATATCTATTGATATTTTTGATTTTTTTATATATTGGGTTATTAAAAAGGGAAATCGATAATATGGAGATTATGGGGATTCTTGAACTGATAGATTATGAATTTGAAGATAAGAATGGGTTTAAGACCTTTAAGTTCAAGTTATAAATTGTAAGAAATACGTGATTATCAAAAATAAATTATAGTAAAATATACGGGATAAAGTTTATCTTTATTTAATGAAGAAAGTATTATCTCAAAATATAACAGATAAGAGGTTTTTTGTTATATGAGTAAAAAAATGTATATTGATGCTCTAAAACGCTTGGCTAAAAATCCAGATATTTCATTGAATATTCTTGAATTATATGCAATAGATGAGGATCCCATTGTTAGAGGGTATGTTGCGAGCAATCCAAACACATCTCTAGATATACTTTACAAGCTTGCTAGGGATGAGGATCCCCTTGTTAGAGGGTATGTTGCGAGCAATCCAAACACATCTCCAGATATACTTTACAAGCTTGCTAGGGATGAGAATCCCCTTGTTAGAGGGTATGTTGCGAGCAATCCAAACACAACACTAGATTTGCTTTATGGATTTACGAAGGATGAGGATCCCATTGTTAGAGGGTATGTTGCGAGCAATCCAAACACATCGTCAGATATACTTGAAAAACTTATAAGCGAAGATACGAAGAATGATTCAAATTGTGTTGCAAAGAGTCCAAAAATAATATCTGATATTTTTCATGAGCTTGCTAGGGATGAGGATCCCATTGTTAGAGGGTATGTTGCGCGTAATCCGAGCGCAACGCTAGATATACTTTACATGCTTGCGAAGGATGAGGATCCCATTGTTAGAGGGTATGTTGCGCGTAATCCGAGCGCAACGCCGGATATAGTTTGCATGCTTGAGAGGGACAAGAATCCTGATGTTAGAGCACATGTTGCGAGCAATCCGAACGCAATACCAGATACGCTCGAAGAAGTTTTCAATGATGAAATAATATATGAAATAGATAATCAAGATTCATACTTTGATTATATGCTATTCGAGGTTGGTGATTTAAAAAAAACAAAATATTATCATCTATTGAAATATCTTCCAGATATGATAAATACAGTAAAAAATATCTTATCCTCAAATAAAAGTTCTTGGTTGGCAAAAACGTTATGTAGCTCTGCATTATCATATTTAATTGTTGAAGAGGATATAATAAATGATAATATAAAAGATATTGGACTATTGGATGATTTTTATGTATTGACCTATGTTTTAATGGAAATTAGGAATAATATATCTGCCAAATTGATTCTGGATGCCATCATCCACAACGAAAATACTCCAACTGATGATGATTTTTTCGATTTTCTATATAATATAAATAAAGAATGTAAAAATATAATATATGATAAAATTGATAATATATTAGATATAACCGGACTGTTACAAATAAAAGAATATGATTTAAATTATATTCAAAATAATCATCATGTCATATTGGAAAAAAAGAAGAAACGTGATTTATTATATTCAATGTTGGCAGCAAAGATAATGAACCTAGATACTAACAATTGGGAGATTATAGAATATGTAAAAAGCCATCCTGAATTCATTGAAATAAAGAGATATATGGAGTTTATTGAACATGAACGATAAATTAGAAGAGCATATCTCATCCGAATTCGATAAAATATTTGATGATGAGTTCATCGAATCTTATTTACAATTGATAAAATTCATTGAAAAACTATTGATGTGTAAAAGTATGGATTGGCAAGATAAATTGTATTTACAGAAGGCACTCTCTCTTCATGCCCTTGATCTTACAGAGAGAGAAAGATTGTTCAAAACCGCTCACGTTGTTCCAGCCACCGTATTCGTGACTTCCCATGTAATATACAAACTGACCCCAAAATATATGCAAGTATATCTGGACATATGGGATTATGGAATTCCCTTATATAAAATAATATCCGAATGTAATCAAAAGATTGATAATAAGATAAGCGAAGCAATAAAGACAGAAATATTGAGCCACACAGGCATATTGAAGATAGAGTATCTTATAGAAGATGAAAGACTTTCCTATATTGAGGACAACCCTGATTTTCTAAAGTCAATCTAAATGATAATCCTAATAATGTATACATACCCAAGTCAAAGCACCCTCTTGCACAATTTGCACATATAGTACCTGATTTAAAAGTCAAAAATTTCAGAGTTGAAT
>Ga0116164_10002334_pt1 | contig 13658 bp, 14 predicted proteins | sample AD_UKC109_MetaG_FD_89888 | JGI IMG/M metagenome (GOLD analysis project Ga0116164, IMG submission 89888) | Active sludge microbial communities of municipal wastewater-treating anaerobic digesters from Hong Kong - AD_UKC109_MetaG | ecosystem: Engineered > Bioreactor > Anaerobic > Digestate... | reverse complement strand
GAACTTGTTATCCGCAGGGCGATCCCAGGGCAGATCCCCGATGACCTGCACGCGGTTGGCTAACTCGTTGTAGGCAAACCCAGCAAAGTCGGGATCGTTGTTTAAGATGAGCATCTCGTTCCAGACGCTGTTTTCCAGGACGCTACTGCGGGGCTGGTATTTGAGCAGTGTCCGCCAGTCGCCCGACTCGGCGTCAAAGTCCACTTGCGCCTGTGCCTGCCGCTCCGCGTCAAGCTGTAGTTTCACCCTATCAAGTGAAACTGCAAACTCAGCCATCGCGTGGAAGGACTTCTTCTCATCAAAATCGGGGAACTTATGCGTTCTAACAAGGTCGAAAGCATTGAGCAGCTTGCCGCCAGCCGGATCGCTGGCATGGTGGGAATAAGCCTACTTGCCGTCATACACGACTACGCCCGCCAATGAGTCCGCTTCTTTGTACTGATAGCGACCTTCGACCGCCGCCGTCTCATAAATGTCAGGCAGAAATTCGTTGATGGCATCCTCGATCGGATAGGCCGTACAGAACGCGCCGACCACGCCGCGCTTTAGAAGTGGATCCTGCTGACCTTTCACTTCGCGGTTGCGCACTTCCGTCTCGCGGGAGGAGGTCGGCCATTGGTCACATCACGCCAGTCCGCATACATTTCCAGATACTGATCCGGGTCAAGCGGCTCACCTTGCTTCTCGTCAAAGAAGAACACGCCGTTTGACGGGCAGGAAGCCCAGTACATCATGCGGTTTGCCTGATAGGTTGTGTCGTCAAAATAGTCCAACCCGATTTGCTTTGCCACCATCCGCATCAGAGCGGGATACTCGTCCTCGCTCACTTCGCGGGAAAACAGCAGGACGATGCGGTAGCGAGGGGAATCCAGCAGATGGCTGTGCGTGGAGTAGATGAAGTAAGTCATCCCAGCAAGGGCAACGGCGGCCAAAGCTAAGAAGTCCCCATCTTTGGGGATATTGTCGGCATCCAGCGCGCCGACCCTACGGCTTATCACATGGCCATTCTTGCGAATGCCGCCCTTAAGCCACCCGCCCACGAAACCGCCATGGTCTTTTGCCGCGTCTTTCTGCTCTTTGGGGAGCTTCGGGTACTCCTCGGCAGTCTCCGTGGTTCGCAGCGGGTTGCGGTTCCTCCCGACGATGTAGTCCCACGGGTGTTCCTGGTTCTTGTATTTCCTGTCCGTCTTTCGGTTACAGACGGAGATCTTAATCAGTTCCGGCATTGGTGGTTTCCTCCTTGTTTTGGTATCGCGTCCTTGCCCAGAGCAGGAAGTTGCCCCGATAGGGCATGGCGTATTTGCAGTACGTCACGCCGGATGCGGGGCTAGCGCCGTGGAGCAGGGCAAAGGACACTTCCGCGTTTTTCAGGTTATTCGCCCCCGCCTTCCACGGCGAGGTTTGTAAGCGCCTTAGCAAAAAACTCGTACTGTCCGGGGGCAAGGTCGGAAACCGCGTCGATGTCAAACTCGTCGAAGACATCGCGCACTTCTTCGCCGTATCCGGCGCGGCAGAGCGTATCGGACAGAAGCGCCAAACCGTCGGCCGTGATTTTGATGCCGTCCAGATGGGTGCGCTTTGCGCCGTGCTTCTTGGTGCAGGCGGAGCAGATGATGTTTGTGGAATAGAGATCGCCCTTACCGTCCGAGAAGATCTCCACGAGGTCGACGGGTAACTCCCGTCCGCAGTCGGGGCAGCGCGTGTACACGTTCTCGTCCGTGATTTCGGCCTTTACGACCTCGCCGTTTGGCATCTTCGTTTTGAGGTAGAACATATTAGGGTCCTCCGAATTGATGATAGACGGACAACCGCCTCCACTTCTTACTGGACAGCGGCGGCGGTAAATCCGTAGTGGTTTTCAGTCCTTTTTGTAGAATGGAGTTTCATAACCATCACAGCGCAACGGAAGCCAGGCCGCCCACGGCGGCACACGGCTCATCTGCTCGCAGACCGCGGGCAGGGACATCCGTTGGTCGGCCTCGATAACCACCTCGTCATGAATATGCATGACCACGTCTGAGCAGCGAAATGTGGACAGGGCAAAGTAGAGGATGTCACGCGCCGTTGCCTGCGTGATGTTTTCCACCCATTTGCCGGGCGAGGATTCAATGCGTTCCCACTTCTTGGTCGTCCCTATGCCCTCATAGGTCACACACTCTGAGCCAAAACGGTTCTCGCCGATGCGGGGCTTGACATAGGAAAGCTTTCGTCCGCTTGGCAGTGTAATAAAAAGCATATCGCTCTGGCAGCTGAAGCGGATGCCGTGGGTTTCCACGATCTTTTTCTGCTTAACAGCCGCCTTGGCGGCTTTGTCGGCTTCCCACCAGAAACGCACCACATTCGGGTTTGCCGCCCGCCAAGCATCCACAAGCGGCTTGAGTTCGTTCTCCTTAAGCCCCATATCCAAAGCTCCGAACGCTTTTAACGCGCCGACCGACCCGGCATACCCACAAGCAAGCACGGCGATTTTGGACTTCTGGCGAAGGGGAGACTTTTTGTCGATGGAACCCTTCGGGATTCCAAACATGATCTCAGCGTTCTCGATATAGAGGTCACGCTTCTGGGCATAGGCTTCTAGCGTCCATTTCTCGCCCGCAAGCCATGCCAGCACCACCGCCTCGATACTTGAAAAGTCCGCAACAATAAACTTGCATCCGTCTTTCGGGACGAACGCCGTGCGGATGAGCTCGGACAGGACGGCGGGGACGTTATCATAGAGAAGGTTCAGAGTTGAAAAGTCGCCGCTTCGGACGAGAGAGCGAGCCTGTTCGAGGTCCTCCATATGGTTTTGTGGCAAGTTCTGACATTGGATGAGTCGCCCGGCAGCTCTGCCGGTTCGGTTGGCACCGTAGTATTGGAATAGCCCTCTGGCACGATGATCGGTGCAGGCCACGGTTTCCATCGCCTGATATTTCTTGACGGAGTTTTTCGCAAGCTGCTGGCGAAGCGAGAGAACCTCTCCAAGAGAGCCCGGCGCGGTCTTGAGCAGTCCGGCAACAGTCTTTTTGCCAAGTGTGTCGGTTTCCAGACCGTTCTCCGCAAGCCAGCCCTTCATCTGCGCAACGGAGTTCGGATTGTCCAGTCCAGTCAATTCCCGCATCTTTGCAAGCAATCCGGCTTTTGAGCGCTCGTCGGCCGCGATGGCGTTCCCGACCAGCATCATGTCAAGTAACACGCCACGGTCGTTTATTTCTTGGTCCTGCCGGTATTCCTCCCAGATCGCGTCCGGAACAGGGAACTTGGCGAGTCGCGCCTGTACCGCCATCTCTGTTTCCACGTCGCGGCGGTTATAAGTTTTAAATAACTCCCACTTGTCAGGCGCGTGTTCCGGCAGATTGCGCGTGCGCCCGCCATTTGCGGCGGTGGCGGCGCACGGCTTGCAGAAATAGCGGATGAGCTCTTTGCCCTCCGTCAGTTTTTGTTTCTCCAAGCCCAGCACTGAGCCCACGTTTTCAAGCGACAGTGGTAAGCCCATATATGCCGACCACACCATGCTGCACCGCCACGATTGGGGGGTGAGGAACCGAGCCAAACCAAGAGTTTCAGACGTGAAATGACTGTCGGCAAAGGGACCAAGGCTGACACCCATGTCAGAAAGATAGCGTGACAGGCAGACCCTTTCAAAATTGGCGTTAAACGCCCACTTCTCTACCGAGTCGTCGGTCAACGCATCCAGCACCTCCGCCGGTATCATTTCACCATTTGCAGTGTCTACAACTTGTACGGCACCGCCGTCCACCGAATAGCCGAAAAGGAGAATCTCAAAATCATCCGACTCTGCGTACTTGTACACGCCTGATTTTGTCAGGTCGATGGATGCGTAACTTTCAATATCAATTGCCATTTAGGACTTAACATTTGGGAGGTCACGGGGTATCCGATCCCATTTCAAAACAGCGGAAAAAGAACAGGGGGCAGCTTCCGCAGTATTATGTGGAGGATACGCATCCCGCGATCATCGACAAAGCGACCTTCGACTATGTACAGGAAGAAATCGCGCGGCGCAAGGAACTGGGGCCGAGGGCGAACAAGAGCCTGAACCTCACCTGCTTTTCGGGAATGCTGAAGTGTCCGCATTGCGGTATACGAGAAGAAAAAAGCAGGTTGGAGGACGAGATGTCTGTGCTTGTAGAAATGACACAGAACATCGTGGCAGAGAACGCTCGTATTGCGCAGGATCAGGACGAATACCAGAAACGATATAATGGGCTTGTTCAGCGGTATGATGCGGTGAAAGCACGGTACGATGATGTGGTGGCCACCATCTCCGCCAAGGAAGCACAGAGCGAACGGCTGGAAAACTTCATCAAGGTGCTGAAAGCACAAGACGGCACCATCCGGGAATTTGACTGTAGCCTTTGGGGCGGCATGGTTGAGTTCCTTACGGTCGGGAGGAACAAGGAAATAACGGTTACCTTTCGGGACGGAACGGAGATACAGGCATAACAGATACACATACATGAATGGCACTCTACTACGGTGGAGTGCCTTTTTTATTATGTGATTGAATTATTGTAAAATTCATGTTACAATAAATTGCACAATTAGTACAATTTATTTCACAATAGTTAGACGAGGTGAAGTTAATGCTGAAGAACAATATTGAAGTCGATGTAAAGGTAAAATGTATAGAAGCAGGAACCACGCAGGCAAAGCTGGCGGAAGACGTGGGCACCACTCCGTCCTATGTGAATCGGCTCATAAAGAAAAACGAGAATATTGTAAATAAGACTTTCGTACAGATGCTGGAAACGCTGGGATACGATATTGAACTGAAATATATAAAACGGGAGGATGCGTAATGAGTTTTTTGAAGGACAGCAGCATTTCTATTTATGAGGCGATGATGCACATAAAGGAAGGCAGATACGTGATGCCCGCATTCCAGCGACAGTTTGTATGGAGCATGGAACAGATTGAGAAACTGTGGGATTCTATTCTCCTAAATTATCCTATAGCTACTTTCCTGTTCTGGCACGTTGATGATAATAATGTCACATGGGATACTTATTTTTGCAACTTTCTGACTTCTGTGACCTTTGATAACAGGAAGCAGGCAGACAGCGTGAATTATGAATTGACAGATATTGATGTAAATACTACGGATACTGCCATCCTCGATGGTCAGCAGCGATTGACTTCGCTATATCTTTCTCTGTTTGGCGATTCCTATATCAGAGAAAAGTATGCCCGCAGGAACACAGTGGGAGGCACGGTCACAAAGTTGCTCATTGAATTAAATAAAAACAAGCTGGACGTGGACGAAGAGGAATATAACAGCAAGAAATATGATATCAAATTCAGTGTAAAGGTCGGTCGTTTAAGTCCAACACAATTTGAGCTACGGAATATCCTGCAGGAAAAATTCCAGAACAATAGTACACGAGATAAGGCGATAGAGGATGCTATTGCCAATGTTCCTCCAGATAGTAAGGACTATGCGAGGAATCTGCTGAAGACGCTATATCATAAAATATTCACCGAAAAACTTATACGTTTCACCGAGATACACGATATGAATCAGGACGATGCCTTGGAAATGTTCGTCAGGTTCAATAGCGGTGGTAAAGCACTTAGAAAATCAGAAATCACGATGTCCATACTTGAAGCATACTGGCCGAGTGCAAAGACCGAGTTTGGAAAGCTTTTGGTGGATTCATATGAGGGTTATGGTTCTGATTTCATAATAAGGGCTGCGTTAATGCTTTATGGTGATGTTGTGAAATCAAACATCAATAGAAAAATCTCTGAGGAACTGAAGAATAACTGGTCATCGTTTAAAAAGGCACTCAAGAACCTGGAAACGGTGCTGAAGAGTCTACGGATTGAAGTCAGCCGATTCTCAAGTAGCTGGAACGTCTTGCTCCCAGTGTTGTATTACATCTATTACAATCCGGAAAACCACGTTAATAACACTGAGGCAATCCGAGCATATTTGATGAGGGCAATTCTCTTCACATATTTCCAGTCCGGCACAACAAGTAAGCTGCAACAGACTCTGCGATGGCAAGGGGGTCTTTATTGATAAAAACAGGTATCATTAATGCCGCCAGCAAAATAAGGGCTGCATAAACAAGGCCCCGCCTGCGGTAAAAAATAACCGCCACCACGCTGGGCACAATTAAAAAAATTGAAACGACGTGGTAAGCCGCTTGCTGTGCAAACAAAAAGCAGATGAGCAGCGCAAAAAAGACGAGCAGGCCAAAACCGATGTTCTTTTTCATGTGCGTTCCTCTTGTTGTGGGCTGTGGGTGGGGCGGCAGCCGGGGGGAAGCCCTGCGCCGGCTGGGCCAAAATAATACAGAAAGCCTGCCAAAGGCACAGTAAAATGGCACTGGGCAGAGAATGTTGCCAGGCTTTTTGCCTGGTTTGCTTATGTTTATTATAAGAGCTTTCTTGTATAGATTCAATGAAAAATGGTGAAAAACGACAAAAGACACCAAAAATCACCGTAAAAAGACTGACTGTAGCACCGCTGTAGCACAAAGTGCTTGACAGGGTGGCAGGATTTTGTATAATGGTTTCATTAGAAACCGTTTATAAAGAAACTATTTAAAAGGGGGTGAAAGCTTGCTTACCAATACAGAGCTGCTGCAAAATGTACAGCTGGTCATGCAGTTGCTTGACCACAGTGCGCGCAGCCTGACAGAAAAACATGGCCTTTCACAGGCGGAAGCCAACGTGCTGATGTTTTTGGTCAACAACCCCGGCAAAGACACCGCAACCGATATTGTAGAGCTGCGCATGCTGCCCAAAGCCAATGTTTCCAAAGCGGTGGACGGGCTGATACAAAAAAAGCTGCTGCTGCGCAGGCCGGACACTGCCGACCGGCGGCGGGTGCACCTGGTGCTGACCCCCGCGGGGGCGGCGCTGACCGCCGAGGTGCAGGCTGTAAAAGAACGCTTTCTCGACGATTTGTTTTTTGGCTTTACCCCGCAGCAGCGTGACCAATATGCCACTTTGAACGCCCGCATTGCAGAAAACGCCCGCACCGCACTGGAAAGGAAGTAATACCCCACATGCAGCAAAGTAACCAATTTCTCGGTACCGACCCCATCCCCCGCCTGCTGCGCAGGCTTGCTGTGCCCACCGTCACGGCGCAGTTGATCAACATGCTGTACAACATTGTGGACCGCATTTATATCGGGCACATGCCGGTGGACGGTGCCCTTGCGCTGACAGGGGTAGGCGTGTGTATGCCGGTCATCATGATCGTCGCTGCTTTTGCCTCGCTGGTCGCATCCGGCGGGGCACCCCGCGCGTCAATTGCCATGGGGCGCGGCGATGAAGAGGAGGCACAAAAAATATTGGGCAGCAGCTTTTTATTTCAGGTGCTCATTTCACTGCTGCTCAGTGCGGTACTGATGGTTTGGGGCAGGCCCGTTTTACTGGCTTTCGGTGCCAGTGAAAACACCATTGGCTATGCGACCGATTACCTCAGCATTTACGCCCTTGGCACGCTGTTTGTACAGCTGACGCTGGGCATGAACGCGTTTATCACCGCGCAGGGGTTTACAAAAATCAGCATGGTTTCGGTGGTAATCGGCGCGGTGTGCAACATTGTGCTGGACCCCATTTTCATCTATGCGTTTGGCATGGGGGTGCGGGGTGCCGCGCTGGCCACCATTTTGTCGCAGGCGGTGTCCTGCTGCTGGGTGCTGGTGTTTTTGACCGGCAAAAAAACACTGCTGCGGCTGCAGCGCCGCAACCTGCGGCTTTCGCCGCGCATTTTGCTGCCCTGTCTTGCGCTGGGGCTGGCGCCGTTTATCATGGGGGCAAGCGAAAGTGTGATTGCCGTTTGCTACAACTCTTCACTGCTGGCCGCCGGCGGCGATATTGCGGTGGGCGCAATGACCATTCTTACCAGTGTGATGCAGTTTGCCCTGCTGCCGCTGCAAGGGCTGGGGCAGGGTGCCCAGCCAATTGCAAGCTATAATTACGGTGCCAAAAACCCACAGCGGGTGCGCGCGACCTTTTGGTTGCTGCTGAAGGTTAGCCTGCTGTATTCGGCGGTGTTTTGGGCCTTGCTGATGCTGGCGCCACAGGTGTTTGTGGGTATGTTTACGGCCGATGCCGCACTGGCCGCCTTTACCATCAATGCAATGCGGGTTTACTTTGCCGTGCTGCTGGTGTTTGGGCTGCAGGTTGCCTGCCAGATGACCTTTATCGCAATCGGCAGTGCCAAGGCCTCAATCACTGTGGCGGTGATGCGCAAGTTTGTGCTGCTGATCCCGCTGATCTACCTGCTGCCGCGGCTATTTAGTGCCGCCCCCACAACGGCAATTTATGCAGCAGAGCCGGTGGCAGACCTGCTGGCCGTCACCTTTACCGCGGTGCTGTTTGGCATACAGTTTAAAAAGAGCATGAAAAAGCTGGAAAGTGAACGGCAGGCACCGGCGGCGCAGTAAACCGATGTCGCGTGCCCGCTTGCCGGCGGCACCGGCAGCCGCAGCATGAAAAACAGTATCACAAAATGGTTTTGCATCCCCGTTTGCTTTGCGCTACACTGGGTACCGGTGCATAGCAGAACAAATGCCGCACAGGCAAAACGAAGGGATGATGCCGGGTGAAAATAGAGGACATCAGGGTGGGCAGTGTGCGCGTGCCGCTGAAAACCCCGTTTAAAACCGCGCTGCGCACGGTAGACGCGGTGGAGGATACACTGGTTTGCGTCACGGCTTTTGGCGGGCTGGCAGGCTGGGGCGAAGCCCCGCCCACGGCAGCTATCACCGGCGAGACAAACGCGTCAATCAAAGCGGCGATTCTGGGCCATATCCGCCCCGCCCTTTTAGGCAAAGACCTTGACTCGTTTGAAGAGGTGCAAGCAGCATTGCACGGCGCCATTGTGGGCAATACCTCGGCCAAGGCCGCCCTGGATATGGCACTTTACGACCTGTTTGCCCAAAGCTGCAACCAGCCGCTGTACCGGCTGCTGGGCGGTGCGCGCAGCGAGCTTGAAACCGATTTGACCATTTCGCTGAACGAGCCGCAGCAGATGGTGCAGGACAGCCTTGCCGCCGTGCAGGCGGGGTACCGCATTTTAAAAGTAAAGGTGGGCAAGGGCGGCGACGATGTGCAGCGCATACGCGCCGTGCGGCAGGCCGTCGGGGCTAAGGTGCGCCTGCGGGTGGATGCAAACCAGGGCTGGCAGGCAAAGCAGGCCGTGCGCCTGATACGGCAGATGGAGGATGCGGGGCTGGATATCGATCTTGTGGAGCAGCCGGTGCCCGCGCACGATTTACAGGGTCTTGCCGAAGTTACACGCCAGGTAGACACCCCGATTTTGGCCGACGAAAGTGTTTTTTCTGCGCAAAACGCGCTAAAGGTATTGCAGTGCCACGCGGCGGATTATATCAATATCAAGCTGATGAAAACCGGTGGCATTGCCAAAGCCTTGCAAATTTGCACATTAGCCGAGCTATATGGTGTGCAGTGCATGGTGGGCTGTATGCTGGAAAGCCGGCTTTCGGTCAGCGCCGCCGCCCATTTGGCCGCCGCGCGGCAGGTGGTGACGATGGTGGACCTGGACGGGCCGGGGCTGTGCGCAGCCGACCCGTTTACCGGGGGCCCGGTGTTTGACGGGCCGCGCATTTTACTTGGCACCGCCCCCGGTATTGGGGTAGAACCGACGACCGGTTATCTAGAGGAGGAAGCAGAATGACACAGTTTAAACTGCGCAGGGCAGAGAAGCGTGACCTTGCGGCGTGTGGGCAGATGGCAAACGGCAGCACAATAGAGCAATATTATTTTTCACAGCCCGGTGCGTTTCAGCGCGCGGTCGACAAGGCGTTTGCCGCAGAGCTGCTGTATGTGGCGGTGGATGAAGCCGATGCGCCGGTGGGGCTGATGAAAATTCTGCCGTCGGGCTTTTGCGGCCTGTACCCCTACCTTTCGCTGCTCAGCGTGGCCCCGGCATGGCGCAAGCAGGGGGTGGGCAGCTTTTTGCTGGCCCAGTTTGAAGAGCTGTCGCGGGGGCAGGGCGCAAAAAAGGTGACGCTGATGGTCAGCCACTTTAACCTGCAGGCAAAAGCGCTGTACGAGCGCAAGGGCTACTGTGCGCTGGGGCTGATTGAAAATGCGGTGCACCCCGGCATTGGGGAGTGGCTGATGATCAAAACACTGGCCCAGCCGGGCACTGCAGACTAACCCCCGGTGGTACAATAAAACAAAAAATAGCAGGCAGGCGTTTGCCCCAACACCGGGCAAACGCCTGCCTTTTTGTATCGGGCGGGGCGGCGCGAAACAATATTTGAATACTTTTGACAAAAAAGAAACAATTAAGGCGGCAAAACAGGTGAAATTGTATCAGACGGTGAAACGAAGTATCATAAAATTTAAAAATGTAGACATAAAGTATCTAACGCGGTATATTGGTTTTGGAGAAAGCGACTGCCCGAATAAAAGGTGGTGCCGGCGGTGCCTTGCGCAAAGCCATGGCGGCATTTGTTTTAAAAGGTGGGAAGCTTTTTACAAACCAGTATACAGGTAACGGCCGAATGTCAGGTAAATGAATATGAAAAGCGTGATTGTAAGAGCAAAAGAATATTTAAAACAGGCGAGCGAGACCGAAAAGGGTATCATTCGCTTTATTCTCAGCGACCCGGAGCGCGCGTCCCATATGGGTACGCACGAACTGGCAAGGGTGGTGTTTGCCTCCCCTTCGACCATTGGCAGGCTGTGCCGCAAAATCGGCTTTGACGATTACCGCGAATACCAGCGTGCGCTGGCGTGTGAGCTTGCGCTGCGCGAGGGCGTGGTGATTGAGAGCGATTTTGAAATTGGCGAACAGGACAGCATCGAGACCATCATCAGTAAAACGGTCTCGCGCAGCAACGCGTCGCTGGAGGACACCCAAAGCCTGATTGACAGCCGGGTGGTAGAGCAGTGTGTGGGGCTGATGGCACGGGCCGACAGCATGACCTTTTTTGGTGTCGGGGCTTCGCTGCTGGTGGCAAAGGATGCGTTTTTTAAATTCATCCGCGTCAAAAAGCATTGCCAGATTTCGGACGATTTTGATTTGCAGCTTGTGATGGCAAAAACCATGACACCAAGCGACGTGGCGGTGCTGATCAGCTATTCCGGCAAGACAAAGGCGACGGTGGACTGCGCAAAGCAGTTGAAAGCAAACGGGGTGCCGGTTATTGCAATCACCTGTTTTGTAGAGTCGGAGCTGTCGAAGCTGGCGGACTATAACCTGTATGTCAGCGCAACGGAATACGAGTTTACGTCGGGCAAATTCACCTCCCGTCTGTCACAGCTGCTGGTGATTGATATTCTTTACCTTGCCTACATTCAGGCGACCTATTCTACCAGCCAGACTGCGCTGATTGCAACGCATATTGACAAACGTGACAAAGGGGAAGCAGAAGATGGCGAAGCTGAATTTGAATGCATTGACGACGGAGACGCGTAACCCCAAAACGATGCATTTAGATGAAATGGGCTCGATTGATATTTTAAAAGTGATGAACGAAGAGGATGCCTACGCCGTCACGGCGGTGCGCGGGCAGCTGGGGCAGATTGCCGAGGCGATTACCCACACGGCGGCAAGCCTGCGGCGCGGCGGGCGCATTGTGTATATTGGCGCCGGTACCAGCGGGCGGCTTGGCGTGCTGGATGCGGTGGAATGCCCGCCCACCTTTGGGGTGAACGACAATACCGTCGTGGGGCTGATTGCGGGTGGTGCCCCGGCTTTTGTAAAAGCGGTGGAGGGCGCCGAGGACAGCCTGACGCTGGGGCAGCAGGACCTTACCGCCATTCGGCTGACGAGCAATGACACCGTGATTGGCCTTGCCGCCAGCGGGCGCACCCCGTATGTCATTGGGGCGCTGCGGTACGCAAGAAGCATCGGCTGTGCGACGGTGGCAATCTCCTGCAACAAAAACGCCAAAATTTCAGCAGAGGCAGATGTGCCCATTGAGCTGCTGACCGGGCCGGAGGTTTTGACCGGCAGCACCCGGCTGAAAGCGGGCACCGCAGAAAAGATGGCGCTGAATATGATTTCGACCGTCAGTATGATTGAGACCGGCAAGGTGTACGAAAACCTGATGGTGGATTTGCGGCAGACCAATGAAAAGCTGGCCTGCCGGGCAGAAAACATTGTGATGCAGGCCACCGGCTGCGACCGCAGCCAGGCAAGCGAGGCCTTGCAGGAGGCAGAGGGCGAGGCAAAGCTCGCCATCACCCGCATTTTACTGGACACCGACCTTGAGACCGCAAAGCGCAAGTTGATGCAGGCGGGCGGCAAGGTGCGGGAAGCATTGAAAACGTGCTGAGACACCGGGTAGGGGGTATTGCAAAACGCGGCAAAGCGCAACCGCCGCAAGTCTTGCAGTAGGTCGCAATACCGGGTGCAACAGCTCTGTTAATAAAAAGGCCTGAAAAGGGAGGAAAAAAGAATGAAAAAAAAGATCGCGTTGTTTTTGTCGGCACTGATGATGTTTTCTCTTCTGGCTGCCTGTGGTAGCACGGGGGCATCTTCTTCTGCGGCTGCCAGTGGGGCAGACACATCGGCTTCCTCTGCGGATGCCACCGTGCTGAAGGTGTGGATACCCCCTTATGCCGGCGGCGATGCCGAGTATACGGACATGGATTTCTGGACCGAGCAGTTCAAGGATTTTGAGCAGGAGAACAACTGCAAGGTAGAGGTTTCGATTTTCCCGTGGACCGGTTACATGCAGAAAATCACCACCGGCATGAACTCGGGCGAAGGCCCGGATGTCGTGTACATCGACACCCTGTATGACCTTGCGGCAGCCGGCGCGTTAGAGCCGCTGGACTCGTACTTCACACAGGAAGAAAAAGACAACTACTATTACTACGACATGGGCAATGTGGCGGGCGACCAGTATGTGCTGCCCATGATGGTGGGCGACGCGAGCGTGCTGTTCTGCAATATGGACATTTTGAAGGAAGCCGGCTTTGACGCACCCCCGACCACATGGGAAGAGCTGATTGCCTACAGCAAAAAGATCAAAGAAGTGCGCCCCGACATCTACTCGTTCATCCAGCCTTGGGGCAACGCCAGCAGCAAAAGCGCCATGATGACCTCGTTCCTGCCGTACTTCTGGCAGGCGGGCGGCGATTTCCTGGATGCCGACGGCAAGCCCAACCTCAACAGCGAAGCGGGCAAAACCACCCTTGACTTTTTGAAGAGCCTGCAGGACGAAGGCATTTTTGACGACACCGTTGTTTCGGTTGGCGACGCGCCGGACCTGTTCCGCAATGGCGAAGCCGCGATGGTGATGATGGGCACCGGCATGGCGGCCTCGGTTGACAAGGCCAGCATCAACTGGGATTTCAGCACCCTGAAAGGCCCGAATGGCCAGGAGGGCTTCTGGATTTCGGGTGACTCGCTTGCCGTGGCTGCCAACAGCACCCACAAAGAGCTGGCGGTTAAAGCACTGAAATACATGACCAGCGCCAAGGTGATGGATGCGTTCCACGAGAAGCTGTACGCCATGACCCCGCTGACCAAGGACGGCGCTTTCACCGAGGACGAGCGCTTCCAGAAGATCTACGAGAGCGAAGCCGAAATTGCAAACTTCCACATCTATTACAATCCGGAAAACCACGTTAATAACACTGAGGCAATCCGAGCATATTTGATGAGGGCAATTCTCTTCACATATTTCCAGTCCGGCACAACAAGTAAGCTG
>Ga0116164_10002333_pt1 | contig 13665 bp, 14 predicted proteins | sample AD_UKC109_MetaG_FD_89888 | JGI IMG/M metagenome (GOLD analysis project Ga0116164, IMG submission 89888) | Active sludge microbial communities of municipal wastewater-treating anaerobic digesters from Hong Kong - AD_UKC109_MetaG | ecosystem: Engineered > Bioreactor > Anaerobic > Digestate... | reverse complement strand
TCCATTATTCCAATTTTCCATTATTCAGGTCAAACATAAATCTGGATAATACATCATTAAGAAAAGTAAATAACTGTTAACATAGTATTATTTACTTATCGGTGTTCCATATTAAGCTATTTATTATGAATGCCGATTAATGTTTTTAGATTAATGATTTTATTTTTATCGGAAAACAACCCAGCCACGGTCTTTAGATATTGCGTTAATAACCGATGTTATTTGCATAAATTCCTTTTGAAGTTGGTTAATTTCTTCGGCAGGTGTTTCTTTTTTTATATGTTTTAGCTTTTCAGAAGCATCTTTTTGAGCTATTTCCAATATTTTGCGTTTATAGGCAATGATAGTTTCGGGTACAATTTGTTTAAGTTTCATATCTTCCGTTTCGATATGTATGCCCCCTTTTTTAAATATTTTGCTCAATGTATACGAAGTACTTAATAAGTCTGCAGCCAGCTTGCTGATTTGCGGGTCGTTATGATAAATAAAATGCTTGTTGTCCAGATTTTCACCCTTTTTTACTACTTCTAGATATTCTAGGAATATCTGTTTGTAAATCAGGTTTTTAAATTCAAGGTCGTCATTTAAAATTTCTCCAATAATATATTCTGCTACAGAAACATTCCGGGGTTCGTCGTATTTATTTTCCTGGTAACTATAAAGCGTTTTATCCGCATAATGCAAAAGAAGGCGTATAATCTCTTTTTCTTGTGCTTCAGAGTAAATATCATTAACAAAAGATGGAACCGAGGGCGATGCAATTTTAAAATTATCTTCGGGGCTTATTATTCGCTGGTTTTCTTTTTCGAATTGTTTACGCCGAATCTTGTTGATTTCGCCATAAAGCACTTTTTCGTCGATTGTAAGAATATTACTGCATTCTTTAATATAAACCGTTCGTGTAATATTTTCAGGGATAACTGCTATAGAATGCACAATATCCGAAATAAGATTTGCTTTTTTTACCGGGTCATTTTTAGCTTCTTCAGATAACAGGCGCGTTTTAAAAGTGATAAAGTCTTCTTCGTTTTTTTGAATAAAATCTAATAGTTCGCTGGCACTATGGCTTTTGGCAAACGAATCGGGATCTTCGCCATCGGGTAACAGCAAAACCCTAACATTTAAACCCTGTTCTAAAACCAGGTCAATTCCTCGCAACGAAGCTTTTATCCCGGCAGCATCACCATCGTAAATAATGGTAACATTAGGCGTAAATCGTTTAATTAAACGTATCTGTTCTACGGTTAATGATGTTCCCGATGAGGCTACTACATTTTCAATTCCCGACTGATGCATGGAAATAACATCGGTATAACCCTCAACCAGGTAACATTTGTTATTTTGCGTTATACTTTGTTTAGCATAAAACATTCCATAAAGCACCTGGCTTTTATGGTATATTTCCGATTCCGGAGAGTTCAGGTATTTAGCAGTTTTGGCATCAGTTTTTAAAATACGGCCACCAAAACCAATTATATTACCCGATAATCCATGGATGGGGAACATAACACGCCCCCTGAAGCGGTCGTATTGACCTGTTTCGCTTACTATGCTTAATCCGCTTTTTTCAAGAAATTCCAGTTTATACCCACTTTTCTGAGCCCAGCTGGTTAATGCATCCCTTTTTTCGGGGCTGTAACCCAGTTCAAATTTTTTAATAATATCGTCACGAAACCCTCTTTCTTTAAAATAGCTTAATCCAATTGCCCGGCCCTCATCCGATTTGTGAAGGTTCTCCTGAAAATACGAATTGGCAAATTTGGAAACAATCAAAAGGCTTTCGCGCTCATTTTGTTGCTGAATCTCTTCAACCGTTTGCTCTTTTTCAACAACTTCAATATTGTATTTTTTGGCAAGGTATTTTAATGCTTCAGGATAGCCTAAATGCTCGTGCTCCATAATAAAATTAACAGCATTTCCGCCTTTACCACAGCCAAAACATTTATAAATACCTTTCGAAGGCGAAACAGTAAACGATGGTGTTTTTTCGTTATGAAAAGGGCATAAACCAAGGTAATTTACACCTCGTTTTTTTAAATTAACAAAATCCTGAACAACATCAATAATGTCTGCAGTATCGATAATGCGTTGTATAGTATTGTGGTCAATCATTTTATATTGTTCAGATTTTCAGTAGCTTGTTAACAAAATTGCAATGGCTAAAATACTAAAAATTAAGGCAATATTTTAATGAATCTCAGAATAATCGATATTTGATATTAAATCAAATGTTTATAAATTTAGTGCTTAAATAGAACGAATAATGAAAAATCTGGTTGTATTATCAGGTGCTGGAATGAGTGCTGAAAGCGGCATTCGTACTTTTCGCGATATGGGTGGATTATGGGAGGAATATGATGTAATGGAAGTGGCAAGTCCTCAAGCCTGGGAGCGAAACCCCGAACTGGTTATGCGTTTTTATAACGAACGGCGCAAGCAGCTGTTTGAGGCAGAGCCCAACAATGGGCATAAGGGATTAGCTGAACTCGAAAAGTATTTTAACGTGCACATTGTAACCCAAAATGTAGATGATTTGCATGAACGCGCCGGAAGTACCCATGTGTTGCATTTGCATGGTGAGTTAAAAAAAGCACGTAGCACCGCAAATCCTAACCTGGTATACACTCTCGGCCATTGGGAGTTAAAAATGGGCGATACGTGTGAATTGGGTTCGCAGTTAAGGCCCCACATTGTTTGGTTTGGCGAGCCTGTTGATAAAATAATGGACGCAGCTTTAATATGCCAAAGGGCTGATATTTTCGTGGTAGTTGGCACTTCGTTAAATGTATATCCTGCCGCCGGCCTGATAGATTATGTGCCATCAGAATCCCCGGTTTTTTTAATCGACCCTAACGATGTACCTGCCAGCAAATCGGTATATTATATAAAAGAAAAAGCCAGTTCTGGTATAAATAAACTGGCCGGAATACTCAGGGAAAAATATAACTAATGATTAATTAAAATCTTTTTGGTATTTAACAAGTGCCCATCAATTTCCAATGAGCAGAAATATAATCCGTTTTCGTAATCGTTAACGGTTATTTTAATATTGTCTTGTTTTTCGGTAAGGTTTTTAGAATAAATAACCGAACCTATCGAGTTAAAGATTTTTAATTTAGCTTCTTTAACAAAAACAATATCATACTCAATGTTTAAATGATCGATAGCAGGGTTGGGGTAAAGCTTAATTTTTTGCATATCAGCAAAATTAACTTTTAAAGAATCCTTTGATTGTGGAATCTCATAATGGGCAACAAAATGTGTGTTGCTAAAAGCTGAGCAAAAAATAAAAATGGAAAATATAAAAAGTATAAATTGTTTCATAATCAGGGTGTATTAATTAAAACTAATATACAAAATAACAAAAACTATACCTAACTATACGTTAGAAAAATGTTAAAGTTTATTAATTATCATTAAATTAATTTACATTAAAAAAGGATAAATAGCTCGTTTTTTTAACATTTAATTTTATTTTTGGAACATTAAAAATTAAATACACCCTTTGTTAATCTTTTATTTATGAGCTTATGAAAAAATATCTACTATTAATTAATGGTTTTCTTTTAAGTATTTTTGTAAACGCACAAAGCCTTCAATTAATGAAAGCTGATGGTTCTTCTATTGTCAATGATACAATTTTAGTTACAACAAATGATTTATCAAGCACAATCGAAGTGCCTGTATATGTAAAAAATGTTTCGGCAAATAGCATTGACGTTTTTGTTAAATTATATATAAAGCAAAGTGTTACCGGCAGCACTACAACGTATTGCTGGAATAGCTGCTTTAGCACAGCTACAACTGTTTCAACTGCAGCCTTAGCCGTTGAACCGGGAGATACTATAAAAGATTTTCACAGCGCTTTAGAACCTAATGGGAATACAGGCATAACTGAAATTATGTATACGTTTTTTGTAAATAAAAATGATAATGATTCTGTTTCGGTTACAATTAATTACGAACTAGTTGTTACAGGAATTGAGGATAATGCTTTAGCAATAAAAAATGTGCGGCAATACCCTAATCCGGCCAATGATTTTATTAATTTCAATTATGAAATCAATAAGAATGTAAAGGCTAATATTTTTATTTATGATTTGGTAGGGAAGATGGTTAAAAATCAATCTATTGATAATACTTCAGGCTTTACAAGAATACAGATTTCGGATTTACAAAATGGTATGTATATTTGGTCTGTTGAAGCTGATGGAGTTCCCTTAAAGACAGATAAGTTTATTAAAAAATAAAAATTGAAACCCTGCAATTGAGATTCTGCAGGGTTTCTTATTTTAAGGCATTAAGTATTTTTGTGTTGCCTGAATTACTTCTTTTGTATTGTTTTTATAAACAAATGCCACAATGCTTGAGTTGTTTATATCCCATTCTGGGTTTATAGTATAATTATATGATTTGCTAACTACATCATCAGAATTGGCATTTCCATTTAATAAATTATCACCCCAGGTGCCATTAATAGCATCTCGAAGTACGTGATTATGTGAATAATTTTCAATGTCAGAAGGATTTAATTCGTAATCTTTTTGCCAGCTTACAATAGAATCTTCGACAAAATATACCGATAACATTAAGTTATCGTTTATGGCTTCAATAAAAACCACATCAATATCTGCATCCATTTCTCTCGATTGGGCATCAAAACTTAATTCAACATCAATATCAATTATAGGTTTTGTTTCAAGCAATTTAGCAATCATTGTTGCCCATTCTGAAGGATTGTACGAGTAACTTTCATTCTCGGGTATCCTGTTAATCATAGCATTAGGCAAACCAGCTGCACTGCCTCCAAAATATTCGTCGATTTCAGTCCCTTCTTCAGTTCTGTAATCGTAAGTGTATTTATCGCCCGATGTGTTAATTTCTGCAAAAAAACCGGCGTGTATCGAAACAGGAATAATATGGTCGCAATAAATTTCTTTTAACATTTCCATGGTTGCATCTCCCTCGGGGCAATTTCCGCATTTGTGGCCTGTAAACTCTTCAATTAAAATTTGTTTAATAGGTACAGGCAAACTCGCATCGCCACATTCTCCATTATATTCAAAATAAGGTTCTTCAATCTTGTCACATGCCAATAAAATGAAGAATATAAAACCAAAAACAAAAAATATCCTATTTATTTTCATATCTGAAATGTTTTTAAAAACTACTGGTTATTGAAATGTTAAATCCACTGGCAGCAGGTACACTGCGGCAAACACCCCCAATGCAAACAATCCCTTCACGTTGCCGCCCATATCCTAATTGAATACGGTTTGCCCCTTTTTTATATCCTGCGGCAACATTAAAGTAATGCAATTGATCTTCCTTGTTGCCATAGTTATACTGATCAGAAATATTTACAAACCATCTTGGCGCTAAGGTATATTCTAATAAACCCATAGCCCAGTTTCCATGATCTTGTTCGGTAAATAACCCCTGAAGTTCTACCCTAAAAGTATGTTTGGGTTTAAACTTATAGGTAACATCCGCAATGGCTATATTTGCATGTATGGTTCCATAACCTGCCAATCCCTGTATTACATCTTTGTTATATATAATATTTAAATAATTCAGTTCGGCCTTCCATTTTGATGATATTTTCTTATGGATTTTAACATTGATATCCTGGAAATATAACTCATCACCAATCCCTAAATAATCTGAAGTATAACCTGAGTGGCCAGCGGTTTTTGTTGTTTTTAAGCTATTAATACGCGAGAAGTTAACCGAAATATTAGTTCCATAAGCCCCTCCGAGTGTTGTTTCTTTTGGGAAATTATAAATAATTTCTCCCTGGAGGCCAATTTCTCCATTTGGCTGCGTGGCATAAGGGTACATAGCAGCCAATGAATATGTATGGTTCTTTGTTATTGCAGGAATATAATTTATCTGCAAGTTATTTAAGGTAGCTGTCCTGTCTGACCTGAAGCTCATGTTGTCTACCCTTTTAATGCTTAAATAAACTCCCAGCCCTTTTGCAGAATAGGTTGCATTGATTAGCACCGCATCGCCGTATTTTGTAATAAATCCATTATCAGCTGATGGGTCGGGATATTTGTAAGCATATTCTGCCGAAAGGTTAAACCCACCACGAATATATGTTGCACGCCCTGCAAAAGAACCCACATTTTCGGGCAAGTTAAACAAGGGGTCTTCATCTTTCTGGAATTTACTGATAAAACTACCACCTATTATAAACTGCGACCTGGAATTGGATAATGCATTAAAAAAATCATTAATAAAAAGCTCTCCATCAAGGCCACGGACAATTCCCGGGCCTTGGCTGAAGTATGAGCGTTGTTTTCCGGTAAAACCTTTTAGGTATAATCCCGGAAACGGATTATATTTAATTTTTATCCCATCCATAGCATTATCGTAACCTAAAGCCTTATCTTCGTACGACCTGAAAATAAGCCCATTTCCAAACTGTTCGTAAAAATTACCTACTGTTACTTCAAGCTCATCGGTTTGGTAAGTAATAAACCGAAAAGGGACACCAATGCCATCATATTCGTCATCATAGCCAAGCAAGGCATTCATGTAGCCTTCGTATCTTAATCCCGCTGTAAAATTACCTTTGGTATAGTTAAAATTAGCATATGAGTTTAAGCCCATTCTTTCTGGCGGAACAGTTGCCCCGATTGCCGAGTCATTCCGATAAACCTGGGCATCAACCTGGAAATTTCCATGAAACTGGCCCTCGTTATTTTGGGCAAAAGAATATGTCGAAATAAAGATCATTATTATAACAATCTTTATAGTTAATGATTTTATAAATCTCATGATTATTTCGAACTTTTTTCTTTAATAATTTCGTACAACTCGTATTCATCACCTTCGGAATATGAAGTATGCTGCCATAAAATATTTCCGTTACCATCCAATAATATGGTATGTGGGACATTGATAACATTCATTGCACGTTTAAAATCTTCATTCGGATCGAGGTAAAATTCAATATTATCCCATCCTCTGCCATTTACAAAAGGGGCAACACGGCTCATGCTTCTTACATTATCAACAGAAACAGCAATTAGTTTAACACCAGTTTTTTGTGCCCATTCTTCGATGTTTTCATTATAAGTATCAAGTTCTTTAATACAAGGTTTACACCAGGTAGCCCAAAAGCTTAATATTACAAGATGTTCGCCATCAAATAAATCTTTTGCATTAACAATCTCTGATTTCAGGTTTTTTATTTGAACCGATGGGATATTTTGGGCATTAATTTGTCCAAACAATAAAGATGATAATATAAAAATGGAAAATATAAACTTCTTCATATTAGTTGATTTTAAAAACTGCATCGGGTTAAACCGATGCAGTTGGTAAATGTTGTTATTTAATTAAAACGATTTTCCTTGTAATGGTTTGGTTATCAATGTTTATATTAAGGAAATATACTCCTTCAGGCATACCTTCTGTAACAAAATTAATTTCCTGATTTCCAATAGCATTAATTATTTCATCAGATTTAATTAACATACCCGTTTGATTATAGATTTCTATTTTACCATTCGCAATTTTATCCGTACTGAATGTTATTTTTAGTTTATCCTTAAAAGGATTAGGGTAAACATTTAATGTTTGGCTCAAAATATTTTCTGGGATTCCGGTGGCAGAAACCGTTGTGAATGTAGTGCTTAATTCATCATCTACTTTTTGATTATAGAAATTTTCAATAAAAGAACTAAGCTCAATGTAATAAGTTGTGTTTGCTTCTAAAGAATCATGTTCAATTGTAATCTGATTTAAATCTTCATTAATTCCTGCAGTAAAGGTTATATTTTCTCCATTAAGATCTCCTTTTTTAAATATAATCATTGTATCCAGGTTAACAATCATTTCGTTATTTAAATGCCTGATAGGATCAGAAAAGGTAAATACGATGTCTTTATCTAAGGCAACATTTGTGCTTCCATCAGGAATCGATATTTCAACAGAAGGCCCTTTAATTTCTGATTTAATACCCTGAATAATTTCTTTTGATGAGTTATGTTGTATAAAAGCAACAAGCTCACAATTTTCTGGAACCCAAGAAGCATCAACTGAAAAATCTAAATTAATAACTTGTGAACTACTAGAGGAGAAATCTAAGATTGTTCCATTTGCATCTGGATATAATGCTCTACAAGCAAAATTAACTTCTGTCTGATTTTGCCAGGAATCTTCTATATTTGATTCTGTTAAAGCTGTAACTAATACTAAACCATCATCAAAATAGTTAAATTCTTCAGTAACAGTTATTGTTGCGTGGTAATTGGATTCATCTACTTTAGTAATTTCCATTTCTATATTATGAGTTGATAAAACTTCCTTTCTTTGATCATAGAATGGTTTATAAACACTATACAGGCTTTGTGTATTGCTCCCCCCACCATAAGTAAGGATTCCATCAACTTTTGAAGTGGGGAAACTTCCAACACTATAGTAATTTAATCTAATATTACCTTGGTTAAATTCATATTCATCTCCAGAGTGATATTTTACAACGGCCACATCAAGATTATTATCTATTAAATCATGCACACCCATTGCGGCTCCGGGACAAAATTGACACCATGTACCTGTTCCTATTTCGTACACAACCATTTTCCTGTTAACTCCACCACTTATAACTTCTGTAGATTTATTTGAAGCGGCAGATAAACCAAATTCTCCATAAATTGCCCTAACCGTATATGAGTATGTTCCAGGATATACTTTCATATCATTATAGGTTAAATTAGTTGTTTCTCCAACGAAAATGTTATTCCTAAATATTGCATATCCACTAGGGCTGCCTGTTGCCGGAGCGCTCCAGCTTAAAGAAACGTCTGTTCCTGTATTATTTGAAACAAGATTTGTGGGATGATCATAAGAATCTAATTGGTTATATTTAACATTATCAAGATAATATTGGCATCCGGTGTTTTCACTAAATCCCCAGAAATCAATCCCATCAAGCTTTAAAGTACCTGACGATCCGTCACTACCAGTACTCCACTTCCATGCAGTTATTAAATTTCCATCAATAGAAAATGATGCAAAATCATCATCCAGATCAATAATTGTATTTATTAACATCCATGTATCAAAATTAAAATCAAAATAATATTCTTTGCCTCCTGCTGTCAAAGACCCTGTATCTGTATTAAAATATACTGATAAGCCAAATTCGGTATCACTATCGTTAAAATCTTGCATAAATCCAACAAAGCTTCCTTTTCCTGAGGCAACAAAGAGATAAAACTCAATTTGATACCGGCCACTTGTTTTTCCTCCGAGGTCTAATACTAAATCATTATTTGTTATTACTTTAGCCGATTTGGCCCCTTCGTAGGCTTGTTCTGTAGTTATGGTAGCATCTTCTGTTGAACCTACTGTTCCCGACCATGTAGTCCAAGGGGATCCTGTTGCTTGTTGAGCAAGCTTTTGATCAACAGTATAGCTTTCAAAATCATCAGAAAATAATACTGTTTGAGAAATACTATTTAAGCTCAAAAAACACAAAAATAGCAAGGGGAGTAAAAATTTTTTCATATGAGTAAATTTTGGTAAATAAATAAGGTTAAAAAATCAGCCTAATGTAAAATAGATATTTTATTTATACAATGATTTTTATAGAAAGATATTTTAATATCTTAATATCCAAATATTTAAAATGTTAAAGTATTCTTATTTTTATTTAGTTTAATTATTTTGAGTATTTTAGCCTTATATTTAGTTAGATCAGAATGAAAAGCATTTTTTTAATTAATGTATTAATTTTTTGTGCCATTCGGTTGTTTTCACAAACGTTTGGAGGTGGAATAATGGCCGGGCTTTCTGCGTCGCAACTCGATGGAGATAATTGGGGCGGTTACAATAAAGCAGGATTAACTTTTGGTGTTTTTACAAATGCCCCTTTAACAAAGTATATTGATGCCCAACTCGAAATAAGGTATGTACAAAAGGGTAGTAAATCAAAGGGTGATGATCAACCTGTTTTTTATCTTTCGAAACTTAACTATGTTGAGATGCCGGTATTTTTAAAGTATAGTTTTTTAAAGCGGTTTAGTTTTAATATTGGTATTGCCGCCGGTTATTTGCAAAAGGCTACCGAAGATAAAGATGGGATAGGAGATTTGCCTGCAGACCCGGCGTTTAATAAGTTTGAATTTTCGGGATTAGCCGGGGTTGAGTACCGTTTTCTGGAGCAAATGTATTTTAACGTACGGTTTAATTACTCTGTTTTACCCATACGAAGCCATCCTGGCGACCAATCGTTTTATTTAAACCAGGGGCAATACAACAATGTACTTACTTTTACTGTTAATTACGAAATAAGTAGTTCAGATGGAACCAAAAGGAAAAATGATTGTGGTTGCATTAAGCGGAGCAAGCGGTTCGGTTTACGCTAAGGTATTATTAGACAGGCTTGTATCGCTTAACGGCCAGTATAAAGAAATAGGTTTGGTATTAACTGAAAACGCCAAAGATATTTGGAAGTATGAGTTAGAAAGTGCATCATATGAAGCTTACCCGTTTAAGATATATAAAAACAATGATTTTTATGCTCCTTTTGCTTCCGGTTCAGCACAATACGATACAATGATTATTTGCCCTTGCTCGATGGGGACGTTAGGAAGAATAGCACACGGGGTTTCTGATGATTTGATTACCCGTGCGGCAGATGTAATGTTGAAAGAGAGGAATAAGCTTATTTTAGTTCCGCGGGAAACACCTTATAACCTTTTACATATTAAGAATATGGAATTGCTTACGCTTGCCGGAGGAATTATTTGCCCGGCAACCCCTTCGTTTTATAGTAAGCCACAAAGTATCGAAGAGCTTGTAAATACTGTTATTGACAGAGTATTGGATTTAGCAGGTTTTAATATTCAGGCCAAGCGTTGGAATGGTTAACTAGGCAACGGCCAGGGTGGCAATACTTATTTTTGTTTCCGGTATTTCCAATAATTTATGTGCACAAGCTTCTAACGTTGCTCCGGTTGTAACTACATCATCAACCAATAAAATATGTTTACCCATAAGTAATTCGGGATTTACTACTGTAAAAATATCTTCTACGTTTTTCCAGCGTTCAAATCTCGATTTTCGGGTTTGTGTTTCTGTGGCAATAGAGCGCATAAAGTTTTTTGTGTCAATTGGCTTTTCTAATGCTTCGGCTAACCCCATTCCAAACCACTCGCTTTGATTATACCCTCGTTTTTTAAGTTTAGTTTTATGCAAGGGGACAGGTACAATTACATCAATGGTATTAAAATGGCTTTCACGCAACTGGCTGCCAAATGATTTTCCTAAAACATAACCAATTTCTTTGTATCCATGGTATTTGTATTTATGCATCATGTGTTGGTACGTGCTTCCTTTATGAAAGAAAAAATAACCGGTAGCATTTTCTATTGGTACTCTGCCCCAGAAAACCTGCGAAACCGGATTGTCTTTATGTAAATGGAAATTTGTTTTTGGTAATTTATATAAGCATTTAGTGCAAATTAACTTTTCCTGATTTACAAGGTGTTCGTTACATACAACACATAAATCAGGGAAAAACAGGTTGAAAAAGTCGTTAAAATAGGTTTTAAAGGTTTTAAGCATAAATTAAAATGTTTACACTAAGATAAAAATTATTCTTTGCAATCCCATTCGTTCAAAAATTCAATTAAAAATTGTTCCATAAACCTATGCCTTCTTTCTGCGATTTTTTTTGCAGTAGGGGTATTCATCCTGTCTGTTAATAATAAAAGCTTTTCGTAGAAATGATTTATAGTGGTCCCTTTCAAGTTTTTATATTTTTCGAAACTATCGTGCATTACAACTGGTATTTCCGGATTATGCATTTCGTTGCCGAATTTGCCACCAAAAGCAAAAGTGCGCCCAATACCTATAGCACCAATAGCATCTAATCTGTCTGCATCCTGCACAATTTTCCCTTCTATACTTTCCATTTTGTCCTCTACTCCGGCCCCTTTAAATGAAATATTGTTTATTATATCGATAACCCTTGTGCAAGTATCTTTATCAATGCCTAAACTATTTAACCAATCTTCAATTATTTTTATTCCGGCCTGTTCTGAGGAATTAAATTTCCAATCTGCAACATCGTGCAGTAAGGCAGCTAGTTCAATAACAAATAAATCCCCACCTTCTTTTTGAAATAGCATTTTTGAATTGTTCCAAACTCTGTATATATGCCACCAGTCGTGACCGGAACTATCCCCTGACATTTTTGATTTTACAAAACCGGTTGTCTTTTTGATTATCTCTGTTTTGTCCATACTTATTATTAAAAAACCCGCCTAAGCGGGTGAATTTTATAAAATCTAATCTCGCAATTTATCTTCTCGTTTCCATTCTACTTCTCTTCCAATAAGCGAAATGCCAATAAAACCTTTAACATGTAAGGTTACATCATCTCCCTCTTCGAACCACATAAAGCATTTATACGTTTTTCCATTTTTAGGGTCATAGATGGTGCCATCTACCCATTCTTTATCATCATTATCAAATTTAAATCCTTTTAAAATTTGTAAACCTAAAACAGTTTTTTTCTGGAGCTCAGGGTCAGGGTTGTTGTCGTCTAATTTAGGAGTACCATCCTCTTCGTTTGGTGTTTTTAACCATTTTATTTCTCCGTAGTATTTTCCATTAGTGGCTTTAAAAATTTTAACTTGCGAATCGCCATCCTGGGTTAGCCAATAACCTAATATCTTATCAGCGTTTTGGGCAAAAAGGTTAGGAATTAAGAAAACAGAAAGGATAAGAGATAGAAGTAATGTCTTTGCTTTCATAAAAATTACAGTTTAGTTTATAGTTTCGGAAAGATAATAAATAATTTATAATATTTAGATTTGAGAAAGTTTTTATTAATTCAGTCGGCCTCACATAAATCTTTATTATTCAAAATCATTGACTTAAAGTATATTTTCATGTAAATTGTATAGTTAATAAAATTTTAAGTTTATGAGGAGGGTTTATATTTTATTGGTTTTAATTGCTGGTTTATTATTTTCCGGCAATGTTTGCGCCCAGGATGAAAATCAGGATAAAAAAGGGGCTGAAATAAACTCAGCAGATAGCACGGAATATGAACTTTTGGTTTTTGATGCTAAATTTGATACTTTTTTGACAACGGTTAGTTATCAGAAAAATCTCCATTCAAATGATTATTACAGAAACTGGAATATTCAGTATTGTGCCGAATGGAACGCCCGGCATCAAAATCCTGCACGCTATGGCAGCTTTTATGAAACATATATCCATTACGGCCAGTCGGTTGATTATGGTATTGATTTAAATTTTAAGTTATATCAATATTTCCAGTTTATTGAAAAAGAGTATAATATTGTTTTAATTCATAGAAAAGGGAATTAAATATTATCAGAATAGTTCCGATTTTTCATGTACTTTTTAAATAATTATCTTCTTCTAAGTAAACCTTGGGTAGGAAAAAGATTCTATTTTTATATAAGAAAATTATTCATTAATAAATGTGATTAATATTATGGATCATGTGGTATACTTAGATTACAAAGCAAAAGAACTAAAAAATTTAGTATCCGGAGCAAAAACTATGATTATACGGGGCGCGATGGGGCGAAAATTTCCGTACGGCAAGCTTCAGAAGGATGAGGTGCTTTACTTTATTGAAAACAAAGGTGATGGAATGGTTAAGGC
>Ga0116164_10002325_pt1 | contig 13686 bp, 12 predicted proteins | sample AD_UKC109_MetaG_FD_89888 | JGI IMG/M metagenome (GOLD analysis project Ga0116164, IMG submission 89888) | Active sludge microbial communities of municipal wastewater-treating anaerobic digesters from Hong Kong - AD_UKC109_MetaG | ecosystem: Engineered > Bioreactor > Anaerobic > Digestate... | reverse complement strand
TGGGCGGAATCTGCCAGGAAGGTTTCGCCGACCACATAACGTTCTGGATGTTCATCCAGAATCTTGCGGATGTCCTGCAGGGCAGGGATCATTTCGGGTTGTGAGATCTCATAGATGTGCTCAATTTTCTCAAAGTTACGGAGATGAAAGCCAGACCGCCTGGGATTATCACGCAGGTCAGCATCTTTGTACCAGGCGTTGAACACATCCAGCCTGAAGCCATCTACGCCCTTATTCAGCCAGTAACGGAAGATATCCAGCATGGCGGCTCGCACGTCCGGATTGCGCCAGTTGAGGTCAGCCTGATGTTTGTCAAAAATGTGGAGATAGTACTGCCCAAGTTTCTCGTCGAACTCCCAGGCAGGTCCGCCAAACCACGATCGCCAATTGTTTGGCATGCCGCCATCAGGGGCAGGATCCCGCCAGATGTACCAGTCGTGGTAAGGATTGCTGCGGGACATGCGCGATTCCTGGAACCAGCGATGCTGGTCGGAGGTGTGGTTGAGCACCAAATCCATGATGATGTGGATGCCGCGTTTGTGGGCCTCGTTTAGCAGGCGGTCAAAGTCCTGAAGATTACCAAACTTCGGGTCGATGGTGTGGTAATCCGAAACGTCATAGCCAAAGTCAACATCCGGCGAAGGGGTAATGGGGGAGAGCCAGATGCCATCGATGCCGAGCTCATGCAGGTAATCGAGATGCTGGATGATGCCGGTCAGATCGCCGATGCCGTCCGCGTTGGTGTCCTGAAAGGAACGCGGGTAGATCTGGTAGATGATGCCGTTCTTCCACCATAGTTTCTTCTCTGTCATCTGTATCTTCTCCTCTGGCTAACAAAAATCTTTGATCAATGATGATTAAGTGTTGACATTAACATGCAAAGCGATTCAAAGCACAGGTCGTGGCTCTCCTGGGATGCCGATCAACTGAGAGCGATCGCGCTGCCATAGCTTTTACTTGTATTTTAGTCATTATGAATTTTACAACGGGAATCAGGGGAAAAGCAAAGAATATACAACAACTGCTGGGAAAAATTTGAGTTCACTCCTGATCACATCCACACCGACAGATTGAAAGTGATGGATCTATAAAAATCAGGGGCTTATGGATGCCACCTGCCTTACATCTTTACAAATACATCAGGATCTCATATGCTGTTCCCCTGGGCTGACAGTTAGAGAATTAAACTTGCAAATACGGATAAATCTGTTAGAATATACATGTTCGTAAATGAATACTTTTCTCGATGAAAAGTGGGCAATTGTCCACTTTTTTATTTAGTGAAATTTTGGAGTAGAAAGAAACATGAAAAGCGAATTTGCCTTAGCTTTCAACGAGATCCTGGAAGACAAGGGTTTGCCCCGTGATGTCATCATGGGAGCGATCAACTCTGCCATGGTGTCCGCCTATCGGAAGTCAGTTGGCGCGTCTACTGCCCAGGACGTCAAGGTCGATATCGATCTCGAAAAAGGTTCCGTGGCAGTCTATGCCGAAAAGGAAGTCACTGACGAGATTTATGATCTGCGGACGGAAGTCTTGTTGGATGACGCTCGTAAAATTGATCCGAATTGCCAGCTTGGCGATTTGGTGATGGTGGAATCCACTCCTGAAAATTTCGGTCGCATTGCTGCCCAGACCGCGCGCCAGGCAATCCAGCAGAAGATTCGGGACGCCGAACGCGCCCAGCAGTACGAATTCTTCAAAAAGCAGGAAGGCGAGATCGTCAGCGGTATCGTGCAGGCGGTCAATTCGCGCCAGGCAACCATTGGGTTGGACCTGAAGGCGGAAGGCTCCATGCAGCGCAAGGATATGATCCCCTCTGAACGTTTCCGCATTCACGACCGTATTCGTTCCTATGTGGCTGAGGTAAAAGACCTGCCCAAGGGACTTCAGATCGTGCTTTCGCGCGCCCATCGCAACTTTTTACGCCGGCTGCTCGAGAACGAAGTTCCCGAGATCTACCACGGCATCGTTGAAATCCGTTCCATCGCCCGTGAGCCTGGTCAACGCGCAAAAGTGGCTGTTTCGGCTACTCAGCAAGGGATTGACCCGGTTGGCGCCTGCGTGGGGCAGAGGGGCGTCCGCATCCAGGCGATCGTGCGCGAACTGCACGACGAAAAGATTGATGTGATCGAGTGGAACCCTGATGCCGCAATTTACATCAGCAAAGCCATCAGCCCAGCCCGTGTTTCAGGCGTATACCTGAACCACGGTAAAGGCGACGACAAAACCGCGATGGTGGTGGTGCCTGAGGATCAACTCAGCCTCGCTATCGGACGCGAAGGACAGAACGCCCGCCTGGCAGCCAAACTGACTGGCTGGCGGATTGACATCATGAGTGTCTCCGAAGCAGCCACCAGGGCACTGGGGCAACTGCGAAAGGACCCAAGCCTTGCTAAATTAGCAGCAGAAGAAGCTGACACAATGGCGAGAATTGAAGGTTTGCTGCAGCAAAAAGAAGAAGGTCGGGTGCTCAACCTGGACGATAGCAACCTGATCGCTCGTTTTGTGGACCGTGTTGAAAAGCGCGGTGAAGCGGAACGCAAGGTTGAAGAAGATGCCCGCCAGACTGAGATCCGCGAGATGCGGGAGTCGATTGATCCCCGTGCCTTCCAGCTCAGCATCTTTGATGTCACTGAGCTCAAGGAGCACTTGCAGGTCCTCTTACAGTCAGCTGGAATGGACACCTTTGGTGATCTCATGCTGCGGGTGAAGTTGGATTCTGATTCAATTCTTGCCATCGATGGCATTGGCCCAAAATCCCACGAGGATATTCTCGAGGTTGTCCATAACTATCAATTCCCGGTTATCGAGCCCGAGCCTGTTGAGGTGGTGACTCCTGAGGAGACTCCTGAGCTTTCCACTGAGGTTGAGACTGAACTGGTGGTTGAAGAGCCTGTCAAGATTGAAGAACCTGAGCCGGTCGAAGTTGTCGAGTTGGTTACCGAAGTCGCTGCCGCCGAGTTGGAAGAAGCGGAAGAGACCATCGCCGCTGAGAAGGTTGAAGAACCGGTTGCGGACGATAAATCCTTTGAAGAACTATTCCAGATGGATACAATGCGCCGCACAAGCGAAACCTCTGAAGAAGAGGATGAGAATGGTCTGCTTGGTGACAAAAAGAAAAAAGGCAAGAAGCGAAAAGGTTATACTGTGGAATATGATCCCGATCGTGATGCGACTTTTGTGAGGCACAAACATCGCAATGACGATGACTGGGGTGAATGGTAAAAGCTGGTTTGATGAAGCAGAGTAAAGGTGGCAGCTAAAACCGCACGAAAAGTTAAGCACGTTCCTCAGAGGACATGCGTTGGATGCAGGCAAGTCTTGTCAAAAAGACAATTGATCCGCATCGTACGCAACTCTGAGGGCGTGGTGATTGACCCCAGCGGAAAACTTCCTGGTCGGGGAGCTTATCTTCATGACCAGAAGAGTTGTTGGGTCAAAGCTTTGAAGGGTTCACTGGCACATGCCCTGCGGACGACCATCCAGGAGCAAGACCTGGCAGCATTGAGGGCTTTTATGGAGACTCTCCCGGAAGGTGAGACTTCAGATGAGGAACCAATGACTGCCTGAAAAACATCGTTTTGCTCGTGTGTGGCGTCCGGAGGGGTTGTGAGCAAGTGACCGTTAAAGAGAGACGGAGTAGATATGAGCAAAACTGAAGAAAAAACAATTCAACTTCCCTATAGTCTATCGGTAAGAGAGCTGGCTGCTATGTTGGACACCAGCGCTGTTGCTGTGATTAAGATCCTGATGTCCAATGGCGTTATGGCGAGCATTAACCAGCAGATCGATTTTGATACTGCGGCGGTGGTTGCGACCGAACTTGGTTTTGAACCTCAACTCGAGCAGGAAGAAGTTGTGGTTGAAGAAGAGGGAGTGATCCCACTTTGGAGGCGCGTTATTTTGGACGAAGATCCCAAGAATCTGGAATCCCGTCCACCAGTTGTAACCATCCTGGGGCATGTTGATCACGGAAAGACTACATTGCTCGATGCCATTCGCCACACGGATGTTGCCGGCGGCGAAGTGGGTGGGATCACCCAGCATATCGGGGCTTACCAGATCCTGCACAAGGACCGCACCATCACTTTCCTCGACACTCCCGGCCACGCCGCGTTTTCTTCGATGCGTGCCCGTGGCGCCCAGGGTGCTGATATTGTTGTGTTGGTAGTCGCAGCCGATGACGGCGTGCAGCCGCAAACGCGTGAAGCTGCCAATCATGCCAAAGCTGCCCAGGTGCCGATCGTGGTGGCACTCAACAAAATTGATAAAAGCGATGCCAACCCAGAGCGGGTAAAAACCCAACTGGCCGAAATTGGACTGCAGCCTGATGAGTGGGAAGGCGATACATTCGTCATGCCTGTCTCAGCAAAAGCAAAAAAGGGCCTGGAAGACCTGCTGGAAACCATCCTGCTGGTTGCTGACAATCTGACCATCAAAGCCAATCCAAAAGGCGCTTGCATCGGAACAGTCGTGGAAGCGCAGTTGGATAAGGCAACCGGCAACATGGCTACCCTGCTTGTGCAGAACGGCACTTTGAAAGTTGGCGATGTTGTGGTGGCAGGCGAAGGCACCGGCAAGATCAAGGCTCTGTTTGATCAGCGCAACAAGCGTGTCAGCAAAGCTGGACCCTCAACACCAGTGGTTGTGATGGGGCTAAATGCCTTGCCCGAAGCTGGCGACCTCTTCCAGGTGGTGGCGAATGAACGCGAAGGGCGGGCGATTGTTGCCCAGCGAAAGGCTGAACGCGAAGCCAAACGCAACACAAAACGCGCCACCCTCGAAGAGCTATTCAGCCAATACAAGTCCGGACAGGCAAAAGACCTGCGCCTGATCCTCAAGGCTGACGTTCAGGGCTCACTCGAGCCAATCATGAATGAACTCGAGGACCTCGGCAAGAAGCAAAAAGGGCTAACGGTCAAGATCCTCCACGCTGAAACAGGTAATGTTACAGAGAGTGACGTGATGCTGGCAGCAGCTTCAAACGCGATTGTGCTTGGTTTTGATGTGGACATTGACCAGGGTGCGCGCCGCAGCGCGGACACAGAAGGTGTCTCCATCCGGCTTTATAAGATCATCTATCGCCTGATCGAGGACGTTGAAAAGGCGCTTAACGGTCTGCTTGAACCCGAATTGGTAGAGCGTGTGATTGGAAAGGCAGCTATTCTGGCGACCTTCAAGGTTTCAAAGGGTGGTACCGCGGCAGGGTGCCGTGTGTTGACTGGTGAATTACGCCGAAATGCTTCTGTGCATGTGATGCGGGCAGGTGAAGAAGTTGTGAAGACTGAGATTTCCAGCATTCGCCGTGAAAAAGACGACGTACGCGAAGTGCGTGAGGGTATGGAATGTGGTATCACGCTCAAGAACTTCGAGGATTTCGAAGTAGGCGATCTGCTTGAATGCTTCGTTATGGAAAAGTTCGGCGGCTGATCGACTGTAAATTAAGGAGAAAAGATATGCCGACCCCTTTAAGAATGAAAAGAATTAACGACCGGATCAAACAGGTCTTGTCGGTTCTGTTGATCACCAAGATCGATGATCCCCGCCTGGCTGGTGTGTCTGTCACGGATGTAAAAGTCGATCGCGAACTGGATTTTGCCAATATTTACGTGTCTTCATTGGACGGGGCGAAATCATCGCGGGAAGTGATTGCCGGGCTCAACCACGCGCGTGGTTATCTGAAGCACGAAATTGCCCAGGAAGTGGACTTGCGCGTCATGCCCCGCTTACGGTTTTTTTGGGACCCAACCCCGGAGAAAGCAGATCGGATTGATACCCTGTTGGCAAAGTTGCATGAGGAAGACGAAAAACTGACTGATATGGAAGAATTCATCTCCGATGGGGATGAGGATTTGTACGATGAGATCACCAGCAAAGACTGGGAATCGGACGATGACCTTCCCGAGTTGGAATTGGACGACGAAGACGTTTTTTTTGACGAACATGATGAATAGTGGGCTTGATACTATCATAAAGCAGCAGTTGGCTGCGGCACAGAATTTTGTCGTAATAGGGCACATCCGCCCGGATGGTGACGCAATTGGTTCGATGCTGGGGCTGGCGCATGCCCTGCGTGCCAGCGGGAAGCAGGTGGACTGCGTCCTGCAAGACGGTTTGCCAGATAAATATGCTTTTCTTCCTGGTTCAGCGGAAGTCCTGACTTCTGTACCCCAGGAATATGATTATCTGATCGTAGTTGATAGTTCAGACATGATGCGCACCGGTCATGTACTGGATAATCTTCCTGCCCCTGATCTGGTGATTGACCACCATAACACTCACGATGATTTCGGAAAATTAGAGTACGTCCTGCCGGAAGTCGAGGCAACAGCCTTGATCCTGGTGGACATCCTGCCGAAATGGGGGCTGATCATCAACCGGGATGTGGCTGCCTGCCTGCTGACGGGCTTGCTCTCGGATACGATTGGTTTCCGCACTGGTAACACCCAGCCAGCAGCCTTGCGTGCCGCGGCGGATTTGATGGAAAAGGGCGCTGATTTTCACGATGTCTACCTCAAAACGCTGAGCGATAAGACCCTGGCGGAAGCGCTTTATTGGGGTCAGGGACTGGCAAAGATTCAACAAAATGGTGGAATTTTGTGGTCGACCCTGACGCTTAATGATAGAATTAATTCTGGTTATCAGGGCAATGATGATGCTGACTTGATCAACATCCTTTCTGCCATAAAAGGCCCGCTGGTTACGATCCTTTTTGTAGAACAAGAAGGAGGAGGAGTAAAAATCAGCTGGCGATCAGTGGAAGGTGTGGATGTTTCGAAACTCGCAAGAGAATTTGGGGGGGGAGGCCATAAAGCTGCCGCGGGGGCTGATGTTGATGGGAACCTACAGGAAATTCAAGAAAATGTAATTAAAAGCACGGAGCGATACCTGAAAGAAATTGGTTCGTCTCGGGCTGAAAGAGATGCAAATGACTGACAAACAATACAACGATCGAAGCAATTTAGCCAATAGTGTTTCCGGCGTTTTGGTTGTAGATAAACCTGTTGGGATGACTTCTCACGATGTTGTGCAGCAAGTCCGCGCTGGCACACATATTCGTCGGGCTGGGCATACCGGCACTCTCGACCCCCGGGCTTCAGGTGTGTTGGTCGTCCTGATCGGACCCGCCGTGCGTTTGAGCGAATATGTTTCCACATCGGATAAACGCTACCAGGCTGTGCTCCGTTTTGGGGTTACCACCAGCACGTACGACACTGAGGGTGAGATCACCAGCCGGGCACCGGTGGACATCAGTTATGAAGAATTGGAAGAGACGCTCAATACTTTTGTCGGGGAATTTGAGCAGACTCCACCGATCTATTCCGCTATTAAAGTTGGCGGGCGAAAAGCTTATGATTATGCGCGCGATGGCGAGACTGTTGAGCTTGAACCACGCTTGATCACGGTTCATTCGATCGAACTGCTTGATTGGGATCCGCCTGAGGCAGTTATTGATATTCACTGTTCATCGGGCACTTACATCCGATCTCTTGCATCCGATTTAGGTCAGAAGCTTGGCTGCGGCGCAACCCTGGTCGGTTTACGCCGAACCCGCAATGGTCAATTTGGCCTGCGAGACGCGGTTTCTCTTAGCAAGCTACAGGATGCCTTCAATAATGGCGATTGGTACAAGTATCTGATCCCTGCAGCAGAAGCGCTTAGTGACTGGCACACCGTTGTGCTCACTTATGAGCAGGTAGACGCAGTCCGCCATGGACATCGCGTGCCTGCGGCCGAGGTGGTTGAGGTGGGGCTTTGGGGTCGGGCAATCAGCGAAGAAGGGGAACTGGTCGCGCTGATCGAATACGACGCTGAAGCAAACGAATGGCAACCTCGAAAAGTTTTCTTCAATTAGAGATGAGATAGAAACGCGATAGCCCCGATTGGCAAAACCAAAAAGGGCTATTTATTTGCCTTGTAACGGAAATTATGACTGAATTCATCACAAGCTGGCCTGATCACGCCCCGAAGAATGCCTGGTTGACCATTGGCAATTTCGATGGAGTGCATTTGGGTCACCAGTCGCTTATTCAGGGACTAAGGGAAAAGGCAAAGGAGCAAGAAGGCCAATCCCTGGTGCTGACCTTCTGGCCACACCCACGCGTGGTGCTTGGGCAGGTTGGCGACCGGTTTCTGCTAACTACCCGCCAGGAAAAAGAGCGCCAGCTAAAAATTGCCGGGATTGATTTGGTCCTGACCCTGCCGTTTGAAAAAAACCTGGCGGATTTAAGCGCCGGGGCTTTCCTCGAACGCTTGATTGGAAGTTTGAGACCAGCCGGTTTGCTGGTGGGACCAAAATTTCGCCTGGGCAAGGATCGCCAGGCGGACTTTGCCTTCATTCAGAACTTCTGCGAGTCCAAGGGTATCTCCTGTGAATGCTTTCCACCATACCTACTTGGTGATGATATTGTTTCCTCCAATCGTATTCGTGCCTGCCTGATTGAAGGGCAAGTGGGAGAGGCTGCCAGGCTGCTCGGGAGATCATTTAGCCTTGAAGGGGTTATTCAGCCCGGCAAGCAAATTGGCCGCAAGTTGGGCTTTCCAACCGCAAACTTTTATCCTGAACCTCTGCAGTTGCTACCGCGTTTTGGCGTCTATGCCACACGCGTATTACTTGATGACCAGGTGTTAATGGGTGTGACAAACGTTGGCGTCAGACCTACTTTCGAATCAACTTCAAGTCCAAATGTGGAAACCCTCATATTGGATTTTGACGATAAAATCTATTACGAAACGATGCGGATCGAGTTTATGGAATTCCTTCGCCCGGAGCGCCGCTTTGGGCAGGTGGAAGAATTGATCGCGCAAATTGAGGATGACGAAGCCCAGACCAGGAGGATTTTTCAGAATGAACCTTAACCGCCGTGTGTACCGCCTTAGTCCCAGCCAGTTTAGCCCTGAAACAATTGCTGTCACCTTTGCCAAAACCTCCCGATCCCCAGAGTCTTTTGATGTAATTGCAGCGGAGCTGAACGACGAAAAGAGCGCGCAGTTCAGTGAAAAGTGGATCGTTGGTTATGGCCATTCGAGCGTAGCGGAGCATGCTGTGCTCCACCTGGCGCTCGAGAATGTCTCACGGCTGGCAATCGAGACCATCGAAGCCAATCGCCTGGCATCCTACACTGAGAAATCCACCCGTTACCAGGAATGGGACCCCAAGGCTTACGTCACTCCTCCAGAAATTAGCGGCAGTCCCTTTGAGGTTGAATATAAGGCTCTGATGGATAAACTGTTCCTCATTTATGCCGAAGCCTTGCAGGCGCTGCGCCCGTGGGGGGAAGCCAACACGCCCAGACGTGAGAATGAATCTGAAAGAGCGTGGGCAAATCGCGCGCGCGTGAAATCTGTGGATGTGGCGCGCTTCCTTCTGCCCGCGGCGGCTATGGCGAATGTGGGTTTGACCATCAACGCCCGGGCGCTTGAATATGCCATAAAGAAGATGCTCTCGTCCGAACTGGAAGAGGTACGGCTGATCGGGGCGGAGATGAAGATTGTCGCGACCCAGGAGCTGCCAACCCTGGTCAAATATGCTGATCCCATCGCGTTCCTGCCCCAGCTGCGAAAAAAAGCCCGCGCCTTTGCCGATCAGATCGACACGATCTCCGGTGCACCCTGGTGCGACCTGAAATCTGTGGATGAAAACGCAGAGGATAGGGTGCTGGCAGCTGTACTCTACCGTTTTGGCGATGATTCTTACCAGGTTTGCCTGGACCAGGTGCTGAATATGGCACATGACGAAAAACAAGCGCTGGTGGATGCCATGTTCGCTGAGATGACCGACTTTGACATACCGATTAGGGAACTCGAGTATGCCGATGTGACCTTTAGCCTGATCATGGACCAGGGCGCGTATTTTGAATTCAAGCGGCATCGCATGATGACCCAAACGGTACAGGACCTGACAACCAGGCTTGGTTACGCGCTGCCTAAAGCCATCACTGAAGCCGGCTTTGAGGCACGCTACCGCGAGGCGATGCAAGCGGCAGCAGCTTTATATGAAAAATTGGCTGCATGGAACCCGCAGGTGGCAGCTTATGTGGTACCGAACGCCTTCAACCGACGGGTTCTCTGCCGCGCCAATTTGCGGGAACTATTCCACTTCATTAAACTTCGAGGCGCGAAGAATGCTCATTTTTCCATTCAGCGGGTTGGCTGGGGGATGCTGGAGCAAATCCGCCCTTACTTCCCCCTCTTGAGCCAAAAAATTCAAGTAAAAGGCGATACGAGTGCCCAACAACTGGCAGAAGCATACTTCAGCGAGACAGCGGTCATTCCTGAGGTGTAGACCAAACTGTGGACACATCAACGAAGCGGATGGTAATTACTATCAGGCTTGGTATAATCATTCCAGCGTCCCAACCAATCGGCGGACGGAAAGGAAATTAATGAAAATAAAAACTATACTGTTAACCAGTTTCCTTGTTGTAAGTCTCCTTCTGGCAAGCTGCGGCTCGAAAGAACCGACTGAAACCACCGTAAACCTGCCAGTGATCAGCGGTGAAGTGGAAATGGAAGTAGAAAATACACCTGTTCCGACAGTCGCAACAGAGGCCCAGGTGCCCCAGGATACCTATCCTGTCGATCAGCCTTTGGAGCCTGTCGCCCAGGAAGCCGCAATTGCTTATCCAGTGGACGATGACAGCACGACTTATGATGCGGATATGCGCGCCTACATCGAGCAAATCTTGGGCGGGACAATTGCGATTGAAGAGCTCTTTGGCAAAGAAGATGATCAACTGCGGGAGATCCTTTACAATGCCGCGCAAGGACGTTTCATATTGTCTGAAACTGGTTTGGACAAAGCTATAGACTGGCTGAAAAAGCAATAGCATTATCATCGGGACTGAAGGCACCTGACTGTTACCGGGCAGGTGCCTTTTGTGTTAATGGCCACTTTGCATGGTCACTCACTCAAAATAGTTCAAAAAAAGTGAATAATGGGTTAGAATTATCATGGAAATAAATGGACTGGAATTTGAATTAATTGTCTGTTTTCTCCGTAAGAACACGCTAATACAAATCGAGATTGGAGAGTATTATGACTATTCACTTGTATCTATCTTTATCTCCTGAAGCTCTGATCGCTTCAATGCTTTCACCGGAAGATTTCGGTTTGTACTACGCGCTTGGGTCGGCAAAGAAATCACGCGGTCAGGCGATTTTCTTCGAGGTCGATCCAAATTATCGCCATCCGTATTTCAAGATCGATGAAGCCTTCTCGCGTTGCGTTCCACATGATGATGGCAGTCTCAAATCTTCGGTCTATATTTCGGTCTATCGCGTTTTGGAACATGTTAAGTTGAGCGCGCTCCAGCACCTCTTTCTGACCACCCAGGACGGTCACACGCTGGACCTTGCCCCTTCGGAAGATATCCCGAATATCACTGGTCAGTTACACCTTTACCAGGAAATCGCCCCGGTTGCGCCATTAGTGGTGAGCCGACTGGGACCTATCCAGTTCCTTGATCAACTGGTGCGCAACCCTGTTTCGTTGGTGACAGTGCCGGCACTTGTTTTCACAGAATTGCATCTGGGGGAACTCGCGGACGATCCCGAGATGGGTATTATGATCAACCTGCCCTATGGCAACCAGGACCATCTGCGCCAATGCCTGACGGACGTAATGACGAAATATGCCACGACAAAAATGGTAGACCGATCGCACAATCCAAATGTGCAGTATCGCGCCATTAAAAATGGCTTTTACGTTGGTAACATCGAGGAAATGCGCTACTATCCGATGCCTACTGCTGAGGAATTGCGCGTTCTAAACTATCGCTGGTTCCGTTCAGCAAACATGTAGAGCTGGAATAACTTCTAAAAAATCCGCGAGCTTTCGCGGATTTTTCTTTTTCTAGCGGTCAATCATAAATGACAGCCATGTTTCCAAGCACGCTCCAGGAGGTCAGAAACACTTCGGTGGGTACGGAATAGAAGAATCCATTATTCATGTAAGTAATGGTGGTCTCGTCATATCCGACCAGGATCACTACGTGTTCATAAGGCGCAACGACAACGGCATTGCCCTCTTTATCGTAAATTTTTATCGGGCTGCTGTAGACCATATTCCCGATCACCCAGGCGATGATGGGATCGCCTTCAGCCAGCTCGGCTTTTACGTCCTCAATGGTCATGTCCTTAACCGCCACAGCAGGCAGACTGTATTCCCTCAGCAGTTCTGCAATCGGCGGAGCATGCACGCCATAGGCGTGGGGCGGGATTTGCCCCCAGCCGTCGGTTGTAACGTTGCCGACAAAGCCCAATTCAGGGTTGTCGGAGAGGGGCAGCTCGAACTGAAAAGTCGACTCGTAGATCAGGACGTCATAATAGCCCGCCCAATCCACTGCCGCGCTTGCCTCGCAGCCCAACTCATAAGTTTGCACGTGACCAGCGATGTCGGTAATCATGGTGGCTGGGGGAAGGGGATTCTGAGTTGCGATTGGGCTGGGTTGGGGAGAAGGCTCGGGAGGAAGGGTGGCCTCGGTGGTTGGTGTTGGAGGCAATGTGGGTGAAGGGCTTGCTAAACCGACAGTCGGGCTTGGAAGCGCCAGGGGAGTTGAGACTTGGGTTTGCAGGCAGCCAGCAAGGCTAAAAAGGGCGATCAGAATGGTTGAAGCCCGGATAATCTTTGTGATGGAAGAGCTTTGTCTGGGGGTCATGGAATTAATTCACCTGGAATCAGAAATTTAGAACCCCAACTTTGTGCGCCGTTGATGCAGCCTTAAAGAGGTTTGCAGGCTCTCGCTCAATTGCTCGTCAAAATATGACAGGTAAGACCGAACGCGTTGCTCAATGCCGCTGCCATCCGTATCGGACATGACTTCCTTGAGTAAGTAGGCTGTCTCAGCAGGTGAACGGCGAGCCAGAGCAGCAATTGCCTTGCTTAGGTTGGGCTGAATCAGTGTCTGATCGCTTTGCAGGAAGGGTCTGATCCAGCGGAAAAACTGTGGAAATTGGTCCGAGTGCGATTGTTCCACCAGTAGCGAAAGCGCGTAAAGCCCATGGTTTTGCTGGCGCTCCAAGGGACTGGCCAGCAAATTGCCAACAAACTCAGCCCAACCCTTTGGGTCTTCGGACCTTAAGCGCTGACTGCCTTTGCTAAAAACCGAACCAACCACAGCCACATCCATTGGCACTGATGACCACTGCTTGATGCGATCAAAAGCATCTGCTTTGGCTGAGAAGGGAACCTGACCCAGAAGGTGGGCTGCAAGGTCGCGCGCTTCATAATGATCATCCAGCCAAAGCTCGTCAACAACAGCTAATGTTTCGCCTGCGTTCTGGTGTGCCTTCAGGTTGAGCCCATAGGCAATATGCGGCAGGATTTGCTCTGGCAGGTCGTAAACGCGCATGAAGCTGATTGGCACGGCATCTTTATGCTGACGGTGGGAGTAGCGGTGGTAAAACTGCAGGGTTTCGTGCAATCGTTGACGAAATTCGACTGGTTGCGAGAAGACTTCTTTTAATCCTTCGATCTGTTTGTTGAGACGGGTCAGGTCAATGGCAGCCATGAGAGAATTATAGCGTGAAACAGCGGGTGATATGATAAACGCGGTCTGGATGTAAGAGCAACATGATAATGTCCTAAAGTAGCAAAATAGAAATGTCCTAATTAATAATAGGAGCTATGACATGGACAATCGAAATGAATGCTAAGGAATTAGCCTGCAAGGCTGAAATAGA
>Ga0116164_10002324_pt1 | contig 13689 bp, 6 predicted proteins | sample AD_UKC109_MetaG_FD_89888 | JGI IMG/M metagenome (GOLD analysis project Ga0116164, IMG submission 89888) | Active sludge microbial communities of municipal wastewater-treating anaerobic digesters from Hong Kong - AD_UKC109_MetaG | ecosystem: Engineered > Bioreactor > Anaerobic > Digestate... | reverse complement strand
GTCCAGGAGCTTTTTATGCGCGAAACGCTTCTGAAACTCGACGATCTCTACACGCTAACCGGATGCAAAAATTTGTACTACACCGGGGGTTGTGCCCTGAATATTCATACCAATTCGGCCATAGTGGAAAGCCGTTTATTCGATCATGTATTTATACCGCCCTGCCCCGACGACTCGGGCCTGGCGCTCGGAGCTGCTGCTTTTGGAGAATGGAAAAAAGGGCATAAAATACAGAAACACCCTCCGTACCTGAATAACTGGGGAATTACCGGACCTTCGTTCGACTATTCGCCGGAGGACGTGGGGCATGCAGCAGAAATGCTGGTTCAGGGGAAAGTGATCGGTTTGTGTAACGGCCATGGAGAAGCCGGCCCACGGGCCCTGGGAAACCGGAGTCTGCTCTCTCTGCCCTCCAAACAACTGGCCCATAAAGTAAGCGTCGAGCACAAGCAACGGGAGTGGTACCGGCCGGTTGCCCCTGTTATGCTCGACAAAAACACCCGCCATTTTACCGGGAATAACACCATTCATCCGCTCACCCGCTATATGCTCCTCGATGTGAAAATTCCCGAAGAACGACAGGCCGAAATTGCCGGAACCATCCATGCCAACGGCACAGCCCGCATCCAAACCCTCTTTAGCCGCGACGAAAATCCCTACCTGTACGACCTGCTCTCGCTCCTCGATCAGAAATACGGAGTGAAGGCACTGGTAAACACATCGTTCAACAGCAGGGGCGAGCCCATGGTCCATACCGGTTCCGATGCCCTTGAATCGGCCCGCAACATGGGGATTGATGCCGTGGTCATCAACGGGAAAGTGCAGACCCTGGCCGGATAAGAATTCTCCTGCCGGTCTTCACCTCTTTTCCTTTTTCTACAAAAAAGCTATTTTCGAAAAACCATTCAACCGTCCTGTTATGAACCTGTTCGTCCGAATTCTTTTTTTTCCGCTTGCGGCAATCCGCCTGGTCCTGATCGTGCTGAACACGCTGATTTCGATGCTGCTCAGCATGGCCGAAGATTATCTTACCGGCACAAAAAGGCCCTATCGCTTTCTCAGCACCCGCTATTGGGGGAAAAGCTGCCTGCTGATTCTTGGATTCCGTGTTGCAGGAAACAAGCGCCCGGCGGTACGAAAATACATCCTGATGTCGAACCACCGGAGTTATATCGACATTTTTGTATGGGCAGCTCTCTCGCCATCCACATTCGTGGCGAAGGCCGAACTGTTGCATTGGCCCCTGATCGGCCGGGCCCTCCAATCGATACGGGGCATTACCGTGCGGCGCGATGAGATGAAAAGTCTGCTCGAAACCATGCAAAAGATGGGAAAAGCGATCGAACAGGGTATGTCGATCACCCTGTTCCCGGAAGGGACCACATCAAAAGGGGATGGAATCCTCCCCTTCAAAAACGGGAGCTTTAAAATAGCCGCCCAACTTCAAGCCCCGGTTATTCCCTGTGCATTGTTTTATCCCTGCCGGGCCCATTGCTGGGTAGGCAGCGATACTTTTATCGGCCACTTCCTGCGGGAAATGGGAAGACCTTTTTCCCGTGTGTCGGTTTGCTTCGGAGATCCTGTTGTGGAATCTGATTTTTCGGTTCTGAAGGGAAAAATCCGGGCCACCATAAACGAGATGCTTGAGAAAATGGAAAATAATTCAGGGAAAGACACTTCCCGAGTCGAGTAATGAACCAACAGATTTCCTTTCAGGAAGCATGCAACGAAACGCGATTCTGAAAAAAATAACACATTGATATTCCGAAATATATGCTTGGTCAGATTCCTCCCATTCGGTCGAAATGACACTTTTGAGACAGCCTCCGGTCCTCTTACATAATGGCATAATTGAAGGTAATACCAAACTTCGTGTTCCGCATCTCGTATCCGTCGTTGGTCGAATGGGGCGCCTTCAGGTTGTACTGGTAATAAAGCTTCAGCGTCAGCTGGTCGCTAAACATGTACTCGGCCTGAAAATCGACGCCAAACATCTGTGTTCCGTTTTGCAAAATCCCTTCAGGCTCATTGATGGGCCGGAAAATGGTTTTGTAGTTGCTGCTGGTAAGCGCCAACTGCATGTTGATGTCGTTCGAAACGGTTTTCGATTGTCGTTTGGTTTTCACAATCATGTCGAGTCCGGTAAAACGATACCCGACTCCAAGGGTAAACTCTGTCCGGATCATCTCGTTCATCTGCAGGTTGGCAAAGCTGAAATTCAGATTCCGGGTCCGGCGCATTTCGAAACGGGTGCTTAAATCGTTCACAAAGCCGATGTCGATATTGATAAGCGGACTGAAATCCTCAACAATGCTCACCGAGGTAATCGCCAGTTCGGGGATAAAAGTTGTATCGTTGAGCGGACTCCGGGCCCAGCTGATTCCGTTGGCATCGGGCTTATAACCCAGGTTTGTTTCGAACTGTCCCAAACCGTAGGTTGCCTTATAGCTGTGGTTAAAATTGAGCGAGTAGATAAAATCCTTCATCCAGTCGATCGATTGGGGATTCCCATTGTAGTTTACCCGCCAGTTGGGCCGGATCCACGAAAGACCGGGCCGGGCTGTAAGCGGTACCTCGTTGGGATCGATACCGGCATAGGTTGCCAGGAAAGCCGGGATGAGCACATCGGTCGACCGGGGGGAAACGCCGTTGAGTGTTTCTCCGCTGGGGCTTTTGGTGTAGCCTGTTCCCTCTACCCAACCCCGTTCCTGGTTGAGCCGGGCTGCAATGATTTCGCTGTTTTTTCCCCGGAATGCATCGAACAGTTCGGAGGTGTATTCATCGTTGTCAAGGCCCTCCCGGAACGCCGTTGCAAGAGTAAAGATCGAAAGTTCGAAGTTCCCTTTTTCGGTTTTGTTCAGTTCTTCGAAATAGCCTTCGGTATCGTTAAACTGGATGAAGCTGCCCATGTTTTGCGATTCACGCCGGGATCCTGTTACATCGATTTTGATTCCGGCAATGGGTTCCACCTGTGCCCCGAAGGTCCAGGTTTCGGTGTTGGTCACCAGAAACTGGCGCGTTATGGTGTTGTCTTCGGTCAGCCAGCCTTTTTCGGCAGCAAACATTGCGTAGTTATTGTCCTGCCACCCCATGAGGAAGGGCACGGAAGGAGCCAGCGACGAAGGTCCGGAAGACGTAGGGGCATAATCGACCGCCCCGAACAGGAAGGGTTGGGGCAGGAAGCCGGGTAGTTCGGAGCCGCCCGTTCGGGTATAACTGACTCGTGCGCTCCGGATGCCCAATAAAAAGCGGGTGGTAAAATCGAGGGCTTTTTTCCCGAACGAGTCTTCCAGGTTTTTGGTCCCATTCACAAGCACGCGGGCATTTTTCAGACTCTTTTCGGTTTTAAAATTGATCCGGTTGGCGTTCACAACTGTAAGCTCACCGTTAATGGTATCGCCGCTTTCGTTCAAAACCGTCACGCCCACCCGTTCCGTTCCAAGTTTATGGAAAATCGACTTGGGAACGTTCGCCGTAAAACTTACTTCTTTTTCTTCGTATTTGACTTCCGTTGTTTTCCCCTCTTCCTTTTTCTGGGATGACGACTGCTGGTTTCTTGGATTCGTGCGGCCTCCGTAACGTCGGGCAGTCTGTTGGAATTTCTGGTTTATTTCACGGAAATAGGGGACTTTATTGTACAGCGACATAAAACTCAGGTTGGCCGAACCATTAATATTCATACTGTTTCGGATGGTATTCCCAATGGGTTTGCTTCCTTCGCCCTGCCGCACCATGGGTGCCGCCAACCAGTCGTACGTGCCCCGGTAGGTAACCTGGGAGGTGACCCATTCGAGTAGGGGAAACTTGCTTATGGGGATTGTATAGGTAACGTTCATGGTATGGCTGTAATCGGTTGGACGACGCAATTGCAGCAACTGAGACCATAAATCGCGCTGGTAATTCTTGAAAATCTCGGGATACATTTCCTTGTCGATATACGGATCGTACCCGGCAGGATCGTCAATCCGGGCCACATCCTGGCTGGTAAAATCGAAGCGCAGGCTGCGGGTGATGTTGTAGCGAAGATCAAAGCCACTGTTCCACAGAAAATCTTTCGACACGGTTACCGGAAGGGGCGAATCGATGCCTGTGTTGTTCCGCATAAGTCGTTCGTTATAACTATGCGTCAGGTCGGTGCGGTATGAGATCATCTCGGGGAGGGGATTGAAATTAAAATCACCGATCAAGCGGAGCAATTTACCCTGGAACAGTTTGATCTTTTTAAACGGTTCAATGGGCGTACTGGTCATCACATAGTTATAGTTCAGCGCTCCTTTGGTCACTTCCTGTATTTGCCGTTCGATATCGACATTGTGGACTTCCTGCTTGTTGTGGGAGTACGATACCGAAAAGTTTTCGATATCGGTAGGAAGCTGCTTTCGGTCGGCATTTTTTCGCCGGGGTTGCACCGTAACATTGTTGATGTTGAAACTTTCGCGGGTGAGCACGTCCTGCGACAACGTATTCAGCGCTTCGCGTTCCTCGGGACTTTCGATATTGGCCAGGGCATCGGAAAGTTTAATGTCCGAGCTGAGCGGGTTGTATTCGGGGGTGGCAACGCTTTTCGAATAGCTGTAGAAAAGGGGCATTTGCAAACCCACCGATTCGGGAAGCAATTTTCCGAGCTGGAAGTTGGCGGCAAAATCGTACTCGTACACATTTTCGAGGCTTCGTTGCGACGTGGTTTGGTTGATGCTCCCCCACCCGACCGACTGGGTCCGACCGGCCAGGGTCAGGTTTCCGATATCGGCCAGGCGCAACGACATGCGGCCGTTGCTGGCCCATCCGCCCCGTTCATCGAAGTCGGACAAACGCAATTCGTTTACCCATACTTCAACCGACCTGGGGCCCTGGTTTTTCTGCTTCGGATTTTTGATCCCGATGTAAATCACGTCTACTTCGCCCAGACTTGGATTTCCCTTAATACGGACAATATTTTTCCCGCCGGCATATCCGGTGTGCAGGTCTTCGAACAAATCGTTCCGTGTCAATGTCGAACCGGCCTTGCGCATTTCGTCGTCGCGTTTCATTTTTACATCCGAGAACAAGGTAAGATTGATGTTCACCCTGTTTTCATCGGGCCACACGATGTACTTGTCCGACTCCAGTTCGGGATTGTAGCTTGTTGTCGGAACCGGGGTCAGTTTCAGTGGGATTTCGTATTCGTAGTAATTGTCGATACCGGTTCCCATTCGGATAAACAGCGACATTTCATAGTCGTCGAGCGGATACCCGTCAATGGCTTCGGCGTGGACCTCCATCTTCAGCTTTTTGTACTGGCGCACATCGAGCCCGATGTCCTTGTACACCCCTTCGGCATCGCCGCTTTCCAAATCGATCACTTTCAACAGCATCGATTGCTCGTTCATTTTGATCGGGGTGGTATTCGAAGGGTCAAATTCCTGTTCAATTCCCGGGGGAAGAATGTAGTTAATGGGTTTTCGGCTCTGGTTTTCCTCAATGTTGATTGATGAGAGGTCGAACTTCGTGTTGAGCGATTTCACCGCGCCCGCCTCGGCCAGGTTTTGCTCCACTTTTCGCCAGTCGGAACGGATCAGGTTGAGCGTAGCAAAGCGAAGAATGATCGAATCGGAGAAATTGGTCAGGTACATACGCATAAACCGGATCGACTTAAAATCGGATATTTCGCCCACTTTGGCATCGGGTTTCCGAACGGGAATTTTAAACTGATACCAGTCGACTTCTTCGGTTTTTCCATTGGCCAGGAAAATAGTCTTGCGCCGTACCTTATCGACGATGTGGTTTTTCCCGATCTCCATATCCTGTTTCCGCAGGCTCACCCGGTACTGGTAGTAATTTTCCTGTTCGTTTAGGGTATTGTCGTTATTGATATCCTCCACATCGGGTTCGTTTTTCGACGATGCAGAATACGAGGTCGTGTTTTGGGTTTGGGTGGGGGAATTGCCTTCAACGTTGTTGAATTTTTTGTATCGCTCGAGGATGGAATATTCTTTTTGATCGTAGTCTTCGCCCCGGAAATAATGGAAATTGTCGTTGGCCGGGTCGGCTTCCATTTCATTGTACACTTCGGGCGAAAGGATGTTTTTCAGTTTGTTCAGGTAGCCGTCGTAAAACGAACGTTCATCGGCATCGCCCAATCCGTCGAGGCCTACATCCTGAAACTGACGGCTCGAGGCGCTGTTGTCGAACGACTGGCTCAGCAGTGGGCGGGTGGGTACGCGGCCCCAGATGGTGGTATCGACGTTTTCGACCTCCTCGCTGATGGGCAGTCCGTTTTCGAAGGCTTTCCTCGAATCCTTCAGGATGTCTTCCGAGATACTTCCCAGGTCGAAATACAGGTCGCCGCCCCGGTGGGCATTCTGTTCGTCGTATACAAAGGGATCCATCACCCAGAATTCGATGTATTCGATATTCGCCGCCTCAAAATTGGGCGACTGCACTTCGCGCATCATTCCGCCCCAGCGGGTTTCGGGGCTTCGAAGTTTTCCGTCGGAGTCGATTCCCCGGGAGACGCCGGTGGGATTGGTTTCAAAATTATAGGGACCCTTTTCTTCGGGATAATACGCCAGGTTCAGGATGGTCTGATAGGTAGCGGAACCAATGGCCAGTTGTTTGCCGGGGAAGATCTCCTGGATGTACACATCGCGCATAAAGTGGTTCGAACGCATTTCGACATCGGCTTTAATGTGCGCAGGCATGGACGACGAGCCCTGGGGATCCTGGAAAACCCGGTCGATAAAATACCAGGCCAGCCGGGCGCGGTTGAAGCCATAGGCTAAGGTGTCGGTCAGTTTCGATTCGGGGAAAACGCTTGGGGTGGATGCCAGGTTCCATCCATAGGCATTCACCATGCTGTAGGGTGTTTCAACTCCCTCGAAATCGTCGATATAGACATTGTTCCCGGTGGCCGTTGAATTGCCCGGAAATAATTTGGCCACCTCACCCTCGATCGAAAAACTCGATGTTGCATCGGTTTCAATCAGGGGTAAATAATTCAGAAGATCGGTAATGGCTTTCGATTGGGTACGGTACTGAAAATCGAGTCCCATCATGAGGTTGGTGATGGGTTCTTCGCCCAGGTCGACTTTGTTGGTAATGGGTCGTTCGTCCATGTAAAGCAGGGTACCGCCCACGTTGAAATTGTCGGAAAAGGCATAACTGGCATAAGCGCCCAGCATGGTTTTCCGCTGCATCGACAACAGATCCTGGCTTTCGGTCGACACCTGGATGGGTGTACCCGACTCGATGAGCCCCTGGTTGATGATTTTCACCCGCCCCAGGGCATAATCGACGGTGTAATCGACATTTTCGATCAGCACCTGGCTGCCGGCCGAAACGACCACCGACCCCGGCGCCAGGTTAAAGGCGTTCAGTTCGATCTCGGAACTCGACGAACCTTTGTACGATCCGATCATCCAGAATTTATCGTGCTCGTGGTCTTTTTCCGCTTCGGTTTTCGTATCGCTGTATAGTTTGCTAAATGCGTATTTCTTTTTCAGTTCGTCGGTGTTGAACAAACCGGCAATATTGCTTCCAAACGGCTCCAGAACCGGGAAAATAATACGCCCCGACTGGCGGATCACGGTAATGCCCTCCACAAAGTCGAACATACCGTCGCCTCCTTCGAAGTAGTCGCCCCGTGAATTCAGGTTGTCGAGATTCAGCAGGTTCAGCAGGAACTTTTCCTTGTATTCCCCTTCGGGCATGTAGTTGATGTAGGTATTGGTCGAGTCGTATTTATAGGCCACATTAAAATCGAAATCCTCGGGACTGAGGTCGTAGGCGCCCAGGTTGTACACGTTTTTCATCATCAGGTCCCAGGTGGGGAAACCCGGCGAAAGGTTGGTACCCTTGATGAGTTTGAGTACCAGTGTTTGCCCTGCCTGAAGGCCGCCCTCGTCGGAAAATTCACCTACCTGGAAGGTGGTATCCCCGACGGTGAAATTATAGGCAATAGCCAGCACTTCGTCGTTGTTAAGCGAAGCATTGAGCGAGACAAAACCCAGTTGCCGGTTGATGTAGTATTCCGATTCGTTCAGTTTCCGGGCCTGGTCGATTTTTTCCCAGTGGAGGCCGTTTTTGAATCCCCGGGCTTCGAGCGGTGAAAACACCCTGGAGATTTCCTTCGAATCGCGCAGGCCCGAATAGGTGCTGATCATCTCGTCGTAAAGCCGGTTGGCATCGTTGTGGGGTACCCGGTTCGCGGGAGCGGAATTGATCACCGGTCCAAATTCGGGGATGGTGTTGCTGATGTGCCTTTCCTGCTCGCCCAGGTCGACCAGGGCCACAATGTCGCGCGCCGAGTTGAAATTCTGGCTTTTGTTCGTGATCCAAACTTCCACTTTGTTGATGACTACATCGGATTTGACCAGGGGCAACTGGCTCAGCGCCTCGTTATACTGTTCCCGAAAGAATTTTGAGAGAAAGAAATGGCGGTTTTCATCATAATCGGAAGCCTTAATTTCGAACTTGGTTTTCTGGGCGCCGCCTTCGGTTTCGATCACCTGCGATTCGCCTTTGTGTTGCGACACAATCGTGGTCAGGTTTAAGCGGCCAAACTGCATCACGGTTTTGATCCCCATCAGGTTGGTACCTCCCTGAATGAGGGTTCCGTTGAGCGGGAGCGATACATTGCCGGCCTCAATTTTCTTTAAGATCTCGTCTTCTTTCCCGTTGTATTCGATCTTTACCTGGTTTTCGAAATCAAAAGTAGCCGCGGTATTGTAGTTAAGGGTCATATCCACTTTGTCGCCGATTTTCCCGGTAACGCTCATGTTGATCTGGTTATCGAAATCGAAGCGGGTAACCCGGCGTTGCCGCTCGGGCAGGGTATAGTTACCGATAAAGTTCGATTCGAGGCCAAACTGTACTTCCACATAACCCTGGGGGCGTATGTCGATCACATCGGTGCCAAAAATATTGGTGAAGGCTTCGCTTTCGATCTTCAACTGGGGAATGAGCCCTCCGCGCTGTTCCTGGGTGGCCATTTCCTCCACATCCTTCCGTGTACGCCAGTATTCGTTGATCGAACGGTCGAAGTCGTATTTCACGTAATCCTTCAGGCTCATGGTTTTGGGGAGGCGGTAATACATGTCGCCAATCTTTTCGTAGATCACGTATTGCCGGCTTTCGGGGTCGTATTCGATTTTCCGTTCAATATTTTTTGCCCGGTCGAGGTATAGCGGGTTCTCGTCGGTTTCGCCGGGATATTCGAAAGCCCCTTCATCGTCGAAGGGATAGGACAGATTGTTCAGGCTGTCGGGGCCGGCGACCCGGTTGGTACCGGATTGGGCAAACACCACAGATCCCGCTTGCAGCAAAAAGCAAAGCACAAAAAACGATATGGAGCAAAAATATTTTCTAACCATCGGCCAAAGGGTTACATCAGCTTTAGCGCATCCTTGATAACTTGTTCAACTGATTTTTCGGGCGTCTTTTTCATGATCCCGTCAATAACCTTTTCGGCATTCTTTTTTATGAATCCCAGGGTTACCAAAGCAGATAACGCTTCTTCGCGGATCGTATTGTTTTCGGAAAGAAAAATATCGGAAGAAACGGGTTCCCGCGCAAGTTTGTCTTTCAGTTCCACAATGATCCGCTGGGCCGTTTTCAATCCAATACCCTTGACACTTTTCAAGCGATTCACATCGTCGGATACAATGGCCTTTTTCATTTCGTTCACCGAGAGAGAGGAAAGGAGCAGAATGCCGGTATTGGCTCCTATACCCGACACCGACAACAACAAACGGAATAATTCCCGTTCGGCCGGATCGTGAAAACCGTAAAGCGAATACGCATCTTCCCTAATCACTTCGTGAACAAAGAGCCGGGCTTTTTGCTGATCGGCCAGAAGCGTATACGTACTCAATGAAATATGGATATAATACCCTGTCCCGTTCAGGTCGAGCACAACATAGGCGGGATTTCGTTCAACGATCTGTCCGTGGAGGTATTCAATCATGGTCAATATTGTTGGTTGTCGTCGTCGGCAGCCATCAGGTCCACGTCGTCCGATTCGCCATTGGAACTGATTTCGTACTTGGGCAGGGGATTTTTGGCGGCTTCGATAAAGCTTTCCCTGTTCCGGAAAATATCGATGGCGGCATAGATCGCCTGTTGAAACGATTCGCAGGAAGCTTTGTTTTCGCCGGCAATATCGAAAGCCGTTCCGTGCCCGGGTGAAGTACGTACGACCGGCAGACCGGCGGTATAATTAACACCCCGGTCGAAGGTCAGTGCTTTAAAGGGCGCCAGCCCCTGGTCGTGGTACATGGCCAGTACGGCATCGAAACGTTTGTATTGCTCCGATCCGAAAAAACCATCGGCCGCAAAGGGACCAAAAGCATAGATACCCATTTCATATGCTTCGCGGATGGCCGGGCCGATGAACTTGATCTCCTCATCGCCCAGCACCCCGTTGTCGCCGGCGTGGGGATTCAGTCCCAAAACAGCAATACGGGGACTGGTGCAAGCAAAATCGGCAACCAGGGAATGATGCAGCAATTTGATTTTCGACAGCACGGTTTGTTTCGTGATGTATTCGGTAATTTCTTTCACGGGAATATGGCCAACAACAACACCCACCCGTAACGAATCGGATAGAAGCAACATCAGGGTATCCTTGGTTTCAAACTGCTCGGAGAGGTATTCGGTGTGGCCGGGAAAGGTAAAATGGTTCGACTGGATGGCTTCCTTATTCACCGGTGCAGTAACCAACACATCGATCTTGTTGTTCTTTAAGTCATTCACAGCCTGCTCGAGTGCCAGATAAGCGGCTTCGCCGGCCATCTTGTTCACCTTGCCCAGTTCAACGCGCACGTTATCGTCGCAACAATTGATGATGTTCACTTTCTGCGAATCGGCTTCCTCGGGAGTCCGTATCTGATGGAAATTGAGTTCATCCATTTCGAGCACCTTCTTATGGTAGGCAGCTACTTTGGGCGAGCCATAAATAACGGGAGTAAACAGTTCGTTCACCCGTGAATCGAACAACGACTTGATGATCACCTCGTAGCCAATTCCATTGTAATCGCCATGGGTGATCCCTACTTTTATCAGACCTTTTTTCATTTTTATCTATATAATAAGCGACCCTTGTACGGGCTGCCGCACAAAATTAATTCTTTTTTTGAACCTTTCGTTTTCGACGACAAGCAAACAAAGCCCTCCCTCTGTCCGATTTCGATCTGCGGCCATACATGCAATGAGCCCCATTGCTTTGGGCTGCATTGAAAGCCGTATCCGGTCAGTCGAACTGACGGTTAATTTTGTCCATATCGTCCTGTTGTAAAAACTGCACCGACTGGATCATGGATTCAACCTGCCACAGTAAATTCCGCTTATTCTTTCCGGGAGCATAAACGTAAGCATCGAAGGTAACGACCCGTTTTTGGAGTAAATCGAGAATCGACAAGCTAATGAAAGGCCCGCCCATAAAATCGTTTTCCACCCGCCACAAACCCCGCATCTCGGCAGCATAATTGCCGTTTTTTTTGAGGGTATTCAGCAGGATGGGGAGTTCCCGCTCCGTCGTCATATAGCTGCCTTCGATGGGACCCGGCACGTGGTTTTTCAGAAAAATATTTCGCTTGGCCAACAGGTAGTCGAGGGTGAAAGTACTGTCGGATTCATAGGGATAGGTGTAAATAAAAATTCCCTGGTCGAAATCGTCGAGCGTTTTTTCATATCGGAGCCACATAAAATCGTCGGTTTTTTCGGCAACAACAAAACCCGGAGGTACGTTGAGCGTAATTCCGAACTGTTCTTCGGTGGCTTTGGAAACAACTTTTTCGTTGTATTTGGCATAATTCATCACCATCCGGTCCTTTTCGGCCTTCAGATAGAACGCAATGATCTTATCGGACGCTTCCAGGAACAAGTCGCGTAATTCGCCGGCATTCCGTGCCCGAATTGACACAATGGTCTGCGTGTAGGCATAGGTATTTCGCTGAAAGGTAACGCCCGTAGAGTCGGCCGAGGGTTGAACCGTCACCAGGAGGAGGCTTCGTGTTGTTTTAAAAATATCGGCAAAGGCTTCGTGCGGGATACTAATTACATCGAAAATGGGCTCATCCTGAGGCAATCCCAAGTGGGGTTGGGCAAGAATCTCCTTCATCGTCTGCCCGGTTTCTCCGGCCCAAATGTCCTGGGGGATTACCACAACCAGTTCACCGGCTTTTCCGGTCACATTTTTCATCATCGACGTCTGGCTCCGGTTGCTGCAGGAATGGAGAATAGTTAGAGTCCCGGCCAGAAGAAGGAATAAATACCCGGACGAAAGTCGGTATTTTCTCGCTTCTGTTTTCGAAAAATGTTTTTCATGCTTCATATATGAACGTTTTTTGATTACAGTAAAAACCCCGCTGGGGCGGGGTAAATTCTTCCATCGGGATGGAATCAGTTCTGGATACTTCCCTGATTTTTCCCATCATCTTTCGAAGCATCCTTAAACTCTTTCAGGCCTTTCCCGAGTCCCTTCATCAGTTCGGGAATTTTTCTTCCCCCAAAAAAAATCAGTACGATGATCAGGATAACGATGATTTCCTGGGCTCCAAACCATCCGGCGATTATTGCTGTATGCATACTCTTCGTATTTAATTTCGTTAGCTACAAATATAGAAATTTGTTTTCATCCCTACAAAACTTTTAAAATACTGAATATCTTTGAGATCGAAAGATCGCTCTTTTAACAAATTTTCGTCCCGATGGTCCCGATAGCTATCGGGATCACATGTGGTTTTTACTTATGTGTTTGTGCTTTTCTGCAAACATGTTCGTTTCAGAAGTAGTTACTATTTTGTAAAGAGACGGATCACATCGTTGGCATTGGCATAAAGGACCAGCAGCAACAAAAGAATCAGCCCGGCTATCTGGGCATACTCCAAAAATTTTTCGTTGGGTTTTCGTCCGGTAATCATCTCGTACAAGACAAAAAGCACATGCCCTCCGTCGAGCGCCGGGATGGGCAGGATGTTCATGATGGCCAGGATGATCGACAGGAAGGCCGTCATATTCCAGAACGCATGCCAGTTCCATTGACCCGGGAAGATGCTCCCGATGGTAATAAAGCCGCCCAGCGATTCATACCCCTTGGTTTTTCGATTGAAAATCAGCTTGAACTGTTTCAGGTAATCAACCGAAGTCTGGTACCCCAGGGCAATTCCGGCGGGAATCGATTCCCAGAATCCATATTCGATGGTTTTGAATTCGAAGTATTCGGAGAAATTATTGTTCCACTGAACACCCATCATACCTTCGGCAGTAAGCCGAAGGGGTATATCGATCAGCTGGCTGTCGCGTCGCACGGTAACCTGTAACTCTTCGTCGCGGTGTTTGTTAAGTTCGCATACAAACTGGTCATGAAACTCGAATTCCATCCCGTTGATCCGGAGTACTTCATCGCCTTTGAGCATGCCGGCTTCCCGGGCGGGCGATTCCTTTCCGAAATCGGTAATAAGCATTTTGAAGGGGAAACGCAGGCCGATCAGGTTTCGGGTTTTCATCATCACGGCAATGTCGTCGGTGTCGATGAGCACTTCGGTTTCGATTCCGTTTCGGCGCACCTGGACGCTTTCAGCCCCTTCGAGCACAATGGTGGGTACAATGTTGTAAAAATCGTCCACCGGCTGGTGATCGACCGAAAGGATAAAATCGCCGTCGCGAAACCCGATTTCTTCGGCTGTCTCGCTGGCTTCAATACCAAAGCGG
>Ga0116164_10002322_pt1 | contig 13711 bp, 12 predicted proteins | sample AD_UKC109_MetaG_FD_89888 | JGI IMG/M metagenome (GOLD analysis project Ga0116164, IMG submission 89888) | Active sludge microbial communities of municipal wastewater-treating anaerobic digesters from Hong Kong - AD_UKC109_MetaG | ecosystem: Engineered > Bioreactor > Anaerobic > Digestate... | reverse complement strand
TATTGCAGCCGGAAACGTCACGGTGCTAAGTGAGCAGATGGATACACTACAATTGATACAGGCAGGTGATGAATTGATGGTCAGGGAAGTTCCGATGATGTTTGCTTATCATAACAATCGCCAGAAATTTGTTGAGCGCGTGGTGTTTACTTTTGACAAAACACAGAAAATTAACAATATTACTTTCGCATTAAGTGATGTAGCCATTGGCGATATCGTGAATAAACCAACCGGTTTTGGAACTCTCGAAGAAAAATACTTCCTGATCAATTTTATGGAGAATTACAAAACCGCCTTTGCCCTGAAAAGGCTCGATTACATCGAATCCATTTTTGCCGATGATGCGCTGATCATTGTTGGAAATGTCCTGAAAAAAGCTCCCGATGTTGAGAATCCCTGGCGGGACAACGAAATCATCAAATACAATACCTACACCAAGCAACAGTATATCAGCAATCTGGCAGCCAATTTCAGACGTAATGAATTTATAAATATCCGCTTTGAGGACAATATCGTGCGTAAAACCGAAAATGATGATAAAATTTACGGCATCCAGATCGCACAGCACTACTTTTCATCCACTTATGCCGACAAAGGCTATCTTTTCCTGATGATCGACCTCAGCGATACCCTACGGCCAATGATTTATGTAAGGACATGGCAGCCGAAAAAGAACCCCGACGGCAGCATCTACGGTCTTGAGGATTTCAGGCTTTAACCATCCGGAATCAGAAGAAGAGAGTAAATCTTTTGCATGATAAAAATGTTGCATTAGATGAACCAACAAGTTTTAGATGAAAAGGATGATATCAAAGCCGAAATCGAAAAGATTTGCAGAAAACCTATAAAAACCCGATATGCTGCCCCCCCCGACCCCCTAAAGAAGCCTATCGCACTCAAATGTTTTAAAAAAATTGTGCGTAGGCTCGCCCCTTTAGGGGAAGGGGGTGCGGTGGCAATTTTTAAAAAACACATTTCCAAAAGTTAAATCAACAATTATAAAAATTTAACTTACATTTGCTTGTAAAAAATTAACGTTAACTCATCAAGAAATGAAACCCGTTCTGCTGTCTTTTTTTGTCGTGCTGATAGCGGTACTGCTTATTACCTGCGAAAAGCCCGAACGCAATAATCCCTGGGACGAAAATAACACCCTTGACCCCGAAGCCTGGGCGCCCCAAACTTTGCAGATTGAAACTACCAGCATTACCGAACGCCAGCTCACCTGGACTTACAATGGCCCCGCCAACATACAGGGCTTTAAAATTGACCGGAAAAAGGGGGAAGAGGCATGGCAGGTTGCCCTGGCCGCACTCCCCAAAGAAAACCGCACCTGGAACGACACCACCCTGATCCCCCAGACCGGACTGACCTACCAATACCGCATTTACACCTACGCCGGAAACAACTCCTCCGCCCAAAAAACCACCACCACGCCAGCCGATTTCCCCGCACCTTCTGACCTGACCCTTACCAAACTCTCCGATATCAGCTATAAACTGGAATGGAAAGATAACAGCACCGGCGAGCAGGGCTTTAAAATTGACCGGAAATCCATTGAAAATGAATGGGTGATCGGATATGGTAAGGTTGGCGCTGATGAAACCGCTTTTGTGGATACCAATGTATTTGTCGGAAAATCATCCTTCAATGTGGAATACAGGGTGTATGCCTTTTACAACGAAAATGAATCGGCGAAAATTGATGCTAACACCAATGCAGCTTTAACCCCGCCAACTGATTTGACAATTACGCAAAACACCATTTCATCGGTTACGCTTAACTGGCAGGACAACAGCACCGGAGAAGATGGTTTTAAAATAGAAAGAAAATATGAAACTGGGGATTGGATTGAGTTAACCACAATAACCGGCACAAGCTGGCAGGACAATGATTTTACATTGAACACAATGGTTTACTACCGGGTGTTTGCTTATATTGGAAATTATTCATCCGTTTATGCAGAAAATAACTTTGATGCAACGATACATCCGCCAACCAATCTGCAAATTACAAAAAACACAATCACTTTAGTAACGCTTACTTGGCAGGACAATAGCACCGGAGAAGAAGGTTTTAAAATAGAAAGAAAATATGAAACAGGTGATTGGGTCGAGGTAGCCACAACAACCGGAATAAGCTGGCAGGACAATAGTTTTGAACTGAACACTATGGTTTACTATCGGATAAATGCTTATTATAACCAATACACGTCTAACTGGTTGGAAAACTCCTTCAATTCAGCCATCCCCCCGCCCGAAAACTTAACAATAACACCCAATTCTGCAACCTCCGTTACCCTTAACTGGAGCTACAGCCTTACAGGCCACGAAGGTTTTAAAATTGAACGCAAAATTGATAACGGAAGCTGGGAGTTGTTGGTGGATAACTTGAATCCTAATCAAACCAGTTTTTCTGATGATGATGTTGATCTATTAAATCACACTTACCTCTATCGTATTTTTACCTATTTGGGACAAAATGTATCAGAGAAAAATGTATTTCCTATTCCTCCTTTTTTATGTGGAATACAAAAAATCAACGATTCACGTGACGGTAATCAATACGAAACCATTCAAATTGGCAACCAGTGCTGGATGAAAGAAAACTTAGCATATTTGCCCGAAGTTGGTCCATCATACCAGAGTAGTGATTTTGACCCCTATTTCTATGTTTACGATTACCAGGGTACAGATGTAAATGCTGCAAAAGCCACAGACAATTACAATCATTACGGTGCATTGTATAACTGGCAGGCAGCTTTAAATGCCTGCCCTGAAGGCTGGCATTTACCAAGCGATAATGAGTGGATGATTTTGGTAAATCATGTGGAGGCGCAGGGATATCCAAATGATTGGGATGACCCAAACGGCACTGGAAATGCCCTAAAATCCTGCCGACAGGTAAACTCTCCGTTAGGTGGTTATTGTAACACTTCGGAACATCCAAGATGGGATGAGGATAACCTCTTTTTCATTCATCATGGATTTGATGCATTTAGCTTCTCATGCCTACCAGGTGGATGGCTTAACGCCATTGGAGGTTTCATGACCTTAGGCAGCAACGGAATTTGGTGGTCTTCCACGGCGGAGGCCTTATCAACAAACGCTTGGAATTGGGGCATGATCAACAGCAGCGGCAACCTTTTTGGCAATGTCGGAAGTATGAGACTCGGCTATAGTGTGCGCTGCATAAGTGATTAGAACTTTTTTTATTATTTCTCCTGCAAATTCATTTTCATTTGTCTATTTGTTTGTTTTAAGTTTCATGCAAATTTGGATAGTTCATTTTTGCCTGACATTTAATTAGTGATTTGAATACGTTGTTTATGAGGTCAACACTAACCATAAAGTGTAATTTTGCATGCTCTTACCATTAAATTCGCTAAAATACAAACCCTAACATGATAGAAATTAAAGTTTCAATCATGGCAGCCAAGCCATCATTTTAAGCAATACACCCAACTCAGTAATTAACACCATTCGGGAACTCTGATTTTTTTAAAAGAACATCATGTTGGCCCCTTACAATTAAAAAAAACCTCCCACTCCTTATCGAAGTATGATATTGTTCTTTCCCATGCTACATTTAGAATTACATCAATTGCATCGAAATCACTCAACTTCGTTCCATGCTCATTTAAAGTTCTCCAATCTAAATACTTACTTTCGTATCCGATTCTCGGCATATAGATTTTAGAATTTTGGATCATTTTTGGAATAATACGTCCGTGCGTTATATTGTTACGGTATTGCCTGATCTCATTCAATGGTTCATGATTTTCTTTTATCCAAGTTCTTCTGGCTTCAAAACTAGCTTCTTTATTACTCAGGGATTCTTTTTTCTTCGAAGCCCAGGGATCGTAAAAACTTGTTTTTTTCAATCTCTGTAAAAATTCGAAGGCTACATCTTGTGCAGCAACAATATGATAAAAACCTTCTGAAAGGTAATCACTATAAAACAAATCGTGCTCTTTGCTCTCTAGGTGTTTGCATATTTCAAAGCTTCTTGCCATGTGTCTAAAAATTGTGTAATGCAATTGAGCCAGACATATATCTTCATCATTGAATCCAAGTTTCTGTAGTTCAGAATCACTTTTGAAATTGATATTCTTTGGTCGGTTTGTTAAAGGAACAATTCTCAATTGCCAATACTTTTCATAACTTGGAAATCTGTCTTCCAAAAATATCGGCCAATAATACTTTTCAACGGAATCACCGTCAGCCACTATTTGATAGGTCATAATTGTGCTAAGTTATAGTTTTAAATCGTATCCTCTGGTAATTGATCTCGAAAGTTCTTCAGAGCATCATAATCCGCTGGTTTTAAATATTTTCCATAATTTCGTTTCATTTTATTCAATCTTAGCGCATTTAAATCAGCATAAACTCCGATTACTTTGTATTCCTCGCGAGAAGCTATTTGCCCTCCAAGGATATCCTTATCGGGATGTAATTCAAATTCAAATCCCATATTCGTAAGCGTTGCGCGTAATGTTTTGCAAAAATCATATACTTTTTTATCAAATTCACCTTTTGTGCCAGATTTTCTTAACTCATCATTAATGCTCAAACAATTCATAATTTTCAAATTTTTTGATTAATATTAAATTGGATGAAATTTAGCTCCCGATCAAATGATTTCCTGTTTTGATTGCAATACTTCCATCACTTTTTTACAAAGGTACTATCATCTAATGTCGGATCGTACTTTTAAGATGTTATGTTATTTACTATAGACTTTTTTTCTGATATTGGTTTTATTTAGATGCCTGTCCGGAAGGACAAAAGCACTGCAACCGACCATAACCCGCCAGCAAAAAACTGTATTCAAATCACCGCAATGACATCCAACACAAAATGTGCTTAATTGGCCAGGAGAATCGGCAAGAATAGCCGAACGAACTGCTGCTGCCAGCGTTTCGGTTAAAATCAAAACATCCGCATGGTAATAAGGTCAATGAAATCCCGGGTTATTCCGTCTCTACTAAGGTTGGGGAAGGTATAAGGTTTTTGTAATCCATTAACAATCAACCATTATCCCTGACGGTGTTCCAAATCCTGTCAGGGTTATTGCGGGGTTTATCTGTTCCCAATAGTTTCAATCATAATAGAAACTATTTGTACATTTGTGCAAAACTTCATTTATGAATACAGATAGTATCAAAACCTTCAGCGAATACAAAAAGCCTTACATCAAAAGGCAGCAGCTCATCGAAAAGGTGTCGCCATTCATCGGCAAAGACATCATCAAAATTTTTACAGGCCAACGCAGGGTGGGCAAGAGCTATATGCTTTTTCAAACCGGCGATCTGATCCTTGAACAATTTCCACAAGCCAACATCATTTACATCAACATGGAGCTGGCAGAGTTTGGTTTTATCCACGACAATAGCGACCTGATTGCCTACGTAGAGACAAAAATCACCGGAAACCGGGATTGTCTCTTTGTTGATGAGATACAGGACATTGAACACTTCGAAAAAGCCCTGCGCAGTCTGCTTGCCCGGGGCGGGATTGATATTTACTGTACAGGCAGCAATGCCGAACTGCTGTCGGGCGACATTGCCGGTTATCTCAGCGGCAGGTCACTCGAAATTGAAGTTTACAGCCTGACCTATCCCGAATTCCTCTCTTTTCATCAGTTGAACGAGTCGGGCGAAGCATTTCTCAAGTACCTCCGCTACGGAGGTTTACCTTACCTGATCCACCTCAGCCTTGAAGACCATATTATTTTCGACTACCTGCGAAACATTTATGCCACGATCCTTTACAAGGACGTCGTAAACCGTTATAAAGTAAGAAACACTCATTTCCTCGAGCAATTGGTAAAATTTCTGGCCGACAATACCGGTCAACTCTTCTCGGCAAAACGAATCAGTGAGTATCTGAAATCGCAACGGGTCAACATTTCCGTTCAGGTGGTGCTCAATTACCTCAATTTCCTGACGAAAAGTTATATGGTCTTTCAGGTTGGCAGGTCAGATATCAGGGGAAGGAAAATATTTGAAACCGGCGAAAAATATTATTTTGAGAATCTTGGCCTTCGTAATTCTGTCATCGGATTCAGGCAGTCAGATATATCACAAATCCTCGAAAACATTGTCTTTATGCACCTGATTGCAAAAGGCTATAAAGTATCGGTGGGCAGCCTCGATGATTTTGAGATTGACTTCGTGGCTGAAAAGCATGATGAAAAAAAATATTTCCAGGTTACCTACATGATGACCGACGAGAAAACCACCCTTCGCGAAACCGGCAATCTTCTTAAGATAAAGGACAACTATCCAAAATACATCATCAGCATGGATGAACTGCCCGCTTCCAACATCGAAGGCATCAAGCAAATGAACATCAGGGAATTTTTAACTGCTGATGGTATTTTATGATTAAACTGGTTTGCTGGCAAACACGCTGCTTTTCCCCCCAGCCCTTTAAAGGGGAAAGTGTTGCGACTTTACCCCCCGGCTACCTAAAGGAAGAGCATCCTTACTTTGGACGAATTCCTGAACGGTTGGTCAGCTCGCTGATGTGAATGGAATGGTTGGATGGTGCGCCGGCTCGCCCCTTTAGGGGTCGGGGGTGCGGAGGGAGTGCATGGAATCAGTATTTCAATCACACCAACCCCTCCACCAAAACATCCAAATCCAGCACTTCCCAGTGAATGCCTTCACCGTCACCAATGAATCGCCAGTTGTTTTTTTGTTCTTTGGTGGCATATCGCAACTGAGTAAACCAATCCACCGGAACATCCAATGCCCGAACATTTAGCCTGTAAAGTCAAAAGACAACGGCGTTATATCCGAACCTGACCATAAAAATAGTATTTTTGTCACCAAAATGGCAAACTACACTTGATGAAATGGGAGCGGGAATTGGAAAGGATTTATGGCCAAAATGCTGCTAGTGTTTCGGTGGCTATTGAAAAGTTAAACAAACTGATTTCTGTTTTCATGAAAGTAATTGATCTGATAAAGTTGGTGGAAAAAGACGGCTGGTACCTGGCAAGGCAGAGAGGTAGCCATCGCCAGTTTAAACACCCGCACAAAAGCGGATTGGTTACCATTGCTGGTCATAAACTTTCAGATGAAGTGGGAAAAGGAACTTTAAGTTCCGTTTTAAAACAAACAGAAATAAAACCTGAATAATATGAGAAAGTACCTGATTATTATCGAAAAAACCAAGACAGGCTACAGCGCCTATGTGCCTGATTTGCCCGGATGTATTGCTACCGGTAGCACAAAAGAAAGAACCGAAAAATACATTTACGAAGCTATTCAATTTCATCTTGAGGGATTGAAAGAATCCAACATCCCTATTCCGGTAAACAAAACCGAAGCCGGCCATGTGTTTGTAGCAGTATAGTCTAAAGGGAATATAATGTTTTACCCCCCGACTCTCTAAAGGGGGAGTGTCCTCACTTCGGACGAATTCCTGAACGGTTGGTCAGCTCGCTGATGTGAATGGAATGGTCGAATTGTGCGCCGGCTCGCCCCTTTAGGGGTTGGGGGCGCGGAGGGAGTGCGGGGATTGAGCTATGGCTCACCCTATTTATTTGGTCGGGGGTACGCCAGCCATTTTTAATCAATCATTTCTGATTCCACCCCTCAATCGTTAATGTAAAAAAATAGGTGCCTGACAAATGTTAAAAATCAAGTTATTCAAATCATACCCGGACAAAATTTCTATTTTTGTTGAACAGTTTCAAAAAAAATACCTTTGAATGAAAAAGTCTTTCCTCTTCTTTTCCTTTTTTTTCCTGATGATCTTTGCTGTAGCGCAGGAGTTTGATATCAGAAGTTTAACGGCCGATCCCAACGACCTCACCTTACGCCAGCCTGCCAACCAGAAAATTACCCGCAATGGCGAGCAGACCGCGTTGGTCAAAGTTACCACCAACATCAAAGGAATGAAATTTGAGTCAACCACAGCAATCGGGATTACCGACGTGGTGCACAGACCCGATGGCTATTGGGTGTATGTGGCACCGCGCGAACGCGGCATAAGGCTGATGGCCGACGGCTACCTTGCAATGGATGTAAACCTTCCTGAACCGGCACAGTCGTTGATGGTTTACAACCTGGTCGTCGCTGTAAAAGGTGCTGCTCCGGCCGTTGCTGACGTCGTAAAGATTACTTTCCGCATAAATCAAAGCGATGTTTATATCCGCACAGGAAACAATGCACCGGTAAAATCGTCTGGCAACAATGCTGTGTTCAATTTGCCGCGGGGAACGCATACTTTCAGGTTTATCAAGGAGGGATTCAGGGAGGAGGAAATTCAGGTGGAAGTGGATGAAGAAAAGATCGTTGATGTAAACCTGACTCAGGGTACTTCCACTACGCGGTTTGCTCTTAGTGGATGGATCATTGTTACCAGCGAACCTTCCGGCGCTGAAGTTTACCTGAACGACCAGCGAGTGGGACAAACTCCCTACCAGGGCAAAAACATCGCCGGTAATTACAAAATCATGCTCCGCCTTCCGATGTATTACGACTATACCGGACAGTTTGAGCTGGTTGAAGGTGCTACGTTGAACCTGCCACCCATAGAAATGAAACCACGTTTTGGATACTGGCAGGTAACATCAACACCAGATGATGCAGAGGTGTACCTCGATGATAAATACATTGGAAGCACTCCCCTGTCGCGGGCACAGATCAGCAGCGGCAACCACACCCTAAAAGTGCGCAAAACACTGTATCATGAACATTCCGAAAATTTTACCATCGAAGACGGTGATGACAAAACCTTTCCTGTAAATCTAAAGGCTGCTTTTGGAGAATTAAGGATTACCTCCGATCCTTCAGGTGCCAACGTGTTCGTTGATGGAAGGCAGGTTGGAATTACCCCGTACGAGAACAAACAACAACCGTCAGGAGTCTATAATGTAAAGCTCACTGCCGCTCTTTATTCCGATGCAAACGAGCAGGTGGTGGTGAGCGACGGCCAGCAAACAGAGAAGTTTATCCCGATGACCAAAAATTATGGAACACTGAAGGTGATTGCTCCCGGCGCCGAAATTTTCCTCAACGGGCAGAAGGTGGCAACCGGTGAATACACCGCCAATCTTACACCCGGCAAGTACAAGGTAAAAGCTACCAGAAACCTTCATAAAGACGACGAAAAAGAGGTGTTTGTACTGCTTGGACAAACCGAAACGGTTGAACTTTCGCCGGTGCCCCGACAGGGTGCGGTAAGCATCGTTTCGCAGCCCTTTGATGCACACGGTGCTGAAATTTTCCTCAACAAACAAAAACGAAAAGAAACTACCCCGGCTGTTATCCCGCTGCTGATCGGCAACTATGAGGTTACCCTGAAAAAACAGGGCTATCTCGATCTTTCAAAAAGCATTGAAATCAAAGAGGGCAAAGAGGAGGAGCTGGTCTTTAACATGCAGACTTTCCAGGGCAGCATGGCACAGAAAGCCCGCCGGCACAAAACGGCAAAGATCATCTATGGAGTTTCAGCACTGGCTGCTGCCGGTGCAGGTACCTATTTTGCCTTGTCGGCCAACACCCTCTCCGGTGATTATGAAACAGCCGGCACTGATGCCTCGGATATTTACGACCAGATGGAGCAGCACCGGCTTTATTCCTACGTCGCCTTTGGGGTGGCGGCACCTCTCGCTGTGCTTACCATCGTGAAAGCTTCGCAGCAGAGAAAGGCCGAACGTAAGATAAACATTGCAGCCCTGCCTGTTCCCGACGGAATGATGGTTGGGCTTACCTGGCGATTTTGATGATGCAAGGCTATGCTCATTTGAAAACGGTAATGGCCATTTTTGACAGTAATGAGGTTAATTCCTGAACCAAACACAAATACTGATACCCAAAAAATAAGCCTTATGAAAAACATAAATCTTTTTCTTATTGTGTTGGCTGCCCTGCTGCTTTCCACCTGCGAAAAGCCCGAACGCAATAACCCCTGGGACGAAAATAACACCCTTGACCCCGAAGAATGGGCACCCCAAAATTTCAGGGTGGAAAATGTAACCCCGTTGGAGAAGAAACTTACCTGGACTTATGAGGAAAGAAATATTGAAGGTTTTAAGCTCGACAGAAAAAGAGGCGATGAGCCCTGGCAGGAATCCTTTCAGGTTTTTGGGAAAGAAGTAAGAAGTTGGAATGATACCGGAATTGATCCTGTAACAAGTCTTGTTTATCAATATAGATTATATGCATTTGCAGGTAAAAACCGTTCTGCCGGGAAAATTGTTACAACAAGTGCTGATTTTCAACCCCCAACTGATCTGACAATCAACAAAAACTCAATAACTTTGGTAACCCTGAACTGGGAATACAATAGTTATGGTGAAGCGGGTTTTAAAATAGAAAGAAAATATGAAACCGGTGATTGGGCAGAGGTAGCTGCAATAACCGGCACAAGCTGGCAGGACAATGCTTTTGAACTGAATACCATGGTTAATTACCGGGTAAATGCCTATTACAACCAATACACCTCTGCGTGGGTGGAAAACTCTTTTGATTCAACCATCCCACCACCCGAAAACTTCACAATCACAGTAAACTCTGCAACTTCTTTAACCCTTAACTGGAGTTTCAACCATACAGGCCACGAAGGTTTTAAAATCGACCGGAAAATAGATAATGATGAATGGGAAATTGGCTTTATTACGCTTAACACCGGAGCTGAAACTTTCAATGACAATTCAGTGGATTTGACGGAACATAGCTATTATTACAGGGTTTATGTTTATGTTGATGAATTTATTTCGATAAAACAAGAGTTGCATTACAATCAGATACTAATTGGCAGTATCATTTTTGGTGGTATCGTTTTCTACCTGGATGGTAATGGTTGCGGTCTGGTTTGTGCCGAAAGCGACCAAAGCACCGGTGCTCCATGGGGATGTTATGGTACTATCATTGGCGGAACAGGCACAGGCATAGGAACAGGCGCAGCCAATACGGCGGCCATTGTTGCCGGCTGCAGTCAGTCAGGTATTGCAGCCCGTATTTGCCACGATTTGGTTTTAAACGGCTACAGTGACTGGTTTTTGCCTTCCAGAGACGAATTGAACCTGATGTATCAAAATTTGAAACTGAATGGAATTGGCGGTTTTGCTGCCAACGGCTATTGGAGTTCTTCTGAGCTCGGTTCATACGTCGCCTGGGACCAGGATTTCAGCGATGGCGGTCGGAACTACGACAGTAAGGACTACAACGAACGTGTCCGTGCCGTCCGGGCTTTTTAACCATTTATCCATTTAGCTATTTTACGCAGCACATCAACAAAATCCTTCACCTGCGCTGTTATTGCTGTACTGGCAAAGGCTAATGGTTTGCTGGTGTTTTGTATTCCATGTTTCAGATACGCTCTCCCTGGCAATGGATGAAACACAATGTTTCTTTCTCAATAAAATGCCACGATTATTCTTTCAGGGTCTTCAGGTGCAATGAATCTATGGAAATCCTGCCTCATCCCGAAACCTTTCTTTACGCTGTGCGTTTGCGAAAGGATGATTGAAAAAATCATTAATTTAGCCAAAAATTTTCAGTCTCATGAAACTGGTCAGCGATCTTGGGAGGTATTTATTACTGATGCGTGAGGTGTTTTCGAAACCTGATCGTGTAAGGGTCTTTATCCGTCAGGTTTTTTCTGAATTTCAGACCTTAGGCATTGAATCGCTGGGTATAGTCATCATCATTTCGATTTTTGTGGGAGCAGTAGTGGCTCTGCAAACAGCCTACAACATTGACAATCCGCTGATTCCGCTCACTATGGTCGGTTTCACTACCCGTCAGTCCATTATCCTCGAATTTTCGCCAACGATGATCAGTCTGGTGCTGGCCGGAAAAGTAGGCTCACGGATTGCCTCCGAAATCGGTACCATGCGGGTAACCGAACAAATTGATGCACTCGAGATCATGGGTGTGAATCCGGCAAATTTCCTTATTCAGCCAAAGGTTTTTGCCAGTGTCATCATCAATCCGATACTGATTGTTTTCAGCATTTGTTTTGCTTTGTTTGGCGGCTGGCTGGCCTGTGTTTTTTCGGATATTGTTACCCCGGGCGATTACATTATCGGATTGCAGGGTTGGTTTGAGCCCTACACCATTACTTACGCCCTCATCAAAACAGCGGTTTTTGCCTTCATCATCACCACTGTATCGGGATTTCAGGGATATTACACACAGGGAGGCGCGCTCGAAGTGGGTACAGCAAGCACAAAAGCAGTAGTGTACAGCAGCATTCTTATCATCATATTCAACCTGATTCTTACCCAGATTTTACTGTAATGATCGAAGCCAGACATATCGACAAATCGTTCAATGGTCAGCAGGTGCTTAAGGATATCTCCGTAAAGTTTTATCCGGGCAAAACCAACCTGATTATCGGGAGGAGCGGTTCGGGCAAAACGGTGCTGATGAAATGTCTGATTGGTCTTTACGAAATTGATGCCGGAGAAATTCTTTACAACAACCGCATTTTTTCCAGTTTAAGCTTTCGTCAGAAAAAAGTCATCCGGCAGGAAATAGGGATGCTTTTTCAGGGCGGGGCATTGTTCGATTATATGAACGTTGAGGAGAACGTGGGGTTCCCGTTGAAAATGTTCAGCGGTATGACTGTTGCGGAACAGCAGGACAGGATCAATTTTTGCCTGAACCGTGTAAACCTGAAAAATGCCAATAAGCTGATGCCTTCGCAACTGAGCGGTGGAATGATGAAACGTGTGGCTATTGCAAGAGCCATCTCGCTCAACCCGAAATACCTCTTTTGCGATGAACCCAATTCGGGGCTTGATCCTCAGACCGCCAACCTGATTGATAACCTCATATGCGAAATTACACAGGAGTACAACATAACTACGGTGATCAATACCCACGATATGAACTCAGTGGTCGAAATTGGTGAAAATATTGTTTTTATCAACGATGGACAGTTGTGGTGGGAAGGCAATAGCAGGGAAATACTGGAATCTGATAATGATGTTCTCAATAAATTTGTATTTGCCTCAAAATTAATACGTAAACTGAAAACACGATGAATTACCTTGACATTGCCCTTATTATTGTCCTTGCCATTTTTGCCATTGCAGGATTTATTAAAGGGTTTGTAAAATCGCTGGCCTCGCTGGTTGCACTCGTGCTGGGGATTTTTCTGGGAATTAAGCTTTCCGACTACGTGGCAAATCTTCTGGCCGGATATTTCAACTGGTCGGAAGATGTGCTGTTTATCATTGCTTTTGTGATTATCTTTATCCTTGTGGTTCTGGTTGTTTCGCTCATCGGCAAATTGCTGGACAAAGTACTCGCAAGTGCTGCACTGGGGTTTGTGAATAAACTGGCAGGGCTGGTCTTCGGGCTGGCCAAAGGAATTTTTATGTTAAGTGTGCTGATTGCCCTGATGAATTATATTGATCGTGATAGAAACCTGCTGAAACAGGAACTGCGGGAAACATCGAAGCTTTACGCTCCGCTGGAAAAAATTGCACCGATGGTAATCGAAAAATTCAGGGAGTTGGACTTTAAAGCGCCATCGCTGGATGATACTCAGGATCAAATCAACAATAATCTGCAAAGAGTTATTTAGGTAGAAAAAAGGATTGAAAAGAAGTTGAAAGGTTTAAGAGTTTCGGGTTTCGTGTTTCGGGTTCCGGGTTTCGGGTTTCGGGTTTCGGGTTTCGGGTTTCGTGTTCCGGGTTTCGTGTTCCGGGTTAAGGGTTCGGGTGTTGAAGGGGTGAAGGG
>Ga0116164_10002317_pt1 | contig 13721 bp, 16 predicted proteins | sample AD_UKC109_MetaG_FD_89888 | JGI IMG/M metagenome (GOLD analysis project Ga0116164, IMG submission 89888) | Active sludge microbial communities of municipal wastewater-treating anaerobic digesters from Hong Kong - AD_UKC109_MetaG | ecosystem: Engineered > Bioreactor > Anaerobic > Digestate... | reverse complement strand
TCGTGCATTACGGTTTTATCGAAACGTTCATAGAACAGCTTGGTTCGAAATATAACATCCGCGAGATTGCGTTTGACCGTTGGGGCGCTGTTCAGATGGTGCAGAACCTAGAGGGGATGGGCTTCATGGTCGTTCCGTTTGGTCAAGGGTTCAAGGATATGTCACCGCCGACAAAAGAGTTGATGAAGCTGACGCTGGAACAGAGGATCGCACACGCGGGTCAGCCGGTGCTGCGCTGGATGATGGACAACATCTACATTCGCACAGACCCTGCGGGGAACATCAAGCCGGACAAAGAAAAAAGCACCGAGAAGATTGACGGTGCGGTGGCTACGATCATGGCGTTGGATCGGGCGCTGCGCAACTGCGGCGGAGAAAGTGAGAGTGTTTACGATGGAAGAGGCCTGCTTGTCCTGGATTAAATGAAATAATGCTCTACATATCGCGCTCTAATTTCAATAAACGTTGCGAAAATGAAATAAGAGTGCTAAAGTATAGTTGTTATTTCATTTTGAAGGAGAGGCCTGATGAACACACGAACGGGAACCTACCGGAGCAATATGTCTGGGGAGATGGCGTATCAGTCTTTCATTCCCACGCCGCTTCCGCCGAATCCGCCCATTGAAATGGATCGCGAGTTAACCGCGGTGCTGGTCGGCGCGCATCGCCAGCTTACATTATTGGAGCATCTGGCGAAGCGCATACCGAATGTGGATCTGTTTGTTTCGATGTATGTTCGAAAAGAAGCTCTGATGTCGTCGCAGATAGAAGGAACACAGGCAACGTTGGAAGACGTTTTTGACCCGACGATCGACGAAAACGCGAATCGCGATGTCGCCGACGTCATTAATTATATTAAAGCGACAGAATTTGCATTGCGACGAATGGAAGAACTACCGTTATGCAACCGCCTGCTAAGGGAAACGCATGCTGTTCTCATGCAGGGCATACGAGGGAAGGAGAAAAACCCGGGCGAATTCCGCGAATCGCAGAATTGGATCGGCGCGGCGGGAAGCACGATTAAAACGGCCAGATATATTCCCCCAATGGTTGCTGATATGCAGATCGCGTTGTCGGATCTGGAAAAGTATTGGAATTCCAACGATGAGCTGGATGTGCTGATCCAGACGGCGCTGATTCATTATCAGTTTGAGACGATCCATCCATTTCTGGACGGAAACGGGAGAATCGGGCGCCTGCTGATCACGCTATTCCTCATGGAGCAGAAGGAGCTGTCGACGCCGGCACTGTACATCTCCTACATCCTGAAAAAGAACCGTATTGAATACTACGACCGCATGAGTGAAGTACGGAGAACCGGTAACTACGAACAATGGGTCCGGTTTTTTCTGGAAGCGGTTCGCGATTCCGCTGCGGATGCGGTTGAGACGATCGATTTGCTGACGGAGTTGAACCAGAGAAACGAAAAAAAGATAGAAACGCTGGGCCGATCTTCGAAGATGGCGATGACCTTATTGCATTATTTGGAAGCAAATCCGATCATCGAAGTGAGGAAGACCGCTGCGGCGTTGGGCGTAACCTTCAATACGGTTTCGAAGGCGATTGAGAATTTGATCCAGCTTGGTATCCTGAAGCAAAACAGCCAAGCGGAACGAAACCGGACGTTCTCATATGAACAATATCTCGATATCCTTCGCAGAGGCACATAACACACAATTCATGCATCGAGAGCACCGCAACTGCGGTGCTTTTTCTATGTGTAAACAAGGAGAACGCATGGGACTTCTGAATTCTATCTTCCACTCCCGCGATAAACCGAGAGATTCTTTGAACGGCAGCCGCTATAGCTTCTTCTTCGGCGGTACGTCCAGCGGAAAGCCTGTAAACGAAACGACCGCCATGCAGATGACGGCGGTGTACTCGTGTGTGAGGATCCTGTCAGAGACCGTAGCGGGGTTGCCGCTGAACGTCTATAAGTACAACGACAGCGGAGGCAAAGAAAAAGCGTTCAAACATCCTCTCTATCGGCTACTGCACGACGAGCCAAACCCCGAGATGACAAGCTTTGCATTTCGGGAAACGCTCATGAGTCACCTGCTCCTTTGGGGCAACGCTTACGCGCAGATCATCCGAAACGCCAGAGGCGAGGTGATCGCGCTCTACCCACTCATGCCAAACAAAATGACAGTCGACCGTGATCAAAACGGCCGGCTTTTTTATTTGTACCAACGCGGGTCGGAGGATCCGACCACGCTCGGCAAATCGACACAGGTGACACTTTCGCCAGCGGACGTGCTGCACATCCCCGGGCTCGGCTTCGATGGTCTGATCGGGTACAGCCCGATCGCCATGGCGAAGAACGCGATTGGATTGGCGATTGCCACCGAGGAATATGGTGCAAAGTTCTTTGCTAACGGCGCGGCTCCGGCAGGTGTTCTGGAGCATCCGGGCACGATTAAAGACCCACTGCGCGTCAAGGAAAGCTGGAACTCGGCTTATCAGGGAAGCGCGAACGCTCATAAGATCGCCGTGCTTGAAGAGGGCATGAAGTACACGCCTATTGGGATTGCGCCGGAGCAGGCGCAGTTTCTGGAAACTCGGAAGTTCCAGATCAACGAGATCGCGCGCATCTTTCGCGTTCCGCCGCATATGCTGGCGGACTTGGAGAAATCGTCGTTCAGTAATATTGAACAGCAGTCGTTGGAGTTTGTGAAATACACGCTCGATCCCTGGGTTGTGCGCTGGGAACAGAGCATGTGCCGGGTGCTGTTCAGCGAGAGTGAGAAGTCGACGTACTTCATCAAGTTCAACGTGGATGGGCTTCTCCGCGGTGATTACGCCTCCCGCATGAGCGGGTACGCCACCGCGCGGCAGAATGGTTGGATGAGCGCGAACGACATCCGCGAGCTCGAAAACCTCGATCGTATCGCGCCCGACATTGGCGGTGATCTGTACTTAATCAACGGGGCAATGACGAAGCTGGAGGACGCAGGATTGTTCGCTGGGACACAATACAAGAAGGAGGATTCCGCTTGAATAGAAGGTTCTGGAACTGGGTGCGAAACGAGGACGGCACCCGAACACTCACACTAAACGGAACGATCGCCGAAGAAAGCTGGTTTGAAGACGACGTCACCCCGAGGATGTTCCGAGACGAACTGAACGCCGGCACGGGTGACGTTATTATTTGGATCAATAGTCCGGGCGGCGACTGTGTGGCGGCGAGCCAAATTTATACTATGCTCATGGATTACAAGGGCCATATTACGGTCAAGATCGACGGCATCGCGGCGAGTGCCGCGTCGGTCATCGCCATGGCGGGTACGGAAGTACTCATGGCACCGACGAGCTTGCTCATGATCCATAACCCATTGACGGTGGCGATCGGCGATAGCGAGGAAATGCAGAAAGCTATCGCAATGCTGGACGAGGTCAAGGAGAGCATCATCAACGCATACGAGCTGAAAACGGGGATGTCCCGCGCAAAGCTCGCGCACCTCATGGACGCGGAGACGTGGATGAACGCGAACAAAGCGATCGAGCTTGGCTTCGCGGATGGCGTACTGGCAGATGAAAAGAAGCAAGCGGCGCATGACGATGTGATGTTCAGCTTCTCACGCCGCGCGGTCACAAATTCGCTTTTGAATAAGCTGCAGCGAAAACAGGCAAGTAAAGCCGATACGGAGGAAACACCGCTTGTACAAACAACCGAACTGAGATACCCTGCGGAGCCGCTTTATCAGCGGCTCTCTTTGATTTCACATTGAGGAGGAAACGAATGAATACGATTTTGCAGTTGCGCGAGAACCGCGCGAAGAAATGGGACGCCGCGAAGGCGTTTCTGGACGTCAAGCGAGGCGCGGACGGCTTGCTCTCCGCCGAGGACGCTGGCGCATATGAAAAGATGGAGGCCGAAGTAGTCGCGCTCGGTAAAGAGGTGGAGCGGCTTGAACGTCAGGCGGCGCTGGACGCCGAGCTGAACAAGCCCACCACCGATCCGCTGACCAGCAAGCCCGCGCAAACCAATACGGAGCAAGAGACGGGCCGCGCGACCGCCGAGTATAAGAAGGCATTCTGGAACGCGATCCGTTCCAAAAATCCCCGGACAGAGATCCTGAACGCGCTCCAGGAAGGTACCGACAGCGAGGGTGGCTATCTCGTTCCCGACGAGTTTGAACGTACCCTGGTGCAGAAACTGACGGAAGCGAACGTGCTGCGTCCGCTCTGCCATGTGATTCAAACCAGCTACGGCGATCGAAAGATTCCCGTAGTCGCGTCGAAGGGTACCGCCGACTGGGTCGATGAAGAAGGCACCTATCCGCTCTCGGATGATTCCTTCTCGCAGGTAGTCCTCGGCGCGTATAAGCTCGCGACCATGATCAAGGTGTCGGAAGAACTGCTCTCGGACAGTATCTTCGACATCGAAGGATATGTTTCGGAGCAGTTCGGCAAGCGCATCGGCGACAAGGAAGAGGATGCGTTCCTCAACGGCAACGGTGTCAGTAAGCCCATCGGTATTCTCAACGCCACCGGAGGTGCGGAGATCGGCGTCACCACGGCGGGTGCATCCGCGATCACGGGCGATGAACTGATCGACCTCGTGTACTCGCTTCGCGCACCGTATCGCAAGGGTGCGGTGTTCGTGCTCAATGACACGACCGTCAAGCTTCTGCGCAAGCTCAAAGATGGCGACGGCCAGTATCTATGGCGTCCGGGCATCACGGAAAACGCGCCGGATACCATTCTTGGTCATCGAATCGTAACCAGCGAGTTTATGCCGCCCGTCGCGGCGGGGAGCAAGTCTATCGCGTTCGGCGACTTCTCCTATTACTGGATCGCTGATCGTCAGGGCCGCACGTTCAAGCGTCTGAACGAACTGTACGCGACAACCGGACAGGTCGGCTTCCTCGCTTCGCAGCGGCTCGACGGCAAACTCATCCTGCCGGAAGCCATCAAGGTCCTGCAGCAGAAGGCGTAAGGAGGAATCAAGGATGCAGATTGTTGAAGAACCGGCGGTCGAGGGACCGCACAACTGTAAGAACTACATGACCGATGGCGGCGACACAATGGTGATCGGGGGTGCGCTGGTAATCGAAAACAGCGCCATGGTCATAGGGTTGCCGCTAGAATTCGCAACCGTCGACACAACGGGCGTGATATACCAAGCGGAAAATCAGCGCGCGAGTACCGCAACGGATGTCGCGTCGCTGGTAAATGATTTTAACGCGCTGCTGCTGAAACTGAAAACCGCCGGCAGCATGGCTGAAGACACGCCGGGTGCGGCGTGAGATGGCAACGCTGCTGAGTAAGGTCAAGGCGAATCTGATCCTGACCCACGACGCGGATGACGAATTGCTGCAACGGTTAATTGACGCAGCAATATCCTACGCCGAAAGTTACCAGCACCTGACAGTCGGAACCTACGAAGTGGCGGCCATGCCGCCAACGACCGAGGCTGCGGTGATTATGCTCGCCTCCCACTTTTACGAGAGCCGGGACGGCAGTACGGGCGGGTTCTTTGCGGATAACGTTCAGGCGGGGCAGCAGACATGGGATGTCGTGAACACGCTGCTTCGCCTTGACCGTGATTGGAAAGTGGGCATATGAGCTTTGGCAGGATGAACACGTTGATCTCCATCACGCGGGAAGTCGTAATGAAGGACGTGGAAGGATTCGCGACGAAGACCGATGAAGTCATAGCATCGGTGTTCGCATATCGGGAAGGGCGGCACGGTTCTCAGAAATGGGTCAACCGTGCCACTTTTTCGGAAGCGACGGACTTGTTCCGATTCAGAGTGATTCCGGGGCTGACCGTAACCACTGCGAATGTGATCCAATGCGGCGATGATCACTTCGAAATCACATCCGTCGAGGATGTGAAAGGTCGAGGCATGTACATCGAAGCGCTGGCAAGGAGGGTGACGCCGGATGGCTAAGGTGAAAATCGAAATGCCAAGTGGCTTCATAGACCAGATCGCCGGCATGGGCAACGCGCTCGATGCGGCGATTCCCAAGGCGCTTGCGGCCGGCGGCAAGGTCGTCATGGAGAAGATGAAATCGAACCTGCAAGTGATAATCGGGCGGGAGACGAAGATGAAATCGCGCTCGACCGGTAAGCTTGCCGCGTCGCTTGGCGTATCACCCGCGAAGCTGGATCGTGACGGAAATCTGGATGTGAAGGTCGGCTTTTCGGAAGGGCGCGGCAACGTGAGCAACGCCATGCTCGCCAACGTATTGGAATATGGAAAGCATGGGCAGCCACCGCAGCCGTTTCTGAAGCAGACGAAATCTTCGGGCCGGAAGCCGTGCATTGAGGCGATGCAGACAGCGCTGAAGGAGGAACTGGATCTCCCGTGAGTATGCTGGAAGAACTAAATACGATCGTCGAGAGCGCCGGGCTTCCTGTAGAGACCGGCGTTTTCTCTACCACTGCGCCGGACGAGTACATTGTGATTACGCCAATCTCGGAGCATTTCGAGTTGTTTTCGGACAATATACCGGGCATGAACATTGAGGAGACGCGACTGTCGCTCTTTTCGAAGGGTAACTATGGTGCGAAGAAACGGCAGCTCGTTCGACTGCTGCTCTCGGCGGGATTTCTGGTATCGGAACGCAGATATATCGGGCTGGAAGAGGACACGGGCTATCACCACTTTGCCATCGATGTGGCGAAGGAATATATGGAGGAAGATTAGATGGCAACCATCGGGTTGGATAAATTGTATTACGCGAAGATCACCGAAGGCGCGAACGGCGACGAGACATATGCCGCGCCCGTTTCGCTCGCCAAGGCGATGTCCGCGGAGTTAAAGATCGATATCAACGAAGCGACGCTCTACGCCGACGATGGCGCGGCGGAGGTGGTCAAGGAGTTCAAGAGCGGCACGCTCACGCTGGGTATCGACAACATCGGCGCGGCGGTGGCAAGCGATCTTACCGGGTCGCAGATTGACGACAACAAGGTGCTGGTTTCCCAGAGCGAGAACGGCGGGCAGCCGGTCGCGATCGGGTTCCGCGCAAAGAAAAGCAACGGCAAATATCGCTATTTTTGGCTCTACCGCGTTGTGTTCGGCATTCCTGCGACGAACCTGCAGACGAAGGGTGACAACATTACGTTTTCGACCCCGTCGATCGAGGGAACGATCATTCGGCGCAACAAACTGGACGGTCAGGGCAAGCATCCGTGGAAAGCGGAAGTCAACGAGGATGATACGAGCGTACCGGTGGGGACGATCTCGGGCTGGTACACGCAAGTCTACGAGCCGACGTTTGCGGCGGAGGGTTAACAGATGGAAAACGACAGAGGCGCGATGATCCGAATCGGCAATCGGGAGTATGAAATGCTCCTGACCACCCGCGCGACCAAAGAGATTGCTGTGCGCCCAGATAGGGCATTGTTAAAAAGTAGTTTAAGGTACTACACCGTATGATAACACGGTAGTCAACCCACCTAACCGAAAGGCGAAAGCTGACACGGGAACATAGCACGGTGGGAAAGCGGTAAGTTGTCTAAGGTAATATGACACGACTGAACCGCAATGACAAGCGGATATAAGGAATAGGCTATATTTGCCGAACGTGAGTTTCAAGCATTTCTTTCTTTGAAATATGGGAAATTTACCTGATACCCATACCACAAATAACATTGTGTTTTAGCGATGCACAATGGGTTATCAAGATATTTGTGGGGCAGGCTGGAGAACCAGCATTAACGAAACAAAAACGGCTCCGACAATCCGTACACCTATTAACAATGCTAACTGGGGATACCCTAAACGGAAACGCCGCAAGGCTATAGCCGCAGGGCTTGAATATTTCGCACGGGTACGGAGCGTCCGTAGTAGTCAAGGACGGTAATGCCGTCATAATGGCAAAGGGACGCAGTTGATGTGTACTAAAATCAAAATTGATTAGGGAGGAAAACCTCAAATGCAACCAACAATAGAGATTTTAGGCAAGATGAACCGAAACTCAGCAAGCAACAAGAATGAAGTCTTTACCCGAGTGTATCGTTATATGCTCAGACCTGACCTGTATTTTGCTGCGTACAAAAACTTGTATGCGAACAGCGGAGCGGCAACAAAAGGGATTAACGAGGACACGGCGGACGGTTTTAGTGAAAAGAAAGTGCTTGGTATTATTGAAAAACTTCAAAACGGCACTTTTGAACCATCACCGAGTCGCAGAATTTATATCAAAAAGCAGAACGGCAAAATGCGTCCTCTTGGGATTCCAACTTTCACAGACAAGTTGGTGCAGGAAGTTATGCGAATGATATTAGAAGCGATTTATGAACCTGTTTTCGTCCAGAGTTCTCATGGATTCAGACCCCAAAAAAGCTGTCATACCGCACTTGCCGAAATCAAAAAGAGTTTCACAGGCGTGAAATGGTTTATCGAAGGCGACATTAAAGGATGCTTTGATAATATCAATCATGGTGTTCTTGTCAACATAGTGAACCGAAAAATCAAAGATGCTCGCTTTATTCAACTCCTGTACAAATTTCTCAAAGCGGGATATTTGGAAAATTGGCAGTATAGCAACACTTATAGCGGAACGCCGCAAGGTGGAATTATATCGCCTGTACTGGCTAACATTTACCTTCACGAGTTAGACCAGTATATCCAAATCTTGAAAAAAGAATTTGATGTAGCATCTGAGAGCAAATATACGCCTGAATATGGAAAAGCACAATGGCAAGTGAGGAAACTCCGAAAAGCGTTATCAACAGCAAGCGCAGAAGAAAAACCGTCTTTGCTTAAAAAGTTGAAAGCCGCACAACAAGCTATGTTTTCAACCCCTGCCAAACTGCAAACCGACAAAAAATTAGTCTATGTAAGGTATGCGGACGATTTTCTGATTGGTGTAAATGGCAGTCGTGAGGACTGTGAAGAACTGAAAAGCAAACTCACAGCGTTTGTTGGTGAAACACTAAAGATGGAGCTATCCGAAGAAAAAACGCTGATTACGCATAGTAGTCAGTCGGCAAGATTTTTAGGATATGACATTGCAGTTAGAAGAAATTCTGCCGTCAAACCAAACGGTCAGGGCTACAAACAGCGTACACTCAACAACAAAGTGGAATTGACAGTACCGCTACAGGATAAAATCGAAAAGTTCCTATTCTCGAATAGCATAGTTAAACAAGAGAATGGAAAGTTAGAGCCTGTATGCAGAACAAAATTACTAAAGTTGAGCGACCTTGAAATTCTCACGGCTGTAAACAGCGAAGTGAGGGGTCTGTGCAATTATTACAGTTTGGCAAGCAATTATTGCAAGCTGAAATATTTTGCGTACCTTATGGAATACAGTTGCCTTAAAACGCTTGCGGGCAAACACAATACCACCACGGCTAAAATCATAAAAACAAATCAAGACGGACGTGGTAATTGGGGCATTGCGTATCAAACAAAAAGTGAAAACAAGCGACTGTATTTTGCAAACTATTATGACTGCAAACAAAATAGCGGGTGTGACGACAATATTCGCCGCAGGGCAATAGAGTTTTCATATACCAAAAGCAGTCTGGAACGCAAATTGGAAGCAAAAGTTTGCGAAATGTGCGGAAAATCCGATGTTAAATTGGAATTCCATCACGTTAATAAGGTTAAGAGCCTCAAAGGCAAAGCGCTTTGGGAGCAGTTGATGATTGCTAAAAGGCGCAAGACATTAGCGGTATGTTCGGATTGTCATAAAAAAATCCACAATAGCTGAGTTTCACATTGAACATCAATGGAGAGCCGTGTACATCGAGAGGTGTAAGCACGGTTCGGAGGGGGGACTGCACAAACCTATCACGGAAACGTGAAAAGGCGGTGCTTTCCTACCCTACAAGCGTTATGGCGGGCTGGAGCATCTTGGCGATAAACTCATGAAAGCGGAGAACTTCGAGTTGGCGCTGGACGAGGTGGTTTGGCTGATTACGCTGCTTGCCAATCAGAGCACCCTCGTGCACAACCTGCTGGAGCCGGATCATAAGCGTGAGCTTCTGACCGAAGAGGCGGTGGAACTGCTCACCACGCCGCTGGATCTCTCCGGCTACAAAGCCGCGATCATGGAAGCGATGGTCAAGGGGACGAAGCGCTATGTCGAGAGCGAGGAGGAACCCTCAAAAAACGTGTCGGTCGGGCAAACGATGAAGAGCTGTTTGCCCGACTGATCTTTTACGGCGTGACCTTGCTTGGACGAACGGAGCGCGAAGTTTGGTTTATACCAATTGGCGATCTTTTAGATCAGTGGGAAGTATACAAACAATTTCACGGTATCGTGAAACCAGCAATGGAGAGCTATATCGAAAGTGTGATTGCGGCAGGCATATAAAAAGCTGGCAGAAACTTCTTTCTGCCAGCGATGGATGCTGCGATTCCTTATGCGCTGATCGGTAATAGGGAAAGTTGTAGACCAAGCGGTTTTACGATTTTTAACACTGTATCGATGCTGGGTACCGTTTTCATGGTTTCCATGCGCGCAATGGATGACTGCGGCAGGCCGGATAAAGCCGCCAACTCTCTTTGTGTCAGCCCCAGCTCGTTACGCCGCTGAATGATCAGTGTAACGAACGTTGCGAGCTGGCTAGCTTCTTCGATATCCGCTTTTACTTCCGGACTTTGCTCGGAAGCATATTCTTTGTAATCATTCCAGGTTTTCATGTCTTCTTGCCTCCTTTTCTGGATAAAAAATCGTCGCGTTCCGCAATGGCGCGGTCGATTTCCCGTTGCGGTGTTTTTTGCGATTTCTTACGAAAGTGATGGAGTAGTACAAAGGTATTGTCCCGAAAGTAGAAGTAGAACACTCTGTTATCTCCAGGTCGAAGTTCCCAGATGTCCTCAATGATGTTCTTGGTGATCGTTTCGGGAAGCCGCGTACCGTTTTTTTGAAGCAGTTCGATGTAGTAGACGATCTGCTTATGCTGGATACGCGCATCTTTGTTTCCAGTACTCCTCTGGAGCAGATCGTCAAGAAAATTCCAAAGCTCACTAACACCGTTTGCGTCTTCGTAGAAGACAACCTGATTCATACTTTGCTCCATCCTTTTCGGTCTCATGATAGCATAAACGCTATCAAACGTCAAGAACTGACTCGAAGAAAGTGTACATATGGGAAATAGCGATTTTGGCCTCAAAATCGGAATTGAGGGAGAGACCCAATTCAAAAAAGCCCTCTCCGAGATCAACCAGTCGTTCAAAGTACTCGGGAGCGAAATGAACCTCGTCACCTCCCAGTTTGACAAGCAGGACAAATCGGTCGGCGCTCTGACCGCCCGAAACCAAGTCCTGCGAAAAGAGATCGACGCTCAAAAAGATAAGGTCGAGACCCTCGAAGCCGCGTTGCAGAACGCGGCTTCTTCTTTTGGGGAGAATGATAAGCGGACTCAGGCATGGCAGGTGCAGCTCAATAACGCCAAAGCCGCCCTTAACGGCATGGAGCGCGAGCTTGGCACGAACGAAACCGCGCTGGAGGGTGCAGCGGACGATCTGAATTCTGCCGGCAAACAGGCTGACGAGTTTGGCGACGAGATCAAGCAGTCCGCCGATCAGGCGGACGACGCGGGCGGGCGTTTTGACAAGCTTGGTTCGGTCGTGAAAGGCATCGGCGTTGCTCTCGGCGCGGCTATGGCGGCGATCGGCACTGCGGCGGTAGCGGCGGGTAAAGCGCTGGTCGATATGACGGTCAACACCGCGGCATATGCGGATGAGATGCTGACGCAAAGCTCCGTCACCGGCATGAGTGTGGAGCGGCTGCAGGCGTATTCGTATGCCGCCGATCTCGTGGATGTGTCGATGGAAACCCTGACCGGCTCTATGGCAAAGAACGTGAAATCCATGTCCAACGCCGCCGACGGAAGCAAAACATATGCCGAGGCATATGAGCGTCTTGGAGTATCGGTGACCAACGCGGACGGATCACTTCGCGACAGCGAGGACGTCTATTGGGATGCCATCGATGCGCTCGGGCAGGTATCGAACGAAACGGAGCGCGACGCGCTAGCCATGCAGCTATTTGGCAAGAGCGCGCAGGACCTGAATCCCCTCATTGCTCAGGGCAGTGAGGGCATCGCGGCGTTGACCGACGAAGCCAAACGTATGGGCGCGGTGCTGAGCGAGGATACGATCGAGAAATTTGGCGCGTTCGATGATTCCGTACAGCGACTAAAACAAGGCTCTGAGGCGGCACAGCGAGTTATGGGCACGGTTCTGTTGCCGCAATTGCAAACGCTTGCGGACGACGGCGTTTCCCTGCTCGGCGATTTTACATCCGGTCTTGCGGAAGCGGGCGGCGATTTTGACAAGATCACTGCCGTGCTGGGTGAGACAGTCGGCGGGATCGCAAACATGATACTCGGCAGCCTGCCGCAGTTCGTGCAGGTCGGCATGAGCATCGTGAGCGCGATCGGCGGCGCTCTGGCGGCGAATCTGCCTATGCTGGTTTCCGCCGCTACAAGCATCATAATGACACTGCTGCAAGTGATCATTGCCGCACTGCCGCAGTTTACGGACGGCGCGGTGCAGCTAGTCACGACACTCGTGCAGGGGATCGTCGATAACCTGCCGGCGCTGGTCGAGGCCGCGATTCAGATGATCGCTTCAATCGCGCAGGGTATTGGCGGCGCGCTGCCGACACTGATTCCGGCGATCATCGAAGCGGTGCTGCTGATCTGTGAAACGCTGTTCGACAACATGGACAAGATTCTGGACGCGGCGTTTTCGATAGTGAAGGGCTTAGCGGAGGGCATTATCCGCGCGCTACCGAAGCTGATCGAAGCGCTGCCGAAGCTCATCACGGGGATCATCAACTTCTTCATGCAGAACCTGCCCACCCTCATGGCAATGGGCATCGAACTGACGGTTCAGCTTGCGGTTGGCCTTATCAAAGCGCTCCCGCAGCTGATTGCAGCGCTGCCGCAGATCGTTTTGGCTATCCTGAACGGACTGCGCCAATCGGTATCGTCCGTGACAGAGATCGGTAAAAACATCGTCAACGGCTTATGGGAAGGCATCAAGAGCATGGCCTCGTGGCTGGCTTCAAAGGTGAAGGACTTCTTTTCCAACATCGTGAAAAGCGCAAAGAAAGCGCTCGGGATTGCGTCGCCGTCCAAGGTATTCGCCGGAATCGGCGAGAACATGGGTGAGGGCGTGGGCGTTGGGTTCACCGACGCCATGGAGGATGTTAACAAGCAGATCCAGAGCGCGATCCCGACCAGCGTGGACGTTGGCGCGATCGATGATGTATTGACGAACCTGCCGAACAGCGTGAGCTTTGCCGGCTCAAGCGACCTTTTATCGCAGAAACTGGACGTTCTGATCGGCGAAGTGCGGCGGTATCTGCCGCAGCTCGCGGGTATGCAGCTAGTTGCGGATACGGGGGCAACCATCGGCTGGCTTGCGCCGGCTATGGACGACGCGCTGGGCGCGATTCGCAGGCGAAAGGAGCGGCTGACGTGAGCGATATCCGATTCGGAACCAAATGGGCGCACGCGGACTATGGTCTGATCGTCGCGCCCTACGCCATCCCCATGCCGGAGCCGCAGACGAACTTCATCGAGATTCCCGGGCGCGACGGCGCGCTCGATCTGTCGGAGGCATTCGGCGCGGTGCGATATTCCGATCGGGTCATTGAGTTGACGCTCTACGCCCGCGCGCCGTTCGACTCGCTGGTGTCCACGTTCGCCGCGGATGTACACGGGCGGCGGATGAACGTGATCTTCGATCGTGACCCAAACTTTTATTATAATGCCCGAATTACGATCGAAGACGTGGAGC
>Ga0116164_10002313_pt1 | contig 13745 bp, 9 predicted proteins | sample AD_UKC109_MetaG_FD_89888 | JGI IMG/M metagenome (GOLD analysis project Ga0116164, IMG submission 89888) | Active sludge microbial communities of municipal wastewater-treating anaerobic digesters from Hong Kong - AD_UKC109_MetaG | ecosystem: Engineered > Bioreactor > Anaerobic > Digestate... | reverse complement strand
GTAATGTATCACTTGCTGATCTAAATGGAAAATTTTATATACTTTTGCAAAATGCAATAAAATCACTATGATCTCAAAAGTAGAGAAAACAAAAGTTCTGTATGTAATGCAGGAGATTACGCCCTATCTCAAAGAAAACTCCATCAGCACTATTGGACGCTATTTGCCACAGGGAATTCAGGAAAGGGGTAGAGAAATCAGAACTTTTATGCCAAAATATGGCAACATCAACGAGCGTCGAAATCAATTACACTAGGTTATCCGGCTTTCAGGAATGAACCTGATTATTGACGATGCCGACCATCCGCTTATCATTAAGGTTGCGTCAATTCAACAGGCACGAATGCAGGTCTATTTTATCGACAATGAAGACTACTTTCATCGAAAAGCCGTTTTCAGGGATAAAAATGGTGTGTTCTTTGAAGACAACGACGAACGACTGATTTTCTTTGCTCGCGGAGTGATCGAAACGGTGAAAAAATTGGGTTGGCCGCCCGACATTATTCATTGTCATGGTTGGTTTACCAGTCTGATCCCGCTGTATATCAAACGCGCTTTCAAGGATAATCCTCTGTTTAGCTTTTCCACAGTTATCTATTCACTTTATGATGACGAATTTAATGAAAAACTAAACCAGGATCTGATAAAAAAATTGAAGTTTGATAAAATTAAAGAAGTTGATCTGAAAAATTACAGAAATCCGGATTACATCAAACTTGCCAAATCCGCAATGAAATATGCAGATGCAATTGTTATCAGCAGTGAAAAAGTAAATCCTGAACTTGAAGAATTTGCCAGAGCCACCGAAAAACCCTTGCTCGAATATCAAGGTCAAGAAACCTACATTGAAGCATACAGCGATTTTTACGATAAATTATTGAAAAACAGAAAAGATTAATGAACATCATCGTGGATGAAATTTTCACAGGCCGGCTCAGAACCCGCCAATGGCTGAAAGCAATGCTGCTCCTTTTCTTTTTAATCATTTTCTTTTCTTCCTGTAAAGATGATCCTGACATCGTCGGAATCAGTATTATCCCTGATAACGAAATGCTTGAAGTTATCTTCAATGATACCAGTACAGTGCGGATTTACTCCGTACTGGCAGATTCGATCAAAACGGATGAAACCAGCAGAAGTATGTTGGGAAGTTATCTTGACCCCGTGTTTGGACTGAATACCGTGAGTATTGCCACTCAATTCAGGATATCAACAACTACCTTAAATCTTGGCCAAAACAACGTACTCGACTCTGTTGTCCTGTCGCTCGAATACACTTCAGCTGCCACCGGTGATAAAGTCATCAGTGCCTATGGTGATACTTCTACCGTTCAAACTATTAAAGTTTTTGAGCTGGACGAAAGCCTGGATTACGACACTTCTTATTATTCCAATTATGAAATTCCGTTTAAACCCGTTGAACTTGCAAGTGCTGATATCCAATTCAGACCTACCGACAGCATTATGGTGGACACGGTTCTTGTAAAAGCACAACTGCGCATCCCACTTAGTGAAGATTTCGGAAATTTCCTATTGAATTCCGCCACCGATACTATTGCTTCAAGTACCGACTTTCTCGAAATTATGAAGGGATTGTACATCAAACCTGAACCTGTAAGCAGTGGTGGTGCTATTGTATTTTTTGATCTACTCGCCTCCGCATCACAATTAACCCTCTATTATAAAGATGCAAACGGCGACAGCCAAAGTTATCCTTTTTACATTAATACCCTTTGCGCCCGCTACATGAATTTTAACCATGATTACAGCCTTGGTGATCCTGCATTTATTGCACAGCTGAACGGTGATAGTACACTGAGCACTGAACAAGTTTATCTGCAATCACTCGGCGGAATTGAAACCAGGATATCTTTCCCTTACATTAATGACTGGTTCGAAAATCAACATATTGTGATTAACGAAGCCAAACTCGAATTTTACAATGCTGATACAGCAAGCATATTCAGCCCTCCATCAGAATTATTCTTTTTTGAGTTGAATCAAGACGGAACCTATGCCTTTCTTCCTGAGCAATTTGAAGGAATCACTTATTTCGGAGGTATTTATGATGAAAATACCGGAACCTACTTTTACCGGATAACTCAGAAATTGCAAAAAATTATTGATGGGGAAAACACTAACCCTGTTTTTTCGATGGGTGTATCAGGAGCATCACTGGTACCTTATCGGGTAGTACTTCATGGTACAAATCCTCAAAATACTGATTTATCCGACAAAAGAATCAAACTAAAACTGATTTACACCAAAATTGAAAACTAATTTTTAAAAAAAATAAATATGTGTGGCATCGTTGGATATATTGGCCCAAAACAGGCTTACCCATTTTTGATTACCGGCCTTAAACGTCTTGAATACCGTGGCTACGACAGCGCCGGTATTGCAATCATTAACGGAAAAATCAATGTTTATAAAACCAAAGGAAAAGTTAGCGACCTTGAAAGTTTTGTAAAAAATAAAAATATTGAAGGTACAGTCGGAATAGCGCATACCCGATGGGCTACTCATGGCGAACCAAACGACATCAATGCGCATCCTCATCTTTCCCATTCAGAAAGTCTTGCAATGATCCATAACGGAATCATCGAAAACTACCATTTGCTGAAAAATAAACTCGAAGATATCGGAATAAAATTCACCAGCGAAACTGACAGTGAAGTACTTGTCCAGTTTATCGAATACCTGCAGATTCACGAAAACATTGATTTAGTAAAAGCAGTTCAGCTTGCACTCAGTCAGGTAATTGGTGCATATGCCATCGTTATCCTTTCAAAAAACGACCCCAATTTACTGATTGCAGCCCGTAAGAGCAGTCCGCTGGTCATTGGAATCGGCCGGGGAGAATACTTTCTGGCTTCTGATGCTTCACCCATTGTTGAGCATACTCGCCAGGTTGTTTATCTGAATGATGAAGAAATTGCTGTAATCAGAATGAATGAAGAACTTCAGATCACTACCATTTCGGACCAGAAAAAAATCCCCTTTATTGAAAAACTTGAACTTGACCTGAGCGCCTTAGAGAAAGGTGGATTTGAACATTTCATGTTAAAGGAAATATTTGAACAACCAAAATCCATTCGCGACAGCATCCGGGGCAGAGTAAATGTAGGCCTTGACACGATTTCGATGGCCGGAATTATTGATTTCGAGCAAAGATTTCTGAATGCTAACAGAATAATTTTTACTGCTGCAGGCACATCATGGCATGCAGCCCTGGTAGGAGAATATCTGTTCGAAGAACTCGCCAGAATACCTGTAGAAGTTGAGTATGCCTCTGAATTCAGGTATCGCAACCCTATCATCACCAACAGAGACGTTGTCATTGCCATATCGCAATCCGGTGAAACTGCCGACACACTTGCTGCCATGCAACTGGCAAAACAAAAAGGTGCTCTTATTTACAGCATCTGTAACGTAGTAGGATCAACAATATCACGGGTTGCTGATGCCGGTTCATACACACATGCAGGCCCTGAAATTGGTGTAGCATCAACCAAAGCATTTACCTCACAGGTTACCGTTCTGGTGCTCATGGCTTTGCTTCTTGCAAAAAAGAAAGGTACAATAACAGATTTGCGATTCAGACAATTGCTGGCTGAACTGGACAGGATTCCCGCAAAAGTTGAAGAAGCACTCGGTCTCAGCGAATACATCAGAGATTTATCAAGAGTATATACTTATGCAAGAAATTTCCTTTACCTTGGTAGAGGCATCAATTTTCCTGTTGCACTCGAAGGTGCATTAAAACTCAAGGAAATCAGTTACATCCACGCCGAAGGATATCCCGCTGCCGAAATGAAACATGGCCCAATCGCTTTGATTGATAAAAAGATGCCGGTAGTGGTAGTAGCACCAAATTCAGAAACCTACGAAAAAGTAGTTTCCAACATTCAGGAAATAAAAGCCCGCAAAGGGAAAGTGATTGCTATCGTTTCAAAAGGCGACATAACCGTATCCTCGCTTGCTGATTATGTGATTGAAATTCCACAAACAGAAGAACTACTGTCTCCAATGCTCTCCGTAATTCCACTCCAGTTACTCAGCTATTTCATCGCTGTCATGCGCGAATGTGAAATTGACCAACCCCGTAACCTTGCCAAATCCGTTACTGTAGAATAGATTGACCTTTACGCAGTCTTCTCGCTTATCAGTTCACAATTTCCTTACTGCAGGCTTTTACACCGGTGATTTAACTCATGTACCAATGCTTCCCCAGACTGTGAAATAGAAGTATAGCCTGTATCAGGACAAATAACCCGGATTTTTCTGTTGAGCAGTTATGCTGGCAGTCATAGTTTTTCAAACTATACATCAAGAATAATATCCTGTGCAACTGATGAAAAATACGGCGTAATATACAAAAAAGGCTGATTTTCAAAAAGAAAATCAGCCCGTAAATTATTGGAAAATTCACCTTTTAGAAAAACAACAAACGGTTGTCTTCGATATCGGCTTCTTTTTCCAGAGCTCTCACATAAGCATTAGCATTAATTCTTGACTCAAAAGCATTGCGAAGCTGGTAAACCGTAGTAGAAAAATCGGTGATTTCAGCAGCGGGAATAAAACGATCAACAATGGCAACAAAAACAGCGTTGTTACCTGCTATTGGCGGTGACAATTTCTGCGGTTCAAGTGAAAAAAGTTTACCTATTACTTTTGGTTCGCTACCAAAACCAGGAATATTTCTGGCGGTAAAAGACAGATTTTTGGCAGTATCCACTTCAATATTCAACTGACGGGCCAGATCACCAAGATCACTATATTGCATTGCATTGATTTTGTCACTGAGGTATTTCCCTTTCAGGCGGTTGAGTGCCAGAGTTCTTATCTGTTCTTTAGCCTGTTCAAAAGGAGTATAACCCTCCGGTCGGATTTCCCTGAGCAGTGCAATTACAAATTGTTTTTCGTCTTCAAAAATACTTGAAACATCCCCAACTTTTGTGTTTTCCCAAAAAGCCCAGCGTACAATTTGTCTGCTGAATTCGATACCTGGAATACGGTTGGTCATAAGGTTAATACGCTCGGCAGTACGTTTATTTAGTCCCTGATTGATCACAGCAGTATCGAATTGTGCCATGGTACGATTTTCACTGGCAAATTTACTGGCCTGACGATAAACCTCACGGAATGTTTCACTGCTTGGTTCAATGGCACGGACAATAGTTCCAATTTTAACTTTTTCAATGGGAGCAGTTTTTTCTGAAACCAGTAATATGTGTGTACCGAGCCCCGTTTCGATTTTCCCTGGCTCGTTCAATCTCATTTTTATGCCTTCTTCAAAGAATGTTGCATAGCCCGGATCACCATCTACAATCCATCCCATTTCGCCTTTGTCTTTTTCTGCTGATGGATAATCAGAATACTTAACAACCAGTTCTTCAAATTTTGAAGGTGATTTTTTAAGAGCATTCATGATACTGTCAACCAGAACAGCGGCTTCTTCCTGTGTGCGTTCGCTAAGTTGGAATCCGGCTGAAGCAGTATTAAATGATATCAGAATCTGGCTCATTTTGATAGAGTCAGGCCGTGGCATCCGGTCAATTAATTTGGTGATGTAATGTTTTTCATTATCAATGTATGGTGGTAAAATCGTTCCTACAGGCAATGTCATTAAATCAGCAGCAATGTTTACCGGTAAATCAGCCTGCTTATGGTAAGTACTGTCATAACGGACATCAGACATTGCATTTATGAATGAAGGGATATCTTCTGCTGTCTGCATTTGTTCGTAGATCTGATTTACTTCATTCTGCAGGGCATTTCTGTCTTCGTCTGATGGTTTTACTTCGAAAATCACATAATCAAAGGTTCGGCTTTCGTCCTGTTTATAGTTATACTTGAATTCTTCGTAATAATCACGAAGGTCGCTGTCGGACAATTTAATTAAGGTATCAGCTACGGATGCATATTTTGATGCAACGTACCTTACATCAGCACTTTGATTTTTAATCTGATAATCGAGTTTGGCAAATGCCTGTGGGATATGGTAATTTTTCGAAACCAGATTTCTGTATTTTGTTTTGAGAATATCATCCTTCACCATTTTCTCGAGGCTAAGATAGCGTTTCTGCATGTCCGGAGGCTGCTGGTTAAGGTTTTGCAGGAAATTACGAACAGTCTGCGGATCGAAAGTTCCTGAATTTGGATCAGTAAATGATTGCATGACAAGTCGGTTTGGAATTTCACCCAGAATGTCATTTGACAATTCTTCCTTGGATACAGTGAGACCAATCTTATCGAATTGATTCCCCATTATTGTTTCCTCGATCAGTTGATTCCACACCTGCTGTCTGATCTGAAACTCATCCTGAGCTGTCAACCGATCGGTTTGTTGTTGGTCTTTTCGGTTTTGTATCTGTTCAGCAACTTTGTCGTTGAAAACTTGTACCGGAATTTCTATACCGTCAATTTCGCCAATTACAGTAGTTTGCCTGTTACCAGATGGTTTTAGAAAATCGCCGAGCACAAAAGCTGCGAGTGCTACACCAATTATGACTACGAGTAGTCCTGAATGTTTTCTTATTTGTCCGATTACTGCCATTTGTTCAAATTTTTTTTAAAGGGTGCAAAAATACAATAGATAATTATACTTGGGAAATTTTTTTAATGAAAATGCGGAATTACTTAGTTTTTAACATCATCAACAATTTTCAGCCTGATGGTTTCAATACGATTGTTGGTTGCTTCAAGTATATTGAATTCCAAATTGTTAATTAAAATTGTTTCGTTCAATTCGGGAATACTTTGCTGGTAAAAAATAATCAGGCCTGCAAGGGTTTCATATTCTTCGGATTCTGGAAGATTTAATCCGTACTGCTCGTTCAGATAGTCAATTTCGAGCCTTGCCGAAAAAATAAATTCATTTTCACTTATCTGTTTCTCAGTTAATTCTTCTACATCAAACTCGTCATCAATTTCTCCGAAAATTTCTTCAATTACATCTTCCATGGTGACCAGCCCGGAAGTACCCCCAAATTCATCCACTACAACCGCAATACTTTTATTCTCCTGTATGAATATTGAAAGAACAGTGCTGGCAAGCATTGCTTCCGGAACCACAAGAATATTGCGCATGATAGCCTTGATCGACTGGGGGTTTTTAAACAAATCAGCTGAATGCGTGTATCCTATGATATTATCGATGGATTCGCTGTAAATAGGAATTTTCGAGTGCCCCGAGGAGATAAATGCATCGCGCAGTTTGCTCACAGGTTCCCGTTCTTCAAGTGCAATGATTTCTGTACGCGGCACCATGCATTCTCGCAATTTAATATTTCTGAAATCAATTGCATTCTGGAACATTTGAATTTCCTGCTTTACTTCCTTTTTGCTGTCGTAATCCTGCGAAAATTCTTTCAGATAATGATCCAGGTCAATTACGCTGAAAACAAGATGCTCATGAGAAAATTTGATTTTGACAAAACTTTTTAGTACAAGTTCCGAAAAACCAATAAACAACTGGATTACCGGGTAAAACAGATAATAAAAAATTGCCGCAGGCAAAGCAAAGACATATAAAATTTGATTGGAATTAATCCGAAACAAAACTTTTGGGATAAATTCGGCAACAAACAGAACAATAATTGTGGCAATAATGGTTTGCAACAGCATGATCAAAAATTCCGATTCCAGTGCATCAGGCAGGATATTGATCAACGGTTTCCCGAGTATTCTGGCCATGAGGATGCCATAAACGACAAGCACCACATTATTTCCCAACAGCATGGCACCAATAAACTTTGAAGGAATGCGAATAAATCTGGATAAGATTCTGGCAGGGAAGCTGCCATTACTTTTATCCACTTCAATTTTTAGCCGGTTGGCACTGATAAATGCAATTTCCATCCCCGAAAAGAAAGCAGAGAGCAATAGTGAAATTATTATAAACGTGAAATCACTCATTTTTCGGGGGATTTGCTTTCATTAATTGTAAAAACACCTCTCGGGTTTCGCAGGGTAAATGACTTGAATCTTTCGTCAGCATCAAACCCATCGCCATAAATAACTCCGTCAGGACCGGTTCTTTTCACAAAAACATCCGAATAAATCCTGCGGTCATGCTGATCCCATATCAAGTGCTCTGTATTTATGGTTTCATCCTTTTCAAAATCATTGACAACAACATTGGTTTTTACTTCCATGATTTTGGTCTTTTCCCAACTTATACCATACTCAGCACTGAGGGCAGCTTTGACGTTCATCAGTGAGTCAAAAAAATAAAGTTTTATTCCTTCCGGAAACTCAATGTAAGGATTATCATTAGCAAATCTTCTTAGGCTTTCTGCCTGGAGTTTTATCAATACTCTCCCTGAATCGCTGTAAAGCATTTCAAATTCTCTTGCTGTTTCTGCAGGAGTATTTTCGTCAATGTTAAAGGTAGCAATGGTTTTCATATCGTTCTTACACGAAAATATCATTGCCGCTATACAAGTAGCGGCAATGATTCTTGTAAAAGTTCCTGAGATATGAGTAGTGATATTGTTCACATTTTTGATGTTCTTCGATCGCCTGGTGAGAATTTATTTCAAAGCCCGGACAGTAGTTTTTTCGTTAATCCAGCATTCAACTGTATAGGTATCGCCCTCTTTGAGGTCGTAGAAGAAAATTGTTTCTGAATTTGGGAACTGCTGCGAAAAAGTAGAAATTCTGCTTTGGGCAATTTCGGCAACCTCCGGGTCAACTTGCTTTGCACGCATGTATTTATCAACTGCAGCCCAATAAGCCACTTTTTTTGTAAGATCATTATCACCGCAATCAGACGCACTTGCAGCATACATATCGCCAATAAGCAGATAAGCGGGTCCGCTGTTTGGTTTCAAATCAAGAACCTGAAGAGCATATTTACGAGCTGTAACAAAATTCTGGATTTGGCGGTGAGCAGTAGCAAGTAGCAAAAAGACATCGGATTTGGTATCATCATCTTCAATTTGAAGTGCATCTTCGAGGTACCGCACTGATTCCTGATAGTTTTCTTTTTTTATGAGCATTTTGCCAATCATAAGACTTGAATTGGGGGAGGGTTCTATCTCATTCAGCTTCACTGAAGCATCAAAAAACAACTGAGAATCGGTACAGCCTTTTTTATCGAGCATCGAGGTAATTTTTTTCAATAATTCAGCATTGTCAGGTGTTTGTTGAAATTTTTCGGAATAAATATCAATCAGGTCTTCACAAGTGGCATAAGGTTCAAAGGAAACTTCAATGTTATTTCTGATATTTTCCCATGAAGCCAGGGCATCGGCATTATTGCTGTTGGCTTTAATGTTGTAATCCACTATTTGACTTACTTTATCATAAACATCTATTATCTCACTTTTATCAAGTTTCCCTTCATCAATCATCCGTGCAACGGAGCGAAAATAATAAGCAAGCACAAAGGATTCGGATTCATTTCCCTGCAATTCAACTGACCTTTTGAAAATTTCGTAGGCTTCCTCATATTCGTCCGGGCGGTATTTTATTAAATCTGATCCTTTGCGGCCAAGCACATAACCTTCGCGGCCAAAGTATTGAATCCTTTTATCATAGATCATCATTAATGTATCTACATACTTGTCCTTCACTTCTTCAGTTTTGGCTTTTTTCAGAAAAAAATCAATCATATTGGCTCCATCCAGATAGGTATTTTGAGAAGCCATTGGGCAATTGAAAAACACCCATCGCCAGGGAGTAATGGCATCATTAATAGCTTTGCTGGTGTAGCCACTGGCTCGCCACTGCTTGTAAAACTCACGGTAAAGCGAGAGATACAATGCATGTTGCACTGTCTTCACCGTATTTTCCGGGTTCCTGCTGCCACAGATAACCTGAGTTAACAGATTCTGCATTTGCTAATTCAAACTTCATGGCAAATAACGTATTACTCAAAGAGAAAAGTAATACAAACCCGATTGCTGATAAGTTGATTCTTGTTTTCATTATTACATTGTTTAATTGATAGTCATGATCATTTTAACAAAATCCATTTTAGTGGCATCAATAATATTTTCGCTTGATAAACCAGCGCTCCCAGACTGAAATATCCAGGTTGATCTTAACAAAGTTATCCTGAATCAGATTGCTTGATTTTGTCCCTCCTCTTCCGATTTCAAAACCGAGATTCACCGTTGAAAAAGAACGTGGTATTGGCAATGCCATTCCAAAAGTAATACCAAATTCGTTAATTTGTGTATTTCGCAGATTAAGATAAGTTTGATTGTAGTTAAATCCAAATCTGTATTTCACCTTTTTCCAATAAGAATCAACGGATTTTTCACTGGGAAGATATTCTCCGCCGATTGCAAACTGCCAGCTATTACTTAAGGAATCAACGACACCAAATGCCTCAAATTCACTCCAGTTTTGCCAGTTAAAATCAGCAGCCAGCATCCATTTTTGTTTGTTTTTCAACATCATGCCAAAACCATACTTTTCGGGAAAAGTTACACTTCCGGGCACCCCAAAATTACTGTCAATAGTATCCCGGTATGACTCTACACCGACCGAAGTGGCAAAATAAGACCGGGTGAGATTATTCAACGTAGATGAAATCTTCTGGGAAGGGGCATACACTCCTCCTAAACCAAAGGTGACTCCATTTTTAAGAATTTTCTTGTATTGAAGTCCAAAATCAAAATGAAAGTCACTTAAATCTATCTGATTATCAACTCTTGTATTTATGTATCCTATAGAATCAGGGAAAAAAACGGATCTGGAACGTTCTGATTTTCCAAACAGATAGGCACTTTTAATTCCAAAAGATAAATTTTTGTGAGGTTGAACCGATAATCCAAGATAAGCTTCATTGGCACCTCCGGTCCCTTCAAAATAATACCTGGTATTGCCAACATTCTCGACTATTTCTTCGGAAACAATCTAATAACCAACATTACTGTAAGGAATTAATCCAAGACTTGTTTTAATCAACCGGTTTATTGGAAAACCAAAATTCAAATAACCTAAGGAGGCTGATTTGGTTGATGTTGAATTATCATCTGTTGAAATGTTCCCGAATTTGCCGACAATGCCTCCTGAAAAAATAAATGACATGGTGTCGATTGCAGCGTTGGCTGCAGGATTGTAAGGATTGACATGGAAGGGACTGCTTACAGCATTAGCAACGCCTCCCATTGAAAAGTAATAGGTGCTTTTTTGGGTAGCTAAGTCGCCAAGTCCAAATCTTGAATAAGGAGAATTAACTGCTGATTGAGAGTAACCTGAAGACATGACAACAAACATTGCAAAAATGAATGCCCCAGCCCATAAAAATGTCCTATTGCTCTTTAACATTAAATTCCAGTATTAAATTTAATCCGGAAAGTACCAAATTTGAGACTGCAAAGATGCGATTTTTTAACGTTTTTCGAAAAAAATTCATGTCACCACCTGTAAGCACAACTTCAATATCGTCATAAAGCATTCTATACCTGTCAATTACACCATCAACTTCAGCTATTACTCCATTAATCACGCCTGACAGAACAGACTCCTTTGTGGTTGTGCCGGTTAATTTGGCATTTTCATCGAAACTAACTAACGGCAGCTTGCTGGTGAAATTATGCAGCGCCTGAAAACGCATGTTGATACCTGGAGAAATGGCTCCGCCAAAATAGGTTGCTGTTTCATCAATAAAATCATAGGTGATACAAGTACCCGTGCCAATAACCAGGCACTTTCTCCGCGGAATCAATCGAGCAGCAGCAACCACCATGGCCAGCCGGTCACTGCCCAAAGTTTCAGCAGTCTTGTAATGATTGTGTACCGGCACAGGGGTTGTATGTTGCAATGAAATCCACTTGAAATTTTCTTCCAGGAATTTTTTTAATTTTTCCGGAATATCTATAACACTTGCACTAATAGCAAAAGATGGAGAATACTTTTCTTTGAGTAAAAAGAGCGTATCAGGATCAAGTGGGGTTTTAGTCAGTTGTTCAACAATGTCATTGCCTTGAAAAATAGCAACTTTGGTTAAAGTATTACCAAAATCAATCACCAATTTGGCTTCTGTTACAATATGATTATCATCGGACTTATTGGTCATTTCCGGGCGAATAATTTGATTATGTGGCAAATATAATTTATACTTTGCTTAAACTTCAAAACAACTAAAAAAAATGTTGGATTATTCAAAAAGAAATTATTTTTGCAGCCCAAATTATTGGAGGTACCATAGCTCAGTTGGTAGAGCAACGGACTGAAAATCCGTGTGTCCCTGGTTCAATTCCAGGTGGTACCACTCGAAAAGCCTGTAAATATAATGTTTACAGGCTTTTTTTCTAAAAATAAGAATATCCGAAGTGAAATCTTTCTCCGGGTAATCATGCTGGTTAACCTGATTTTTTTCACCCCCTTCATGCAAGTGATATTCCGACCGAAGAATAAATAACGCTTCCTTTTAAGCGCAAAAACCAAATCTTGTTCTACGTCATTCAAAAATTTTTTCGTACAGAATAAATTTACTCTTCAAAACCATAAATTTGCAAAGATTTTACTTGACCAGACCTCATTGAGAATGATTATGTCTTTTGATTACAGATACATAAAACTAACATGACTTTTATTTCAATTGTTACTTTTCAATTTGCTGGCGATGATTTACCTGCATCAGTTACCTGGATTAATTCGTCAAACATAAGATCGTTGTCTGGCTCATCAGAATCTGTTATCAGGAAAAACTGTTTTTCAACCAAAAAAATCCAAAAATGAGTCTCCCTGACTATACCTATGATAATGACTGCGCTTTACAGCTTGACGAAAAAGATGATCTTCACCACTTTCGCAACAAGTTTTACTTTTCCGGTAAAGACCAGATATACCTTGATGGAAACTCACTCGGACGCTTACCGCTTGCCACACAGGATTTGCTTCAAAACAACATTATTGCAAAATGGGGAAATGAACTCATCAACAGCTGGAACCAGGAATGGTATGAACTTCCCGAAACAATCAGCCGCAAAATTGCAAGCATAGTAGGTGCAGGAGAAGATGAAATAGCAACTTGTGATTCCACATCCATAAATCTCTACAAACTTGCCCAGGCTGCTTTGAATCGTCAGAAGGGGCGAACACAGATTGTAAGTGATGAATTAAATTTTCCAACTGATCTTTATGTGCTTCAAAGCATTATCAGTCGCTCGGGTAACAATCACAAACTTGTCAAAGCACCATCAAACGATGGTGATAATCAGGTCCGGACTGAAGAGTTGTCAGGGCTGATCAATGAAAATACTGCAATTGTTATGCTTTCGCATGTTGCCTTCAAAAGCGCGTTTATGTATGATATGCAAAAAATTAATGAGATTGCACACCGGAATGGGGCACTTGTTATTTGGGATTTAAGTCATGCAGCAGGAGCCGTTCCGCTTCAATTATCCGCATCTGATGCTGATCTGGCTGTGGGTTGTACTTATAAATATCTGAATGGTGGCCCGGGTTCTCCGGCGTTTCTTTATGTAAATAAAAAGCTTCAGAATGAGTTGGTTTCACCGGTGTGGGGTTGGTTTGGCGAACATCAGCCATTTGATTTCAACCCTCAGTATCGTCCAGCACATGGAATTCGAAAGTTCATGGTGGGAACACCACCAATTCTGTCTCTTGCAGCAGTGGAGCCGGGACTGAATCTGATTCTTGAAGCAGGGATTAACAATTTGCGCGTTAAAAGTGTAAGCCAAACAGAATATCTGATTTTCCTGGCAAAAAGATTTCTCTTGCCTTTAGGATTCAAATTTGGTTCCCCTCTGGATTCAAAG
>Ga0116164_10002299_pt1 | contig 13796 bp, 9 predicted proteins | sample AD_UKC109_MetaG_FD_89888 | JGI IMG/M metagenome (GOLD analysis project Ga0116164, IMG submission 89888) | Active sludge microbial communities of municipal wastewater-treating anaerobic digesters from Hong Kong - AD_UKC109_MetaG | ecosystem: Engineered > Bioreactor > Anaerobic > Digestate... | reverse complement strand
TAAACAAAATGGGGATGAGTAAAAAAAGGTAATAAATTCTTTTCATAAGATTAGAGGTTAGTTTATGCCTTAATGATGCATTCTGAATATAAATAGTTGCAAACTTTTATGATTAATTGATGAATTTAACTCTAATTTAAAATAAAAGATTAAACAAGTCAAATAGGTTTTATTAATATTCTTTTTCAGCAATTTTAGGGCAATGAATACCGTAGGGCGGTTATACATTGCGTTAGTCTTAATATTTATGTTTATTACACGTTGAATATTTATAAACAAATTATGCTTTAAGGTGTTATCATATAATAAGTAACATTACTTAAGATTTTTAATTGTAACTGAATTATTATTCAAAATTTAATTTTAAAATTTATTAGATATGAAAAAAGTTATATTAATAGGATTTGCTGCTTTATTTATGATGGCATGCAATACTAAAAATGAAACAGGTTCTGATTCGAAAATGGAAAATAAGATAGAAATGGGAAATCCTGCTGATGTGCAGGTAACCGAGGGTGGTGTATTTAAAATGCAGGGATTGCCTTATGCATATAATGCCCTTGAACCATTTATCGATGCCCGTACGATGGAGATTCATTACTCAAGGCACCACCTTGGCTATGCCAATAATCTGAATAAAGCAGTTGAAGGGACAGAAATGGTTAATATGTCAATAGAAGAAGTGCTTAAAGGCCTTAATCCCGAGAATGCTGCGCTTAGGAATAATGGTGGGGGGTATTACAACCACAATTTATTCTGGGAAGTATTAGGCCCTGATAAAGGTGGTGTTCCTCAAGGTATTTTAGCTGATGCCATAAACAGGGATTTTGGAAGTTTTAATGAGTTTAAGAAGTTATTTACAGAGGCTGCAACAAAGCAATTTGGCTCTGGGTGGGCTTGGCTGGTTGCCAATAAAGAAGGTAAATTAAGCATTATAAGCACTCCTAACCAGGATAACCCTTTAATGGAAAAATTAGGTTACACCGGAACGCCAATTTTTGCTATTGATGTGTGGGAGCATGCATATTACCTGCATTATCAGAATAAAAGAAAAGATTATGTTGAGGCAGTATTTAGCGTGGTAAACTGGGATAAGGTTACTGAAAAATATAATACAGCAATTTTTAAAGATTAATAAAACAGATAATCAATCAAGTTTAGGAATATTAGAATGATGGAATGATGGTTGTTTTTGAAACTTTCAAGTTCCATCATTCCAATTATTCCTTATTTATTTTCATTCTTTTTGCCTTCCGGAACAAATTTTAGAGAAATTGAATTTACACAATGCCGTGTGTTTTTTGGAGTAAAACCTTCGCCAATAAAAACATGCCCTAAATGTGCACCACAATTAGCACACACAATTTCTGTCCGGTGCCCATCCTTGTCGGGTAATCGTTTTACGGCACCCTCTACTTCATCGTCGAAGCTGGGCCAGCCGCAATGCGAATCAAACTTATCCTGCGATTTATATAAAACTGCATCGCAACGTTTACAGGTATAAACCCCTTTCTCTTTATTGTTTAAATATTTCCCGGTATACGGCATTTCGGTGCCTTTGTGCAAAATTACACGTTCCTCTTCTGGTGTAAGTTTATTAAAATTCATTTTTTCCTGAGCATTACTAGGTTTTAAAATATAGAACAGAATAATTAATAAAAATATTAATCGTATCATAAACCATTGTTTTTTTATTAAACAAATCAATTCTTAAAATGTTGGAAACAGCAAGTACATTAATTTCAATATCCTTAATTGTCAAGTACATTTTTTGATAATTTAAAAAAAGATTGTAACTTGAATGGATAAAACCGGGGGTGCTTTATTAAATGGCTGAGATTAAACCCTTTGAACCTGATACGGGTAATTCCGGTGTAGGGAAAGGATAAAATCCAGCACCTATAAAAGCCATTTAAATTTAATGCTTTAATGCAAATGGTAATAAAGCACAAATCTGGTTTTTTGGATGCATTAAAATCCGGGGGCTTTACAGTAATCTCTTAATGTGTTGTATAAATCAGCACAAAAAACTTTGCGGTAACACGTTATTTTAACAATTAGTTATAACTAAATAAAGATTCAGGAAATTTTAATTTGGTTAAATTGTATCTCTAACTCTGTTAAATAATTTAAATATGGGAAATTTAATTTTTAATAAAGAAGAATTAATAAACCTCGAATATTCGTTAAAAAGGGAAATCTTAAGCACAAACAGGGCAGGAGGATACTTAAGTACTACAATTATATTATGTAATACAAGAAAGTATCATGGCTTAATGGTATTGCCATTAAAGGAGTTCGACGACGAAAATCATGTATTGCTTTCTGCTGTGGATGAAACAGTTATTCAGCGGGAAAAATCGTTTAACCTGGGCATTCATAAATATCCCGGTGTTGGGATTTATTTCCCACATGGGCATAAATATATCGATGAATTTAATTACGAACCAACACCAACACTGATTTACAGGGTTGGTGGCGTTGTCCTAAAAAAGGAGTTGTTATTTGTGCATAATGAAGAGCAGATAATGATCCGCTATACTCTTTTAGATGCGCATTCGCCTACTACGCTGAGGTTAAAACCTTTTTTAGCTTATCGTAATTCGCATCATTTATCGAAGGCTAATATGGATGCTGATGCACATTACAGGATTGTGCCAAATGGCATAAAATCAAGATTGTATCATGGATTTCCATGGTTATATATGCAATTAAATAAACATAATGAATTTATTGCTGCTCCGGAATGGAATTATAATATTGAATATTTAGAAGAGCTTAACAGAGGGTATGAGTATCAGGAAGATTTATTTAATCCGGGTTATTTTGAAATCCCTATAAAAAAGGGTGAAACAATAATTTTTTCTGCTTCAACGGAAGAAACGATAACGGCTGGACTTACCCGTAAATTTAATGCAGAATTAAAACGACGGCCCCAAAAAGATTCTTTCGAAAACTGTTTAAAAAATTCGGCCCAGCAGTTTTTAGTCCAACGCGAAAAAACTACCGAAGTAATTGCCGGGTTCCCATGGTTTGGGCGTTGGGGGCGCGATACCTTTATTTCACTTCCCGGACTTACCTTGTCGAATGGCGATGTAAAATCGTGTAAGCAGGTATTAGACACCATGTCATCTGAACTTAAAGGAGGTTTGTTTCCAAATATCGGGAAAAATAAGCAAGCTGCCTTTAATTCGGTGGATGCGCCTTTATGGTACTTCTGGACAATACAGAAATTTGCAGAGTATACTAGAGATAAAGAACATGTGTGGAAAGACTATGGCAAAAAAATGAAATCTATCTTGCAAGGATATCGAAACGGCTTAGATTTTAATATTAAAATGCACGATAATGGATTGATTTGGCAGGGAGAAAAAGGGAAGGCCCTCACCTGGATGGATGCCGTGGTAAATGGTAAGCCGGTAACTCCGCGCGAAGGGTATGCTGTGGAAATAAACGCCTTATGGTATAATGCGGTTTGTTTTGTACTGGAATTGGCTAAGGAGTTTGGTGATAAAAAATTTGTTAAAGAATGGGAAAATATTCCGGAACTTACTAAAAAGTCTTTTATTGAAAAATTCTGGATTGAAGATCTAATGTATTTATATGATATTGTAAATGACGAAATACAGGATAAATCGGTTCGACCAAATCAGATATTTGCCACTTCATTGCCTTATAGCTTGCTAAATGATGAACAGAAAGAAAGGGTAATGGCTAAGGTGGAGAAAGAATTGCTTACAAACAAAGGCGTAAGGACTCTTTCACCAAAAAACCCTTTGTATGTGGGTAGATATGAAGGCGGACAGGCAGAAAGAGATAATGCTTACCACCAGGGGACAGTTTGGCCATGGTTATTAGGGCATTTTATTGAAGGGTATATAAAGATACATGGTAAAAATGCTTTGCCGATGGCTAAAAAGGTTATCGATAATTTTAAAGATGATATGAGGGAGTATGGGCTTTGCTCTGTAGCCGAAATTTACGATGGAGATCCGCCATATAAACCAAAGGGGTCTATATCGCAGGCTTGGAGTGTTGCTGAGATACTGCGGATAATACAAATGGTTAAAGAGTTGGAATTAAAAAAATAATTTGGTGATGGAAACAAAAAACAAAACAAAAAAAACAGTAGCAAAAAAAGCTACGGCAAAAACTGCAATCCCCAAAAGCAAAAAATCTGCAAATGTAACATTTGAGCAGATTAAGGAAAGAGCATACCAGATATATATGGAAAAGGGGGGCAAAGGTAGCGAAATAGATAATTGGTTACAGGCAGAAAAGGAATTGGGTAAATCGTAGTAATTAATGTGCTCAAAAATCTGCAATTAATGTTACCGAGTAATGGAGAAGCTTTAAAAGTATAAAACAACTTTTTTAAATACTAAATAAAGAATGAAGGTTCTTATGTTTGGATGGGAGTTCCCGCCTCATATAACAGGAGGGTTAGGAACTGCCTGCTACGGGCTTGTTAAAGGCCTTGCTAAAATAAATACAGAAGTACTATTTGTTGTTCCAAAAGCATATGGCGACGAGGATACGCGGGTAGTTAACATTTTAAATGCATCGGATATAGAAATAAACCAGGAAAGTATTAAAAAGGAAGATTTCTGGAAGAAAATAACTTTTATGGAGATAGGTTCAAATCTTATCCCTTACGTTTCACCAGAAGAATTTCAAAGGATAGTGGCTAAAAATATCTTAAGCAGGACAGATATAAATAAAAATATTTTTAGGTCTAAATATAAGTTTTCTGGTAAATATGGGAAGGATTTGCTGGAAGAGGTATCGCGTTATGCCCTGGTTGCTGCAAGTATTGCGGCTAATAATAACTTTGATATTATTCATGCTCACGATTGGCTTACATACCCGGCTGGTATAGCAGCAAAAGCTGTTTCAGGCAAACCTTTGGTTATTCATGTCCATGCAACAGAATTTGACCGTTCTGGCGAAAATATAAACCAGAATGTTTACGATATAGAACGTAATGGTATGCTTGCTGCCGATAGGGTAATTACGGTTAGTAATTATACCAGGAATATTGTTATTACACGTTATGGCATCGATGAGTCAAAAGTATTTACTGTGCATAATGCGGTAGAGTTTAATAAGGATTTTGATGATAGCCAATGGCATAAATCTGTGCCTGAAAAGGTAGTGACTTTTTTAGGGCGTATTACTTATCAAAAAGGCCCCGACTATTTTGTTGAGGCTGCAAATCTTGTTTTGTCAAAGTATAAAAATGTGCGTTTTGTAATGGCTGGTAGTGGCGATATGTTATATAGGATGATAAGGCGTGTGGCTGAATTGCGCATAGCGGATAAATTCCATTTTACCGGCTTTTTAAAAGGGAATGATGTAGACAGGATGTTTTTGCAAAGCGATGTATATGTAATGCCCTCAGTTTCTGAGCCTTTTGGGATTTCTCCCTTGGAGGCTATGCGTGCTCATGTCCCGGTAATTATTTCCAAACAATCGGGTGTTGCAGAGGTATTAAGGCATGCAATTAAGATTGATTTTTGGGATATTGATGCTATGGCCGATGCTATTTATGGATTGTTAAATTATAATGGCCTTTCAACTATGTTCCGCAGGCTAGGGCAGGAAGAGGTTTTAGGCCTTAAATGGGAAAATGCCGCAAGGCAGATTAAAGATGTTTATTTTTCAGTGGTTTAAATTATAAATATAATATAAATGAAAACTATTTGTTTTTACTTTCAGGTTCATCAACCTTTCAGATTAAAAAGGTACCGTTTTTTTGATATAGGTGCTAATCATCATTATTTCGACGATTTTGCCAATAAATCTATTATGAGGAAAGTTGCAGAAAAATGCTACCTGCCAACCAATCAGTTGTTTCTCGATTTAATTAAAGAATACGGATGCAGGTTTAAAATAAGTTATTCTATTTCCGGTACGGCAATCGACCAATTTGAAATGTATGCACCTGATGTTTTGGAAAGTTTTAAACGGCTTGCTGAAACCGGTTGTGTGGAATTTATATCTGAAACATACTCCCATTCTTTGTCGGCTTTAAAGAGCGAATCAGAATTTAAAAAGCAAGTTCAATTACATAAAGAGAAAATTCAACAGCACTTTAACCAAACTCCAAAAGTGTTTCGAAATACAGAGTTAATTTATTCTGACCGTATTGGGGAGATGGTTGCCGAAATGGGTTATAAAGCTATGCTAAGCGAAGGTGCTAAACATATTTTAGGATGGAAAAGCCCCAACTTTGTATATACTAACGCCATAAACCCAAGGCTTAAACTATTACTCAAGAATTTTACACTTAGTGATGATATTGCTTTCCGTTTCTCGAACAGGGCATGGAACGAATGGCCATTAACTACCGAAAAATATGTACACTGGCTAAATTCAATCGAAGAAAAAGAAGAGATTGTGAACTTATTTATGGATTATGAAACATTTGGCGAGCACCAGTGGGCAGAAACTGGTATTTTTGATTTTATGCGCCATTTACCTCAAAGAGTCTTTTCTGAATCCAAATTTGAATTTTTAACTCCATCTGAAGCTGCCGATAAGCACCAACCAATTGCTATGATGCATGTACCTAATCCTATATCGTGGGCCGACGAAGAAAGAGACCTTACAGCCTGGTTAGGGAACGATTTGCAGGATGAGGCTTTTGATAAGTTGTATTCATTAATTGATAAGATGAATTTAGTTCATAATGAAGAGCTTATAAGGGATTGGAAATATTTGCAAACAAGCGACCATTTTTATTATATGTGTACCAAATGGTTTTCTGATGGCGATGTGCATAAATATTTTAATCCATACGATTCGCCTTACGAGGCTTTTATAAACTTTATGAACGTGCTAAGCGATTTCATACTAAGAGTTGAAACTGAAATATTAGGCAATAGGAAAGAAAATGAATTTGCTACTTATTCTCAGGACGAGATTAATAAAATAATTTCTGAATATGAAAATAAGATTAACGAATTAAAAAGCTTTACTGCGCAACTTAATAAACCTAATATATCAATTAAAAAAGGAAAAGTTGTATCTAAATCATCCAATAAAAAATCAGAAACAAAGAAGATAAAAAGTAAGGAAATAAAAACAAAAGATAAAAAAACAGGAACAAAAGTAAAATCAAACAAAAAGTAGAAATAGATTGTAGAATCTTATAAATACTCAGATTATGCAAAAATCAAATAATATACCCGACTATCTTTTTGAGGTAAGTTGGGAAGTTTGTAATAAAGTGGGTGGAATACACACTGTAGTAGCTACAAAAGCATTAACCTTATCTAAGAAGTTTAGCAATAATCACATACTTATAGGCCCCGATATTTTAAGGCATACATCGGAACATCCGGAGTTTATCGAAGATAAACAAATGCTTAAAACCTGGAGGGAAAGGGCTGTTTTAGAAGGACTACGGATACGCATTGGGTGGTGGGATATTGAAAGTAAACCTCTTGCAATTCTTGTTGATTTTACAACGTTTATTTCGCAGAAAGATGAAATTTTTAAAATATACTGGGAGCAATTTAAGCTGGATTCATTAGCCGGGCAATGGGATTATGTAGAGCCTGCATTATTCGGTTATGCTGCAGGTAAGGTTATAGAAAGCTATACACGTTACTTTCTAAGCCGCAGCCATAAAATTGTTGCTCATTTCCATGAGTGGATGACCGGAAGCGGTTTATTATACCTGAAAAATAATGTACCTCAGGTAGCTACTGTATTTACAACACATGCTACTGTGCTTGGGCGTTCAATAGCCGGAAATAATTTTCCCTTGTACGACGAGATGGAAAAGTATAACCCCGACCTCAAAGCAAGGGAATTTAATGTGGTTTCAAAACAATCTTTAGAGAAGTTGTCAGCTGCAAATGCAGATTGCTTTGTTACGGTGAGTGAAATTACTGCCAGGGAGTGCGAGAATTTTTTATCTAAAAAGGTAGATTTGGTTACCCCAAATGGTTTTGAATATGATTTTGTCCCTACGGGAGATGAGTTTAAACTGCAAAGGGTAGAGGCAAGGGTTAAATTTTTCGAATTAGCCGAGGCGCTGTTATCATATCCGGTACCACCCGATAGTATTTTTATTGGTACTGGCGGAAGGTACGAATTTAAAAATAAAGGGCTCGATGTATTATTGGAAACTTTAGGGAAGTTAAATAAAAATGAAAATTTAAGAAAGAATATTTTAGCTTTCATCATGGTTCCTGCAGGCCACCATGGGCCAAGAAAAGATGTTTTTCATAATTTAATGGATAAGGATAATGATAATGTGCTGGTGCTCAGCAATAAACATATTACACATTACTTGCTTGACCCCGACTACGACCCTGTATTGAATAAAGCAAAAGAGCTTGGCCTAAATAATGCCGAAGAAGATAGGGTAAAATTATTTTTTATGCCCTGTTACCTCGATGGATTTGATGGAATTGTGAATAAAACATATTATCAAATGTTAATAGGGCTCGATTTAACGGTATTTCCTTCGTATTACGAGCCATGGGGATATACACCTCTTGAAAGCCTTGCCTTTAAAGTGCCTACCGTTACTACTACCTTAGCTGGTTTTGGTTTATGGGTAAATAATTATTACCAACACGAACATCCCGGAATTGAAGTTATTCCCCGCAACGATTCAAATGATAAAGAGGTAGTTGATAGTATTGAAAAATACATTATAAATTTTTCGGGCTTAAATAACGATCAAAAGGAAACAGTTAAAAACAATGCCCTCGATGTTTCAAAAATTGCTTTGTGGGAAAATTTGATTAAGTATTATTATGATGCATACCATATAGCTTTAAGTAAGGTTGAGGAGCGTATTGATAAATTGCTTGACCAGGATAGGGTGGAACCTATTCCTGTAGTTGAACAGAGAGCCTTAATAGTAAAACCAAAATGGGTTCGGTTGGTGGTACAGAAAAATATACCCAAAAAGCTTGAATCACTCGACTGTTTATCCCGTAATTACTGGTGGAGCTGGAACCACGAAGCGGTTGAGTTATTTGAAAGTATCGACCCTAAATTGTGGAAAGAAACAGAGAAAAATGCATTCCTTTTTTTAGAAAAGATATCCTTGCAAAAATATCAGGAGTTGGAGAAGGATGATGCTTTTATGAATAAATTACAAAAAGTACGCGCCGATTTTGATAAGTACCTTGAGAAAAAGAATGAGCGCAAAAAGCCCCAGATAGCATATTTTTCTATGGAGTTTGGTATACATTCTTCCTTAAAGATATACTCCGGGGGATTGGGGATTCTGGCAGGTGATTATTTGAAAGAAGCAAGCGATAAAAATGTTGATATTATTGGTGTTGGCTTATTCTACAGGTATGGTTATTTTACTCAGCAAATATCAGCAACAGGGCAGCAAATACCGGTTTACGAGCCACAAGATTTTTCAAAATTGCCAGCAACACCGGTACGCGATAAAGATGGTAATTGGGTTACTGTTGTAATAGTATTTCCTGGCCGCAATATTTACGTCAGAATATGGAAGATAGAGGTGGGGAGGAATTATCTGTACTTGCTAGATACTGACTTTGAGGATAATATGCCTGAAGATAGGGCGATTACCCATCATTTATATGGTGGAAACCTCGAAAACAGGTTAAAGCAGGAATTATTGCTTGGCGTTGGTGGTATCAGGGCACTAAATGCTTTAGGAGTGGATGCCGATGTTTACCATTGCAATGAGGGGCATGCAGCTTTTATTGGAATAGAGCGGATTAATAATTTTATTAAAAATGATAAATTATCATTTCAGGAAGCACTGGAGGTTGTGCGTTCTACATCGCTGTTTACTACCCATACACCGGTGCCTGCAGGCCACGATGCTTTTCCCGAAAACCTGCTAAGGACTTATATAGCTCATTATCCCGAAAGGTTAAAAATAAGCTGGGAGCAGTTTATGGGCTTAGGTAAAATTAATAAAAACAATCCTGCAGAAAAGTTCTCCATGAGTTTTCTGGCAGCTAACCTGTCGCAGGAAGTTAACGGGGTAAGTAAATTGCACGGCGATGTAAGTAAACAAATATTTAATAATTTGTGGCCAAGCTATTTCCCTAACGAGCTTCACCTTGATTATGTAACAAACGGGGTGCATTTCCCTACCTGGGCTTCGGCAGATTGGAAGAAATTATGTTTGGCAGAGCTTGGTGAGAATATAGAAACTTATAAAAAAGACTGCTGGCAGAATGTTTATAATATATCTGAATTAAAAATCTGGGAAATAAGAAAAAGCCAGAAAAAGAAATTGGTTAGTTTTATCAGGAAGCGCTTGCTCGAACCTGAAACCATGAAATATGATAATCCAAAACAGATTATCGAGATACGCGAAAACCTGCGAGATGATGTGTTAACAATTGGTTTTGCACGTCGATTTGCAACATATAAACGGGCATACCTATTGTTCAGGAACCTTCAGCGTTTAAGTAAGATTGTAAACCACGAAGATAAGCCGGTGCAGTTTATCTTTGCAGGAAAAGCACATCCGAACGATACTGCGGGGCAAGATATGATAAAACGCATTGTCGAGATTTCAAAACATCCCGATTTTATGGGCAAAGTTGTTTTCTTGCAGGATTATGATATGGAACTTGCAAGCCATATGGTACAGGGGGTTGATATCTGGTTAAATAATCCTACCCGCCCAATGGAAGCGTCAGGTACCAGTGGTATGAAAGCAGTTATGAATGGAGTGTTGCATTTTAGTGTACTCGATGGATGGTGGGTTGAAGGGTATACTCAGGATGCCGGATGGGCTTTGCCAATGGAGCAAACTTATCAAAGTAATGAATATCAGGACGAATTGGATGCTGAAACAATTTACAGTATTCTTGAAAATGAGATTGTACCTGCTTATTATCAATTAAATAGTGACGGGGTATCTGAAAAATGGGTAGGTTTTATAAAGAACTCTATTGCCAAGGTGGCTTCTAATTTTACAACCTACAGAATGTTGAGCGATTACGAAAATAAATTCTATGGCAAGCTATACGAAAGAGGGCGAAGGATGAAGGAAGATGATTTTCAGCTCGCAAAAGACCTGGCGGCATGGAAAAAGAATATGGCACGAAACTGGGATAATATTGAAATAGTTTCTGTAAATCAGTTCGATATTTCAAAAGAACCCATTGTTATTGGGAAAAAATATACAGCATCTATCGAAATAAATATCAATGGCATTTCACCCGATGATATTGGTGTAGAATTGGTTGTTGCCGAACCTATCGATAGCGAAAATGTGGTTGTTAAGCATACCCAACAGTTTAAAATTAAAGATCATAATAAGTCGGTTGTAGTTTATGAATCGGATATTACACCCACAGAACCGGGTATGTATGACGTGGGAATAAGGATATATGCTAAAAATCCCGAATTGCCTCACAGGCAGGATTTCGATTTTGTTAAGTGGATTTAATTTATTGAACTTGAATTAGAAACAGGTTTGAAAATATGTTTTTAAACCTGTTTTTCTTTATTAAAATAATTGGCAAAAGCAGGATAATGTATTGAATGAATAAATACATTTGCAAAATTTTTCTTCACAACAAAATTTTATAATAACATGTTTGTACCTAAATTATATTCAGTATTTAAAGAAGGATACTCGCGTGAACAGTTTATTAAAGACCTAACAGCTGGGCTTATAGTAGGTGTTGTTGCATTGCCATTGGCTATTGCATTTGCCATTGCATCGGGTGTATCACCAGAAAAAGGTTTAGTAACCGCAGTTATTGCTGGGTTTATAATTTCTGCATTTGGTGGCAGCAGGGTGCAAATTGGAGGGCCTACAGGGGCTTTCATCGTTATAGTATTTGGTATTGTCGAAAAATATGGCGTTTCAGGGCTTACAATTGCTACTTTTATTGCCGGGTTTATTATCATAATCCTCGGTATTACTAAACTGGGTTCAGTTATCAAATTTATTCCGCAATCGGTTGTTGTTGGGTTTACAAGCGGTATAGCTCTTATTATTTTTTCTACCCAGATTAAAGATTTTTTAGGGCTTGAGATGGCAACAGTGCCCTCCGATTTTATTGATAAATGGGGTGCTTATTTTAAAAATATACATTCTGTTAATTTTTATGCAGTTGCAATTACTATAGGTACTATTATTGTATCGGTTTATTTACCGCGTTTTACAAAAAAGATACCTGGTTCATTAGTCGCTTTAATCCTTTCAACAGTTATTGTAAGTGCTTTTAATTTACCGGTAGAAACCATTTACAGTAAGTTTGGGGAGATACCTTCATCTTTTCCAAAACCTGAATTTCCAACGTTAAGTTTTGCGGTCATTAAGGAATTAATAGAGCCTGCATTTGCAATAGCATTATTGGGGGCTATAGAATCGCTGCTTTCGGCTGTGGTTGCCGACGGTATGATTGGAGGGAAGCATCGTTCGAATATGGAATTAATTGCTCAGGGTGCGGCAAATATTTTTTCTTCGGTATTTGGGGGTATTCCAGCAACGGGAGCTATTGCACGTACTGCAACAAACATAAAAAATGGGGGGCGTACACCTATTGCAGGTATTGTTCATGCAATTACATTGTTGGCCATTATGTTATTTGTCGGAAAATGGGCAAAGTTAATACCTATGGCAAGTTTAGCCGGTATACTTATTGTTGTTGCTTATAATATGAGTGAGTATAAGGCTTTTATTTCTCTAGCCCGAGGCCCACGCAGCGATGCAGCAATTCTCTTATTAACGTTTGGATTAACCGTTTTGGTTGATTTAACTGTTGCGCTTGAAATTGGTATGGTACTGGCTGCATTCCTGTTTATGAAAAAAATGGCTACAATTAGCCACATCAGCGAAATTACGGATGAAATTAATGATGTAAAGGATATTGAAGACCCGGAGGCAACTGGAAACTACAATATTCCAAAAGGTGTTGATGTTTTTGAAGTAAATGGTCCATTGTTTTTTGGGGCAGCTTATAAGTTCCGAGATGCACTTAAACTTTCTGATAGGAAGCCTAATATATTGATTATAAGGATGCGCCATGTTCCTACAATTGATGCTACAGGATTGCACCATTTAAAAGAAATTGTTAAAGACCTTCAGCATAAAGGGATAAAAATTATTATTTCCGGGATTCAGCCGGAAGTTTTAAAGGAGCTTGAGAAAAGCCGTATTGCTTTTCTTATCGGAAAGAAAAATATTAAAAATCATATTAAATTGGCATTAGACAGGGCTAATGAACTATTAGCCGAAAAAGCACAAATTGAAAAATAGGGCAATTTATATGTCGATTGTATTGAGGCGGTGGATTTTTATCCCCGCCTTATTTTTAAATCTCCATGGCGCGAATTAAACAGAAATTGGGAAATTTTGTTATTATTTATATCTTGTAATCGGATTAATCTTTAAAAGTATTTTAATGAATCACCAGGCTAAAATAATTGAAGGGGTAGCATTTGCAGCCGAGCGGCATAAGAACCAGTCCCGAAAAGGTGCTTCTAAAATACCTTATATTAATCACCCGATAAAGGTGGCAAAAACCTTACTGAATGCTGGTGAAACAGATATTGATTTGATTATTGCTGCTTTATTACATGATGTTATTGAAGATACCACCTGTAACGAAAATGAAATAAAAGAAATCTCGGGTATTATTCTCCATAAATTTGGAGAGAATGTTTTATTAACGGTGATGGAAGTTTCGGATAATAAATCGATACCTGTGGAGGAAAGGAAAAGGCTTCAGGTTATTCATACTCCGGCATTATCCGAACGGGCAAAAAAATTGAAAATTGCGGATAAGATTTGTAACATTCTTGACATAAAAAGTGAC
>Ga0116164_10002297_pt1 | contig 13798 bp, 9 predicted proteins | sample AD_UKC109_MetaG_FD_89888 | JGI IMG/M metagenome (GOLD analysis project Ga0116164, IMG submission 89888) | Active sludge microbial communities of municipal wastewater-treating anaerobic digesters from Hong Kong - AD_UKC109_MetaG | ecosystem: Engineered > Bioreactor > Anaerobic > Digestate... | reverse complement strand
TCTTGTAGAATTTGCCAGAGAGAACAAGCTGACTTTTGTGGCTGGCAATATCCCGCGTCGCTATGCTGCAATAGTTCATCAGCGGGGATTTGAAGGGCTGAACGAACTGCCGGATGAAGCAAAAAAATTTATTGCTCCGCTGCCTGTTGCATACGACCCTGAGTTGCCGGGTTATAAAAGTATGCTGGAAATGATGAGCGGAATGGGAACAGGACCTGCCAGTGAAAACCTGCCAAAAGCACAGGCTGTCAAAGATGCAACAATGGCGTATTTCATTCTGAAAAATCTAAAACCCGGGACTGTACTTATCCATTATCACGGGACCTATCATTCCAATAATTACGAAGGTATTTACTGGTATCTTAAAAATCAGAATCCTGACCTGAAAATTTTAACGATTGCTTCTGTTGAACAGGAAGAAATTGATAGTCTGACAAGCGAAAATTCCGCCCTGGCTGATTTTACGATTTGTGTGCCAACAACAATGACGAAGACACATTAGGAAGTCTTTATGATTCCGGATTTTTTTCCAATCAGGCTGCGTATTGTGATGTCCGGGATGTATTTGCTCAGGATTTGATTCTCATTTTATACAAAAGTCTTATTTTATTGGCAACCCGGTGCGTGTACCGAATGCTGACAGGGCTTCGTTCCGGAGAATATCTCTTGCTGTTGTCATAAAAGCAGACAAAGTGTTTTTATGGGTGAGTTGATCGAAAATCATGTGATCGTTGCAGAACCATTTTGAAAAATACGACCAATAATCTTTCAGTTTGTTGAGTATCGTGCGTTCGTGTTTTAATCTTGCCCTCAATTCGCAAAAAAGTTCGTCGTGGAAATAATATTGTCTTCGGCGAATATTGTCTTCGGTCAGATGGTTCTTGCCACGGGTAAGTATTTCGGGCAGAAAAGGATTAACCAGAATTCCTCTTCCGATCATCCAGTGCTGAATTGTCGGGAATCTGCTGCTTATTAATCGGTAAGAAGCTTCACCGGCAATGTCTCCGCTGAATACAACTGGATGTATGATTTGATAAAGTGTCCGGTCTAAAACATCAAGATGCATGGTCCCATCATACATTTGAATACCGGTGCGCGGATGAATCATCAGGCTTTTTAGCGGGAAATCATTATATACCTGAATCAGTTCAACGAATTCATCAGGTGTGTTTAAGCCAAGTCTGGTCTTAACCGAAAGCTGAACCGGTAGTTGAGGAATAGATTTGGTGAGGATTTCCCTGATGATATCAGGAAAAGGGAGCATTCCGGCGCCCCGCTTTTTGCGGGTTACAGTTGATTTGGGGCAGCCCAGGTTCCAGTTTACTTCGTTATAACCCAGATCATGCAAACGCTTGCATAATTCAACAAATTTACGGGAGTCATTACCCAGAATCTGAGGGATGACTGTTAATCCTTCATTTGCCTCCGGAATTACATCCTCCAGATGTTTTGCTTTGAATACAAAGCTTTCACTTAGTGGGATGAAGGGACTGATTGCCAGGTCAATACCAGTAAAAAATGAACTCCAGGCAAATCTGAAGGGTTTTTCAGTGTAACCTTGTAATGGTGCAAGATAAATCATTCAGAAGGGATTCAGAATTTTATTAAAAGCCGATAAATCGAAAAATATCGTCGAAAACCTGTCGGGATATTTTCAGAATGGGTAACGGTGTCAAAGGTTTTTGTTATTGGCATTTAAAACATGGATAACTTTGTTTTTCAAGCACATAAAGCGCACAATCCTTTATTAATTGCCAAATTTCTGGTGTTTTTAATGCAACGGAAAAATTCCATGTTCACTTAAATAGGCCATGATTTTTTCACGGGATTCTTCCAGGTTTTCCGGTGATACTAAAAAATCCGGGGAAGAGGGTGTTTCATATTTTGAGTCATAACCGGGGATGTTGGTAATCAGTCCGGCATCAGCTTTTTCATAGAGTTCGGGTCGGGACTTGCGGCAAAAATCGAGGTTTGCGTTTGTGTGTGCCAGGATAAAACGTTCTTTACCAATGATTTCTGCTATTTGTTGTCTGATGGATTCCTGGGGTGAGATGAATGAACAGATGACAATGATACCCTGATCGTTAAGGAGTTTGGCTACATGGGCAACCCTTCGCAGATGTTCGGCACGGTCAGCATCAGAATGATCAAGTTCGTGCGAAAGTCCCGATCTGACAGTACTTCCTTCGAGCAGGACTACTGTAGCACCTTCGTCGAAAAGTCGTTTTTCGAGCTGGTAACCCAGTAGGTTTTTGCCGGAGCCATGCAATCCTGTAATCCAAATTGTTGCAGGTTTCTGGCCGTAGAATTTTTCTCTGTCACTTGGAGGGATAAGACACTCACCACGTTCTATTTTCTTTTTGTCCCTGTCGGTGATTCGTGAAACTAGCTCTTTTCCTTTGATATCGTCAATTATCATTCCGACGGCGCTGGTATTGTTTGTCATCGGATCAATGAGCACAAAAGCTCCGGTGCTGTGAATGCGTTTGTAGCGATCGAAGACAACAGGTTTGTTGGTAGTCACAACCACCCTTCCAATGTCATTGAGCATGAAATGTTCGATTTGTGTTTTTTCGAGTGTATTCACGTCAACTTTGTAGCGGATAGTGTCGATTCTGGCCTTGGTGGTATTTGTGTTCAGCTTGATGTAATACTGGGTTTCGGGTTTCATGGGTTTTTCATCCATCCATACCAGCATGGCTTCAAAATGTCTGTCAATAAAAGGGAGGTTATCAGGATGAACAAGCATATCTCCGCGCGAAATGTCAATTTCGTCTTCGAGGGTCAGGGTTATTGATTGTGGGGGGAATGCTTCATTTTGCTCACCGTTGGAAGTTATTACCGAAGTAATCCTGCTTTCTTTTCCTGAGGGTAAAACCTTTATCAGATCACCCTTTTTCACGATTCCTGAGGCTATTCTACCTGAAAATCCCCTGAAATGAAGGGAAGGGCGTAGCACGTATTGAACCGGAAAACGAAAGTCACTGAAATTGTGATCGCTGCTAACATGCACGTCTTCGAGAAATTCCAGCAGGCTTTGGCCATGATACCAGGGCATTTTATCACTGACATCCACCACATTATCACCTTTCAGTGCTGAGAGAGGAATAAAATTTACATCAGGAATGTCGAGCCCGGTGATGAATTTTTTATAATCGCTGCATATTTTGTCAAAAACTTCCTCACTATATTCCATCAGATCCATTTTATTGACTGCCAGTACAATATGTCGGATACCGAGCAATGATACGATGTAAGTATGACGTTTGGTTTGGGTAATTACACCTTTGCGGGCGTCAATGAGAATGATGGCAAGATTTGCTGTGGAAGCGCCTGTCACCATATTACGGGTATATTGTTCATGTCCCGGTGTATCAGCAATAATAAACTTTCTTTTATTCGTTGAAAAATAGCGGTAAGCAACATCGATGGTAATTCCCTGTTCACGCTCGGCTTTCAGCCCGTCGAGAAGCAGGGCGTAATCAATGCCATCTCCTGCATGGCCAACGCGTTTGCTGTCGCGTTCGAGTGCCTGCAAATGGTCTTCATACAATTTTTTACTGTCAAAAAGCAGCCTTCCGATCAGCGTAGATTTTCCATCATCAACTGACCCTGCAGTGAGCAGGCGAAGGAGGTCTTTTTTCTGGTCCTGATTCAGGAATTCGAGTATATCCATAAATTTTTCAGTTTATCGTATCAAAAAAATCAGGTGCTTTGGTACATAGTGATGATATTGGAGATTTGTCATACATTTAATGATTAGAAATAACCCTCTCTTTTTTTCTGTTCCATGCTGCCTTCCTGATCAAAATCAATGACCCTGGTAGTTCGTTCGGATTTAGTAGCGGTCATCATTTCTTCCACGATGGCTTCGATAGTGTCGGCTTCTGATTCTATGGCACCGGTAAGCGGGTAGCAGCCAAGTGTCCGAAACCTCACTTTTTTCATCACGGCTGTTTTTGCCAGTTCCGGTGGCATACGATCATCATCCACAAGAATCATTGCACCATTGTATTCTACAATCGGACGTTCTTTGGCAAAATAGAGCGGCACAATTGGAATATTTTCAAGTCGAATATATTGCCAGATATCGAGTTCTGTCCAGTTGGAAAGAGGGAAAACCCGGATGGATTCTCCTTTGTGGATTCGGGCATTGTAAATGTTCCAGAGTTCAGGACGTTGGTTTTTTGGGTCCCACTGATGAAAACGATCCCTGAAGGAGAAGATGCGTTCTTTTGCTCTCGATTTTTCCTCATCGCGCCGTGCACCACCAAAAGCAGCATCGAATCCGTATTTTGTAAGTCCTTCGAGTAATGCCTGGGTTTTCATGATGTCGGTATGGACTTTGCTGCCGTGGGTGAATGGACCAACACCCATTTCATAGCCTTCTTTATTGTAATGAACAATCAGATCCCATCCTTTTTCTTTAGCATAATTGTCGCGAAATTCGATCATCTCCTTAAATTTCCATTTCGAATCAATATGCATCAATGGAAACGGAACCTTGCCCGGATAAAAGGCCTTTTCGGCCAGTCGCACCATTACCGAAGAGTCTTTTCCAATGGAATAAAGCATGACAGGGTTTTCAAATTCGGCTGCGACCTCACGGATGATGTGAATGGCTTCAGCTTCGAGCTCCTGCAGGTTGGTCAGATTATATCCGTTCATACCCAGTACGTTATTTTAGGTAAAACTATTTTTGTTATTCTTTCGAGCGATTCTTCAATGCTAAGCACGGAAGTATCCAGTTCAATATCAGGATTTAACGGTGGTTCAAACGGAGAATCCACACCGGTAAAATTGGTTATTTTTCCTTCGCGTGCTTTTTTGTACAATCCTTTTGTATCCCGCTGTTCACATATTTCAAAAGGCGTGCTCACATATATTTCGATAAAGTTTTCGCTGCCAATGATCCCGATGGCCATTTCTCGGATTTCACGGGTTGGGCTTATAAAGGCGTTGATGGTGATAACTCCGCTCTGGATGAGTAACTTGCTCACTTCAGCAATCCGACGGATATTTTCGCTCCGGTCTTCGGTCGAAAAACCAAGATTGTTGTTTATTCCGCTTCGGATGTTGTCGCCATCGAGAATCTGGGTCAGATAACCGTTACGATTGAGCCTGAGTTCAAGCTCGCGTGCAAGGGTGGTTTTGCCCGAACCTGAAAGTCCGGTAAACCAGATAACTTTCGAACGTTGACGCAAAATTCGCTCTTTATCCTGACGTGTCAATATCTGGTCGAATACGGGGAAAATTTGGGTTTTTTCCATGAGTGTTTTTTTTCGGTAAAATGACTGGTAATGAATAAAACGTTAATAATTAAAATATGGATAAATAGAGGGAAGTCCCGAAAATTCAAAGAAGAACATAAAATACATAATGAGTACAGCAACAACCATGTAAATGATGGTTAGCGGAAGCCCAATCCTGAGAAAATCAGAAAACGTATAGCCGCCTGGACCATATACCATCAGGTTGGTCTGGTATCCTACCGGAGTCATAAAACTGGTAGCTGCACCAAAAGTCATGACCATGACCAGCGGGAATGGATTTACACCCAGTTTGGCTGAAATACTCAAAACAATCGGGAAGAGCATGGCAACTACTGCCGCATTGGTGATGAAAGCACTCATCAGCGCGGCAACGATAAATATTCCAAAGAGCAAAGCCAGTGAGCCGAGTGGCAGCAGCAGGTTAATAAATGCGTTTCCAACGTGTTCGGCTACTCCTGATTTGATCATGGCCAGACCAAGCGCAAGCGACATGGCCAGAATAACGGCAAGATTGAAATCTACCGTTTTAGCCAGATCTTTCGGATTCATCAGCTTTAGAAGCAATGCGATGGTAACCAGAATGGCCAGGGATGTGAACAACGGAACAAGTTTGAAACCTGCCAGAAGGATTGACAGAATCAACCCGCCGATAACCAGATAGGGCTCCCAGAATTTTGGTTTTCTAAAGTCTTTGATTCGGGAAATCAGATAAAAATCCTGCGTATTTTGGCTGAGGTGATTAAAGTCGCTTCCGGTAATTATCAGCAATACATCTCCTGCCTTAATTTTTACATCACCAAGTTTTCCTGAAATACGTTCTCCGTTTCGGTGTATGGCAATAATGGCTGCATCGTATTTGCTCCGGAACATCGATTCCTTAACTGTTTGTCCGATCAGTGAGGAATTGTAGGAAATAACAATTTCAATAGCTTCGGTGTGTGATTTTCTGCTGTACATTCCTATCTCCGCCAGCTCAAGTCCTGTATTGGAGTTAACAAGATCAGTGATCATTGTTGTTTCACCTGCAAATACCAAAATATCGTCGTGGCGAAGGTTTTCATGGGGACTTACAGGCCTGATCTGATTTCCTCCCCGGATGATCTCGGCCAGGAAAAGTCCTTTCAGGTTCCTCAGACTGGCTTCCCTGATGGTCATACCAGCCAGTGAAGATGTAGCACGAATGCGTGTCTGGACTAAATAGCTTCTGGTATTTTGTTCAAAATCCTTGTAAACATCGTGGCGATCGGGCAGGAGTTTATCTGCAAATAAATAGAGATAAAGAAATCCTATAAACATCATTGGAACCCCTACATAGGCAAAATCGAAAAGCTGAAAAGGTTCGAAATCCGGAATTACCGTTTGCGACTGTATCAAACCATTCACAATCAGATTAGTTGAAGTTCCGATCAGGGTAGTACTGCCACCAATAATGGCAGCATAGGAAAGAGGGATCAGCAGTTTTGACGGATTTACCTTGTTTTTCTTACACCACGAATTCACATAGGGCATCATTACTGCAACCAGCGGGGTATTGTTGAGCATTGACGACATGATTGAAACGCTAAAGTAAATTCGTGTGAGAAATTTGGGATAGGTATTGGTTTTTCGGAAAATCCTGTTTAGTGTGCCTTCGAGCACACCGGTGTTTCTGATCATCTGACCGATAAGAAGCAAAAGAATGATGACCATAATCTGCTCGTTGGCAAACCCGCTTAAAATCTCATTTGGTGTTAGTACGCCGGTAATTCCGAGTAAAAGAATACCGACAATAAAGGTAAAAGCCGGACCAATCAGATTGGTATAAAGCGAAATGATAATAAAAACAATAACGGCTAAAACAATAATGCTGTCGTAGCTGAGCATAATTTACTTGTTTTTGTGTTATTCCATCGGTTTCATCAACTGTGCTCTTGGAACTGTTGCAGTGACAATCATGCCGAGTTGTTCAATCTGCATAACTACTTTATTTTTTTTTACCCTGATTACTTTCCCGCTCATTCCTTTCAGGGCTCCGCCGGCTACCAGAACCTTATCACCTTTGTCAACCCGGATTCTGAAACCCTCTGTCTGAAGTAAAAAGGATTTTATTCCCTCAATTTCGCTGTCACGGACAATGGCAGGTCTTTTCAGGTAATACACAAAACGAACGACCCCGGTGATATTGAGTACTTTCGTCTGTTCACTGTCTTTAATTCTTACAAAAACATAAGAGTTAAAGAGTGGTACGCGAATCAGCTTTTTCCGGTCGCTCCATTGCCGCAATGCATAATAGGTGGGGAAATAACATTCGATGTTTTCATCGCGCAAACGATCGTAAACTTTTTTTTCAGCCCGCGGAGCAGTATAAATCACATACCATGGGTTGGAAATGATCAGTTGATCTGTTATTAGCTCACTGTTATGCATAAACCATTCGCTGTTTCGAATAAGGTGTACGTAGTATTTTACTTAACGAAATTTCTTATTTTATAAACAATTTCGATCGCCTGGCGTGCATCGGCAAGTCCGTATCCTTCACCGTTTAGTATCTTTTGATAGGTTACGGTGTGAAGGTTATCAAAGCCTGCGCTAAACTCAATCTCTTCGCCTTCAACCTTGATTGATCGGAATGTTCGTTGTCCTTTTTGCAAAATCTCGGCCGGAATGTCTTTCATATCAAGGCTGAGCTGCCACCTTACTTTTGCACGTTTCAGCCCGAGGTAACCACTGACTTTTTCAGGCTGAGAATGTGTAATCTGCAGGTCATCGATACTGCCAAAAATCCAGGTCAGCATATCAAAAAAATGAACGCCAATGTTGGTGGCTACACCTCCGCTTTTCTGGATATCTCCTTTCCAGGAAATATAATACCATTTACCGCGGGAAGTGAAATAAGTCAGATCGATATCATAGATTTTATCTGCAGGACCTTCATCCACCTTTTTTTTCAGGGCAAGGATGGTGGGGTGATAACGGAGTTGCAACACAGTAAATATTTTTTTTCCGCTTTCTTTTTCAATTTCCTGAAGGGCATCCACATTCCATGGATTCAGCACAATGGGTTTTTCACAGATGGCATTGGCTTCGTTACGCAGGGCAAGACGAATGTGGGCATCGTGAAGGTAATTGGGAGAGCAGATGCTTACAAAGTCAACCTGCTGCCCTGCGTTTTTTCTCCGCAGTTTGTCCAGATGACGGTCAAAGCGCTCAGATTCTGTGAAAAAATTACATTCAGGAAAATAGCTGTCAAGAATTCCGACGCTATCGAAAGGATCAAGCGCAGCTACAAGGTTATTGCCTGTTTCTTTGATTGCTCTCAGATGTCGGGGAGCAATATATCCTGCTGCGCCAACCAGTGCAAAATTGTATTTTTGATTCATAATTAACAGTGTTGATGAATTTTAATATTTGATTAATATTTTAAAAGGTATGTTTTTGATCGTATCAGTGGTCGGTATTTTTGATTTTACAACGCCATGGATTTTGCCAGAAGGTCAATAATATGCATGGTTTTTATGTTGAGTTTTTGTTTTTTGATATAGCTTTCCATTTGCATGAGGCACGAAAGATCGGTGGATACTATGTATTCAGCTCCGGTATCCATGGCATTTTTAACCTTTTGTTCGGTCATTGCACTGGAAATGGCTTCAAATTTTACTGCAAAGGTACCTCCAAAACCGCAGCATGTATCTCTGTCAACCATTTCTACAAGCTCCAGTCCCTTAATCATGCGAAGCAAAATTCTGGGTTCATCTTTCAAACCATATTCCCGCAGGGCAGCACAAGAATCATGAAAAGTAATTTTTGCGTTGAAGGTTGCATCAATATCCTTAATTTTCAAAACATTGACCAAAAAATCAGTTACTTCAAAAAGGTGAGACTGTAATTTGTGGTTTTCGAGATGCCAGGGTGTATTGTAAAACAATTTTTCGAAATGCTTTTTCACATAACCCAGACATGAAGCCGAAATACCTACTACCGGCCTTCCTGTATTGAAATCCTGGATGAATTTTATCCCGAGTTCCTTTGCTTCATCCCAGAAACCACTGTTAAATGCCATTTGACCACAACAGGTCTGGTTGGCATTGTAATGAACCCGGACATCGAATTTCTCCAGGACTTTAACCAGACTGAACCCGCTTTCCGGATAGAGCTGATCAACAAAACAAGGAATAAAAATGTCCGCCTCCATAGGTCATTATTTGATAATTTTGAGCGCAAAAGTAAGATTTTTTCAGGTCAGGCTATTGCAGCGAGTTTTCAGGGCAAACGAGAGAAAGCTTCGCTAACGCTCATTGATACTCCTGAAGAAATTTAGGTAAACCTGATAGTTTGCTGATCATAATGGAACTGAAGAACTTTTTTCGGTTCATTCCGCAGACAAAACAGGTATTGGCCACAAAGGGAAGATTAATCCAGAATTTTCTGATTCTTATATACTTTGGGTGTACCCTGAAAAGAATTTCCGACAAGGTTAAAAATTATTAATTTCTATTTTTTGCTGCAGGATTTAATGCTCAATGCCGGAAATAAAAATCAAAAAATTAAAACAATCATTTTTCGAACTCACAAAATGACAATGAATTAGCAGTAACTTTTTAAAAACGTCTCAAATTATTTAGATAAATTCTAAATTAGTATTGAAGATATAAAAAATTTGGTAAAAGAAAAAGTTTTTATATTTGCATTATCTCAAAATTTAAAAAAAGGAGGCTAATGAACATCGGACACTTTACCAATCCCACCAAGATGATTCCTGTGATGTTAGTCTTCTCATCGAAACAAGGCTATCACGCAGGATATGCTTTTTTTAGCACAAGAAATTTGTTAATTCATTATTTTTCATTTAATTATTAATTTAAACCTAACGTTTATGAGAAAAGTTACAAGTTTATTCACTGCGTTGCTCTTTCTTGCCGCAGGCTTATGGGGGCAAACAACGGTAACCTTGGGAGACGGGACGGCTGCAAATACAACAACAGCCCATCCAACTCCCTATGGTACCTATTACAAGAATCACAGGGTGCAATACCTGATTCTTGCTTCAGAGCTCAATGCTCTTGGCATTACAGGTCCAAGCTACATTTCCGCTATCGGGTTTAATGTGCAAAATGTAAATACTTGTTCGCCAATGCCAAATTATACCATGATGGTAAAAAATACCTCTGCTGAGGTATTAACCGCTACTTTTGACAATGAGGGATATACAGTTGTATGGACTGATCCTAATTTCCTGCCGGTTGTGGGGTGGAATACCCACACCTTTGTGAATCCTTTCTTCTGGGATGGAGTATCAAACTTTTTAATAGATGTTTGTTTTGATATCATTCCCGGTTCCTATACACAGAATGCTTCAGTTTTTTACACTGAGACAGTAACAGATCTGGCTTCTTATTACCGGAGTGATTCTAATCCGGCTTGTATGACTATTAATACTGCAACTGTTTCAAACAAAAGAGCAAATATGCAGATTACCTATGAGCTCGCTTCAGGTTGTTTCCCTCCGGGATTGTTAGTGGCAACGAATATTACCACTACTTCAGCTGATTTAGGCTGGACTGACGTGAACACTCCTCCGGCAGCCGGATACGATATTGAAATAGGACCTGCTGGTTTTACTCCGACAGGAGTACCTACACACTCTGCTGTAACGAATCCATTCACTGTAACTGGATTAAGTCCGGTAACGCCCTATGATTGGTATGTCAGAAGTGACTGTGGTACTGATGATGTAAGCAACTGGGCTGGTCCAGGATCGTTTACAACAACAGCTGATCCCCTCTCAGGTAACTATACCATTAATAGTACTTTGCCTACCGGCGGAACCAACTTCAACAACTTTACCGACTTTGCTACGGCTATAAACCTCGGTGGATTTGCCGGACCTGTTATAGTTGATGTAATCGCCGGCACAGGCCCATACGAAGAGCAGGTTATTCTTGGTGAACTGCCCAACAGCAGTGCTGTCAATACACTTACGATAAATGGTAATGGTGAAACCCTGCAATATGCTTCAACCAACACCAATGAAAGAGCTACACTAAAGCTGATCGGAACGGATTATGTAACTATCAACAATCTGATAATAAAAGCCTTGAGTGAAACCGATTATGGGTTTGCCGTTCATCTGATGAACCTGGCTGATCATAACAGTTTCTTTGGCTGTCAGTTTATTGCATCTACTGCAGTTACCACAACTAGTTTTGCTGCTTTTGTCACATCCAACAGCGCCACCGGTGCCACCAGTTCAGCGCTTGCAGTCAACTATCTTACTGTTGACAATTGCACTGCAATCGGTGGTTATTACGGACTGGTTGTTAACGGGCCTACTTCAGCACCTTATGCTGAAGGAAACGTCGTTACCAATTGTACAATCAAGGATTTTCATATGTATGGTCTATACCTCAGGGGTCAAAACAATGGTTTGTTCTCTAACAATGATATTTCAAGACCACAAAGAACAACAACCGGCACACTTTACATGCTTTATGCTACGCAGGACATGTCCGGTTCTCAGATTGTGAAAAACAGAATCCATGATTTTTCACCTTCAGTTGCTTCTACCAGCACTGCTTACGGTTTTTACGGGACTTCAGTAGCATCAATGGCCGGTAATGAGGTATTGATTGCCAATAACCTTTTTCATGGTTATGGTAATATGAACGGAGTTCAATACGGAATTTATTTAGGCCATCTTGCCAGTGTGGGGAATTCAAGGGTTTACCACAACACCATTTTCATGGATAATTACACTCACACGGGTTCAAGTCTGATCAGGGGCATTTATCCTTTTGGTGCTGGTGCAACAGTTGATGTAAGAAATAACATTGTAGTTGTCAATTCCAACTCAACAGGTACAAAATATTGTCTCTATTACAGTGAAAGTACAATGATTATGACATCCAATAACAATGTACTGTTAATGGGGGCTACAGCCGGAACAAATTACATTGGATACTGGAACGCGATAAATTATATTACTTTGCCTGAGTGGCAGGCGACTGGTTATGATCTGAACAGTGTAGCGGATAATCCTTTATTTATTGATCCTGCTTCCGGAAATTTAATGCCTCAGGCTGCTGCCGTTGACAACATCGGTGCTGACCTGCTCGCTTTTGTACCGGATGATTTCTTTGGTGTTGCCCGTACTACCACACCAGACCCCGGAGCTATAGAATTTGTACCATCCACCTGTATTGCACCAAGCGGGATCAATCTGGTAGCTGTTTCAGCCAATTCTGCTACAATTGGATGGACAGCAAATGGTGGGGAATCACTATGGAATCTTGAATGGGGACCGGCAGGGTTCACTTTTGGTACCGGAACACTTTTAACAGGTATAACCACCAATCCATACCTCATTGAAGGGTTAACTCCTGAAACAGATTATGATGTTTATCTGCAGGCTGATTGTGGTACGGATGAAACCAGTGCCTGGGTTGGTCCTTTCACTTTCACCACTACTCCTTCCTGTTTACCTCCTACGAATCTTACTGTTACCAACTTAATTGCTACTTCAGTTACCTTGAACTGGACACCGGGTGGTGATGAAACCATGTGGAATGTTGAATGGGGTCTTGAAGGATTTACTCAGGGTTCTGGCACGCTGCTGACCGGAATCACCAATAATTTTTATGATTTAACCGGACTTACCGCACAAACCGGATACGATTTTTATGTACAATCAGATTGTGGTAGTGATGCTCTGAGCCCATGGGCCGGACCATTTACTTTTACCACTCCGTGTGAAGCTGTTACCGTATTTCCTTTCCTTACCGATTTTGAAAACGAGTTTCCTCCTAATTGCTGGGACTTTACCGGTGGGACAAAAACTTTCGTATTATATACCAATACAACCACTAATGTAAAATGTGCAGAAGCCAGTTTCTGGGGTTGGACCTCGGGTAACGATGCTTACATGACTTCTCCGATACTTGATATCTCAGCCTTAAACAATCCTGGTTTAGCTTTTAACTGGTCACATTTGTACAATTCAACCTATCCGAACGATGAACTGGATGTTTTGGTTTCGACGGACTATGGAACAACCTGGACATCTATCTGGAACAAAGCAGGTACCGATCTTAATTCAAATGACGGTGCTACCAGTACCGCCCCGGGAACATTCGTAGAGGAGAGACTGGATTTATCCATGTATAATACCAAATCAGAAATAATGATTCAGTTCCATGCAATAAGTGGATATGGACCTGACCTTTTCATTGATAACATTATTATTGAAGATGTTGTTTATGGTTCTCTTGAGGGTTATGTTACCGAAGCCACGCGCGGGCCTGTTCAAAATGCCCATGTTTATTCGGGCGAATACAGTGCCTATACTGACGAAACAGGACATTACTTAATTGAAGGGATACTTCCCGGAAATTATAATTTCACCTGTGATGCTGAAGGTTATATTTCTCAAACCCAAGGTGTGGAAATAGTGGGGAACATTGTTTCAACGCTTGACTTTGCGATGGGCTATGCACAAATCCTCGTTACCCCAAACATCATCCAGGAAACGCTGCAGCCCGGTCAGATAACGG
>Ga0116164_10002294_pt1 | contig 13817 bp, 9 predicted proteins | sample AD_UKC109_MetaG_FD_89888 | JGI IMG/M metagenome (GOLD analysis project Ga0116164, IMG submission 89888) | Active sludge microbial communities of municipal wastewater-treating anaerobic digesters from Hong Kong - AD_UKC109_MetaG | ecosystem: Engineered > Bioreactor > Anaerobic > Digestate... | reverse complement strand
TCGTTTTTTTCTTTGCCACCGGTTCGGGGTGAGATTGGAATGCGGTATCGGAGAATTCCAAATCGGATAAATCGTCTGGTTCAGCAAGGTTCTGCTGTTTGGTTGGAAGGGATTTCTCCGGTGTTTTCTCAGGGATTTCCTCTTCATTCGGATTTAACGGAGGTAAGTGCAAATCTGCGGAATTGGGATTGGAAGACAAAATTCCTTCCAGAATTTCGGGAGTAATTTGGGAAGCCGTAACCGCTTCTTCTTCGATCGGTTCGATACCCGTGATGGGCTCGATATCGGTGGGAACGTTTTCTTCCTCTTCCATCTCTTCCATATTTTGATTACGATCCCGCTGAAACTCTGCCTTCAATTCTGCTTCCAACTCTTCCAAAGTCAAATCTTCATCCGCCGGCTCGCTTGCCACAGATATCTCTTCGGGCGCTGCCATTTTCTTTTCCGGTTGGGATTTGTCTGCCACTTCCTTTTGATCGAGACGAGCCATCAATTCATCGAAACTTAAATTTTCCAGTTTGGTCTGGTCTGTCGGAACATCTGCTTTGTGGATGGAAGTTTCGATCGGAAGCGGTTTTTCTTCGATTGGATTCGCAGAAGTTTCCTCCTGATTCTGATGAACTTGCGGGGCAGACTCTTCCTCTAAAAAATTATGGAATTCCTCTTCGGTTAATTCGGAAGTGTATGATTCTTCGGAGTTTTCCGGTTCTGTTTCCTCTTCTGTTTGAGTAGAAATTAGCTCATCCTCCGGCATTTTTTCCGGTTCGGTTTTTTCGTTCATTTTTTGTTGATCTGAACGGAATACTTGGGCGATGTCTTCAAAAGGTTTATTGAAGAAATCATCGTCGGCAAGGTCTTCCCGGTAATCGCTGTCGTAAAGCGGAGTGATTTTTTTCTTTTCCGGTAGAGCTACTGCTTCGGGAGCTTCTGCTGCCGGTTCCAAAGTCTTCTTTTCTGCTGATGAAGCTGCTTCGACTTCTTCGGGATGCTCTTTTTCAAATTCGTGGAAAACTTCATCCAGACCTAAATCGGTTCGTTCGGAAGGCAGAGGTTCGCTTTCCGATTCCTCGATATCCTGCATCGATTCGATCTGCGGAACCTGCTGGGAAAGAAGGAAATTTCGGAAGGAAGAATGCGGTAAAATATTGAAATTTTTCTTATCTTTCAACGTGAAAATCTGATCGATGATGGGATTGAAGGATAGATTTTTAGCTTCAAAAACTTTGGATTTGATCTCGTCGATTTTCTGTTGCAGTTCGTCCGATGGCAGGCGCATTTGCAGCTTTTGATAAATGACCAGAGCGTCCAGCAGTTGATTCTGATTTTCGTACAACTGCGCCAAAGTAAGCGTTGGGTTTATCCGATCGTGCATTTTCAATCTCCCAGAGTAATTTGGTCTCTGATTTTTTCCAGTGATTTGGGTCCGATTCCGCTGATTTGCAGCAGGTCTTCGCAGGAACTGAATTTGCCCAGTTCATTGCGCAAAGCTATGATCTGTTCCGCACGGGTGGTACCGATGCCTTTGATGGCTGTCAATTCTTCGGCGGAAGCTGTGTTGATGTTGATTTTTTGTCCGAACTCGATGCTCGATGGGGAAGAAGATTCTGTGATTTCAACGTTCCCGAAATCGAGAAAATAAGCTTCGATCTTGTTGTAAGTTGCCACGCCGAAACCGACGACTTTCATCAGATCGGTTTTGTTTTGAAAGCCATTTTCTTCCCGAAAAGCCAGAATGTCGCCAGCTCGCTTTTCGCCGATACCGGGAATCGTGATCAATTCTCCGACGGTAACGTTACGCAGATCGTATTTTATTTCGTAATCTGTTTGAAAATCGAGATCATCCGCACTTTCATCCGCGGCTTGGGCGATCAGTCCGGTGTGTTGTACCATCAGCCCGATAAAAGCGAAAACCACCAAAAAAGCGAGGATTTTTTGCTCGTTGTCCGTTAACAGATTATTGAGAAATTTCATTATTTGTCCTGATAAATAATACTCAGCAGAGTTTGACCGACTACCTGTAAAGAAGCGGGCGAGCATTTATCCGGCGTGTCCTGCAATGTGTGCCAGTAAGGGTAATCGAAATCGATAATATCGATTGTATTAAAGCCGGCGGTGATGAGCGGGACATGATCGTCGTAAATACGTTTCGTGATCTTTGTATGGAATTGGGTAAAACCCAGTTCACGGGCAGCATTCCAGACTTCGTTCACCAGTTGGGGCGAATTGTGGTAAGAAATGTATTCCATATCGATTTGCAGATGGTTGTCGCCGATCATATCGATAACGATAGCTTTTTCGGGAAGGGAACCTTCATAATGAGAAGCAAAATAAGCAGAACCCAGGCACCATGATTCATTGTTGCCTTCCGAACCCATATCTTCCAGATCGAAGAAAACCAGATCGACTCCGTATTGGGAAGGCGCTTTTTGAGCGAGCAGAGAAGCGATTTCCAAAAGTACAGCCACGCCGGATGCACCGTCATTCGCTCCTAAAATTGGTTGTGAATGCAAAGCCAAATCCGGTTCTTCATCCGCCCAGGGACGGGTGTCGTAATGCGCTCCCAATAAAATGCGACGGCTCATCTGCGGGTAAAAGGATGCGATGATATTGATTCCCTGCATTACGCTGTCCGAGGTGACAGCGGAAAAATGCTGTTCCTGCGGCGTTACTCCGCTCTTTTCCAGTTGGTCGATGATCAGGTTGCGACAGAGTGCTATTTCTTCCGAACCGGGATAGCGCGGACCCAGATCACACTGCTTTTCCAAAAATTGAAAAGCTTTCTGCTGATCGAAGTTGGGAGTTCCGGAACCGCAGGCTAAGAAACTCGCGGAGATCAGCATTATGATCCAAAACCTGTTCATATCACCTTCCTCAAAAAAAATACAATCTACAAAAAAATGGTAGCAAAGAATCTGTCAATTTTGTTTTCAGCGAAATCTGATTTTGGCATAAGCTTTCCGGGAGCTTAATGATAAGATGAAACTGACATACAAAAACCGACTTGGCAAAATTACCGAGCCGGTTTTTGTATTTATAATTCTTTCTTAACGACTGATCGTGAAAGATAATCCCACAAAGTAATCTTTGGTGTCGTAATTATATGAACCACCCAGATCGATACCCAGGTTCTGGGAATGCTGATAACCGATACCGGCGGAAAAACGTTTCGTGCTGGTAACGAGCGTATATTTAGTTTTCTCAGAAATAAGACTGTTATAATTATCATGTTCTTCGGCAACTGTTCCGTTGCCGTATTCGGTGATGATCATATAGGGATCATTATCTTTGATGTCGTATGTGCTTTCATATTGAGTTTTGTCCAATTGATAAGTGGTGCCGAGACGGAAGATGAAGTTTCTTAATCCGAAAGCGTCGTTGGTAGAATAATGCTCGATGGGGATTTTAAATTCCAGGGCGATGGGAACCTGGAAAACAGATCTTTTGATGATTTGCTGTTCGTCGGCAGAAATATATTCCGTAGTGGTTTGAGTATATTCCGATGCGGTATCGATGGCAGAACCGATCCGATAGCTTTCAATTTCCAGTAAACTGGAAGTATAATCATAATCTCCACAGGTATAGTTATAGTTGTAATATCCGCCAAAACCAAAAGCAGCATTGTCGTTCAAAGGAAGATTGAACAGAACATGTGAACCGAGATGGAATCCGGAAATATCTCCGTCTTCCGAGTATTCCTGATTATAATCGTCTGATTCGATAATAGTATATTCCACGGAATTGAGGGAATCCTCTTTTTCTTCGCTAATAAGATGATCTTCACGAGCATAATTTCTGTCACCGGAAATCAATCCGGCATTCACAACCGCTTCCCAAAAACCATTTTCTCCTTCAAAAGAAGCATCCATTTGCTTTTTAAGTTTGGCAGATACGTAGAAATCATTTTGTTTGGTTTTTGATTGCCGGAAGATACATTCTGCTATATTTCCACTATTTACCAAAGTATCTGCGGTGATGATTTCATTATATTCACCGGTATAATCGTCGTCGATTTTGTAATTATAATTATGACTGGCAATTCCCAAATCTAATCTCAGGAAAGAATCGGCGTAAAGTTCATCCATGGCTTTCTGATAGGAAACCTGCATGTTTTTCTGATTTTCTTTCAGGGACGTTAAGAAAACACCTTTTTCGGCACAGCGCAGAAAATAATCATCTTCTCCGATGTAATATGTTTCATAATAGTAATCTTCATTGTGATCATATCTATGAAAACCATCCAAATAATTGCCGAATTCATAATTTCCAATATGCTCGGAAGCTTCATCCCATTCTTCTTTAGTAGAGAAAGAAGACAGTTTTAAACCGACCTGAGCATCACCTAACTTAAAGCTGTTATTCCAAATAAAATCAAATTTTTGATCATCCTGCTGATGGCTTTTTTCTTTCCTGTAAGTAATGGTTTTTGTGTCATAAATACCATTGTTATTCAAATCTTCGTATTCGGTTTCATACATTTCATATTCACCGGTTTGATAATGATTGGTCGTACCGGGAACGGTGTTTTGGCTTACTTTCACGTAGAATGAATGCTTCAAACTTTGGTAGAAAGGATTGGTAAAGGCTATTCCGAAAGGAAATTCTTCAAAGAATGTGATCTTGGAAGTATTTTCATAATCGCTGTACAGATCATTGAATTTCCAGGAAAAATCTGCCATATTGGTAAAGAAGTACATTTTATCATAATTGCCCAAATCGATGGGATCATAAATGTTTTCCCAGGTACCGCTGAAAACACCTCCCGTAGATACGTTTTTCATGGATACCGGTTCATCGGCAAACAGAGGTAACAGAATTATTAAAACTGATACTAAGATAATAACTTTTTTCATTTGAGTGCTCCTTTATTCGGTTCCAACCGTAAAACTAAAATAACCGTTGCTGCCATAATCGTCATCATCCCACGTGATAAGCTGTATGCCATTATGGATAACTTCTCCGGCTATGCCACCATCGCCGAAAGTATCCGCACAATGCACGGTATAAGAACCGGGATTCAGATAAGTGATTACAGTCGTTTCCTGATTAGCATAACTGAAGGTCTGATAATCGTCGAAATAGAATTCTCCGGTATCGACATTGTATAAATTCCAGGAAGCTTCGGAAGGATAGGAATCCACCTGTACATGGATGGTAATAATGGATTGTTGCATATCGACGATTATGACAGTACATTCATTCGAGTAATTCGTATAAATCAATTCTTCGTAAGAATTGTAGGCACGTACGCGATAAACCAGTGTGTCACCGATAGCGTAGGTTGTGGTGTCCGCATCGGTATAGGTGCAAAGATTTATTTCGGAAATTTGAGTCAGTTCGACGAAATCATTAGAATTGATTTTTCTTTCGATGCAATAACCGGTTTCCAGAGTCGAGTTATCCACCCAGTTCAATTCGACGCTCATGTCGCCGTAATTTTGCTGACAGGTCAGATTACCGGGAGCAGCAAAAATAAAATCGGTCATGTCGAACCATTCTGTTTCTGAAAGTGGTCTTTCTTTTTCCCATTGACTGATGGCTTGTACAGCAAAGCCATAATATCCAGCCGGATCGAGATCGGTAATAGTTTTTTCGGTTACGTTAGCGCCTATTATGAAGGAATCAACCAGACTTTCGGTGGTATCATAAAAATAGAGCATGAAATTTTCTTCGGAATCGGAATTATCATCCCAGGTAAGAACTACATCTGTGTTGCTGAGTCCATTAGCCATCAGATTGGAAGGGGCTTGCCATTGAGGTGTTTTGATCTTGATGGTATCGACTGCCGCCATACCGCTTCTTACAAAGACAGCGATTTCATAATCATAAGAAGTGTTTTCCTGAACCAGGCTATCCGAATATGAAGTGAAATTCACATCATTGAACACACCCAGGTCTTCACCATCGCGGTAGAGTTTGTAAAACACAAAATCTTCATCGCTGGAAACGCTCCACGACAACGCCACTTTAGATGTACGGATATTGCCGTTTTGATAACCGATGGAGCAATTCCCGCCTTCTTTCAGTTGACTGCGATTGAAAAACGCACCGATGACATCGTCCAATTCATGTAATTTTACTTTCATCGGTGATTCGCAACTTACTAACAACAGCAGAAAAGTTAATAGTAATACAACGTAACTCAATTTTTTCATTGAGACCTCCTTATTTTTTTTGATAAATGATTCTGAACTCTGTAACTCATTCAATTTTTAGGGTTTAAAAAATCTTTTTCCCAACCCAATAAAATTTAATCCAACTTTCTTTTTGACTCGTTGGGAAAAAAAAGAAGAAGACACTTTGTGTCAAATAAAAAAAGTAGAGCTAAATTTAATTCCTTTATATTGGCTGGTGCAATAAAAATTGAAAAAAAAGATTTTTAAAATATTAATAGAATCACCCCTGAAAAAGTCTCTTTCAAGATTTCTCTCAAATGACACTTTCAGGGTGAAATGATGAAGAATTACCTTGAAAGTGCTAAGCAAGAAGAATATCCGTATGAAGCCAGCCAAAGGCTGATAAACCTTTTCAAGGGAATTCAATAGAGATTCTTCATTAGAACAATGTGCATACACACCCCACGGCTAAAGCCGTACCCCTCTCAAGAGGGGATTTGCTTCAGAATGACAGTTTTCTTTTTCGTGTCCTTTGCCTGTCACGCCGAAGCCTAAGCGAAGGCGGATGCTTTCGTGTCCTTGTGGCAAAAATCCGTGTTTATCCGTGCAAATCCGTGAGCTAAAAATTCCCGCTTACTCACTTCTACAAAAATCCGTGAGCATCAGGCTTGCCTCAATGCGTAAGCTTGAGGTAAGAATGAGGAAATCAACGCAGTTCTTAACCCAAATTTCATCTTGGGTCAATTCCTGCTTATCCGCTTCATCGCATAGACTCGTCCACACATTTAACTCCTCAGTTAAAATCATTTGACAGATAAATTCTCATTTAAATCCTGAAAACTGTCACCCTGAGTGATCCGGCAATTGACGGATTGTATCGAAGGGTGCTGTAAGAAATAATTGTGACGAGGATAAATATGACGGATCAGATGTCGCTGTTTGAAGAGACGAAAAAACCGACCAATGTGCCTTTGGCAGAAAAGATCAGACCGCAGGAACTGGAGCAGGTTTTCGGTCAGCAAAAATTGCTGGAAGAAGGCACGCAGCTGCGAAATATGATAGAAAATGACAACTATAATTCCTTCATTTTATGGGGACCGCCCGGCACCGGCAAAACCACTATCGCCCGGCTGATCGAAAGTAAAACTTCACATCGATTCATTTCGTTCAGTGCGGTGCTTTCCAGCATTAAGGATGTGAAAGCCGTGATGCAGGAAGCCGAATACAACCTGAAAGCCAACAACAAAGGCACCATCCTTTTCATCGATGAAATTCACCGTTTCAATAAATCTCAGCAGGACGCTTTTCTGCATTACGTGGAATCCGGCGCCATAATTTTGATCGGTGCCACCACGGAAAATCCTTCCTTTGAAGTCATTCCGGCGCTGCTTTCCCGCTGCAATGTTTTCGTGCTGCAACAGCTTTCCGACGAAGATATTATCAAAATCATACAGCGTGCTTTGGAAGCTTTGTCGGTGGACGTTACATTTGCAGAAAAGAGCCTTCCCTACCTGGCGGAACTGTGTGGCGGCGACGCCCGTAAAGCGCTCAATCATCTGGAAATCATCTTGAAAAATGTGAAAGATGAAAAGCTGATCGACGTGCAGTTTATCTCCAGAATTCTCAGCCGCAAAGCGATGTTTTACGACAAAGACCGGGAGGAGCATTACAACGTGATCTCGGCGTTGCATAAATCTTTGCGCGGCAGCGATCCGCAAGCCGGTTTGTATTGGCTGGCTCGCATGTTGGAAGCCGGTGAAGACCCGCTGTATGTGGCGCGCCGCCTGGTGCGGTTTGCTTCCGAGGATGTAGGTTTAGCTGATCCGAATGCGCTGGTGCAGGCTATCGCCGTGAAGGATACCTGCCATTTTCTGGGAATGCCGGAAGCGAACGTGGCGTTGGCGCAACTGGTGGTTTATCTTGCCACCGCACCCAAGAGCAATGCGCTGTATGAAGCTTATAAAAAGGCGGCGGACGATGCCCGTAAAACCAGTCACCTAGGCGTGCCGCTACAGATCAGGAATGCGCCGACCAAGCTGATGAAAGACCTGGATTACGGCAAAGATTACGCTTACGATCACATGTATGAAAATGCCTATAATTATCAGAAATATTTTCCCGATCAAATGGAAGAAAAGAAATATTATCAGCCTTCCAAATTCGGCTTTGAAAAAGAAATCCAAAAGCGTTTGGAGTGGTGGAAAAAATTGCGGGATGAACAGGAAACAAAATAAGATCGATACACGAATCATCAAGCTTAAGGGCGATTCATGGAAGGGTGATTCATGAATCACCCCGATCGGAAGAATAAAAGAGGTTATTTAGATGAAAGAAATCATTATTCGCACCGCCAGCCGCAGCGATCTCGATTTTATGGTCGAGCAGGCTGCTCAAGAAGGTTGGAATCCGGGTTTACATGACGCCGATACATTTTATCAAGCCGATCCCAACGGTTATTTTATCGCAGAGCTGGATGGTGAAACCATCGGTTGCATTTCGTTAGTAAAATACGATGAGACTTTTGCTTTTTTAGGATTTTATATCGTGCTCCAGCCGTTTCGCGGACAGGGTATCGGGCACCAAATCTGGCAGCATGCCATCGAATATGCCGGCAATTGCAACATCGGGTTGGACGGCGTAATCGCTCAACAGGAAAGCTACAAACAAAGCGGCTTCCAACTCGCCTACAGCAACATTCGTTATGAATACGAAAAACAGCAGGATTTCAAACCGGCGTCTGCTGCCGTGCCGCTGTCGTCTGTGTGTTTGGAAGAAATTCTTTTTTATGATAGAAAATGCTTTCCAACCGAGCGTAAAACCTTCCTGCAAAATTGGATGCGGCAACCCGGTTCACAGGCTTTCGGCGTGCGTGAAGGTAAAAATTTAGCCGGATTTGTCGTCATCCGTCCCTGCCGGATAGGCTATAAAATCGGACCGCTTTTTGCAGATTCACTGCCACTTGCCGAAGCTTTATTTCAAAAGGCAGTTTCCACCGTTCCTGCCGGAGCAAAAATCTATCTGGATATCCCGGAACTCAATCCGCAAGCCGTGCAATTAGTGCGGAAATACGGCATGAAAAAAGTCTTTGAAACCGCCAGAATGTACACACAAAATTTCCCGGAAATCGACCTGAATCGCATTTTTGGCGTGACGACTTTTGAATTGGGATAAGGAAAATCCTTGTCAGATAACGGCTGTTTTTGTGTTTTTGCCTCAGAAATAAAATATTTGGAGAAAGATTTTGAAAAAGCTGATTCTCTATTTTTTGATCGGGAGTGTTTTTATGACTTTATTGGCGAATGAACAGGGCTACAAATTGCCGCCCCAGGAAATTCAGGATGTCTTCGATGCGCCGCGTCCGTGTTATTACAGTTTTGTGGCGTACCACGATTTGGCTTTGGAAGTGAATTACGAGCGTTATCAGAGCCTGGCTCAGGTTTCCGATCCCACGGTGAAACTGGCTGGCAATGAAATTTCGATCAAGCTGAATGCGGAACCGGGCACATATCAGGAAAATTATCTGGCGATCCACGATTTTATAACCGGCAAAAAAATACCATTGGATTTACCGACGGATATCAGAATAAGGCATCACAAATTTTCTTACGACAAAAGCAAACTGGCTGTCAGTTATGAATCCGAAAACGGTATCAGATTGCTGGTGGCGGATGTGGCGACCGGTCAGATCAAATATTTTGAAGATGTTCTTTTAAACGATGCCTGCGGCGATTCGGCATTTTGGTGGCTGAACGATAATAAAACTCTTTTTTTGAAAGTGATACCGCCCAAACGCGGAGCCATGCCGGTACGACCACTCGTTCCCACTGCACCGGTTATCGAGGAAACTTCGGGGAAAGTGAGTACAAATCGCACTTATCAGAATCTTTTGAAAGATAAATTCGACGAAACGCTTTTCGATCATTTCTTCACTTCCTGCCTGGCAACACTGAACATTTCCCACAAAAAAATGAAAATCATTTCCGAACCGAAAATCTGGTCGGATATCGATATCTCGCCCGACAATCAATATTTCCTGGCAACCACGATTCATCCGCCGTATTCTTATTTGGTGCCGTATTACCGTTTTCCGCAAACCGTACAGATTTTTACATTAAAGGGAAAACCGGTCAAAACGATTCTGGAGAGACCTTTACAAGATCAGGTGCCCATCGGTGGAGTGTACAAATGTCCGCGGCGTTTTGCCTGGCAGCCTTTGAAGGATGCCAGCCTGATCTGGGCGGAAGCGCTCGATGAAGGCGATCCCAAAATCGCAGTTTCTCATCGCGATAAAATCAGGCGTTTGGCTGCTCCTTTCGAGAGTGAACCGGAGGAGTTGTTCAGAACGGTTTATCGTTATTCCGGGATAAATTGGTCGGAAAACGAAGATGAACTGATTTTATCGGAATATGATCGCGATCGTATCTGGATCCGGCAATGGCTTTATCAGCTGGGTAGCGATCAGCAACCGGAACTGCTTTTCGACATGAGCCGTCAGGATAATTATCAATATCCGGGAAAACCAGTGGAAAAGACTACTGTACGAGGTGAACGGGTTTTCTTGTGTCGTGATGGCGTGATGTATTTTGATAACGATCTGGGTGCCACACCGGAAGGGCGTTTTCCCTTCCTTTCCCAATTCGATCTTAAAACGAAAGAAACCAAAATCCTTTGGCGTTGCCAACCAGAACATTATGAAACTTTCCAGGCATTTGCCGATCAGGATTTGCATAAAATTGCCATTCGCAGCGAGAGTATCAGCCAATACCGGAATTACTTTTTCGTCGATCTGACCACTGGAGAAAAAACTCAAATCAGCGATTTTACCAATCCTTATCCGGAAATTACCGATCTGAAAGTGGAACTGGTGAACTACGCTCGCGAAGACAGTATTCCCCTTTCCGGCACTTTGATTTTGCCGGCAGATTACCGGGAAGGCGAGCGTCTGCCGCTTATTTTGGAAGCATATCCGCAGGAATTTGCCGATGCCAACACCGCCGGGCAGGTAACCGAATCCGCTTTTCAATTTCCCAATTTCTGGGGAATTTCCATCCGCTACCTCGTTTTAGAAGGTTATGCCGTATTGATGAATGCTTCCATTCCCATTATCGGCGACCCGGAAACGGTGAACGAAACTTTTATCGAACAAACGGTAAACAGTGTGAAAGCTGCGATCGAATATCTGGATGAACGCGGCATCGTCGATCCGCAAAGGGTGGGAATAACCGGGCACAGTTACGGGGCATTTATGGTGGCGAATGTATTGGCTCACAGCGATATCTGTGCAGCCGGCGTGGCAAAAAGCGGAGCTTACAATCGCACACTCACTCCCTTCGGTTTTCAGAGCGAACGTCGTACTTTGTGGGAAGCAAAAGATTTCTACATGCAGGTTTCACCGTTCATGTATGCCGATCAGATCAAAGAACCGCTTCTCTTAATTCACGGGGAAGACGATCCGAATTCCGGTACTTTTCCGCTGCAATCCAAAAGGTTTTTCCAGGCTTTGAAAGGCAACGGAGCCACTGCCAGATTGGTATTATTGCCCAAGGAAGGTCATGGCTACTCGGCGCGGGAATCACTTTTGCATGTGCTGGCGGAAACTATCGAATGGTTCGATAAGTATGTGAAAAATCGGGAAATGAATAAGTAGAAAGGATAATGCTTTTCGATAAAGAGAATTCTAAAAATTTCTTCATTTCTTTTTGCTTGTCCAAAAAGAACCGAATCAAAGAAAAACGACCCCCGATCGTTATGCTTTTGATTTGTTGCCTTCATAAAAATGAAAAAACATTAACTCATCCCGAAGGCTTTCGGGACTCAAACAGAATGTTTTTTTTGCATTTTTATTTCAGAACAAATTTACAAAAGCAACGATATGGGGCTATTCATTTCTAAAAGATTTTTTCCGGATTTAAAACAAATTAAAAAAGGCTATATAATCTACAAACGATCTATAACCTCGCCATCCAGAGTTACATATTCCCGCATCAAATTTGCCGTTAGGCAGGAATGAACCGGTAAAACACCGATCACATCTCCGAGATGGAATTGCCCGATCTGCTCCGGTAAAACTTTGATAATTCCGTGTTCCTGAGACAACGCCGAAACATACATTCCCGTTATGGGTTCCGTCCAACCGGTTTCCGTAAAATTCACGATCGAACCGAAATTATGACTGCCATCTTCCTGCACGAGATATTCTTTGGAAAGATAAACCGCACCGCCGTAGATTACGATTTCCAGCCTCTCTTTGTCGATGGAAACGATCGGGCAGGCTAAAGCCACAGCTATTTGTGAAGGCTGGCACACTCCCAGATTTACCTGCATCATATCATAAAAAACAAAGTTGCCCGGACGCATTTCATCCACGTTCGGAAAACGCTCTGCCAGAGTGCAACAAGGCGTATCGCCAATCGAAACTTTTACGAAAGGATACTTCTCTTTGAATTGTTGTTTCAGCAGATTCATTTTGTAATTCGTTACTTCATGAATTGCCATGATCTGTTTGACGGATGTCGTGTGATAGGCGTGTCCGGAGTGAGTCAGAAAGCCTTTGAAGCGCAGATTGCCATGACCGAAAATGACGGAAATCAGTTTGGATATCGCTGCTGTGTCCTCGGCTAAAATTCCGCAACGATGGTAACCGCAATCGATCTTGATGTACACATCGACTTTATGCTTCAGATGCTCCTTCAAATAAAACACCGATTCGGGATGGATCAGTAAAATGGTCAGATTGATTTTCTCGGCTAATTCATTGATTCCGTCGATTTCCAACTGATTGAAAGGAAAGGCGATAACGATGTCACTCCAGCCGGCATCGGCAAAATAGCGTGCCATTTTCACGGACGAAACCGTGATCTTTTTCACGCCAAATTCCTGAAACCACTCACCGATCTGAAGCGACTGATGAGTTTTGAAATGCGGACGAAAAATCAGTTTGGCGGCAGCGGCTTTTTTGGCCATCGTTTCGATATTCTTCCGGCATTTATCCCGATCCAAAAGTAATGTAGGTCTGATAAGATTCTGAACCATAATTTCCTCCTTCCGAACTCCAAACCGATAAATAGTTTTTGCTAAATGGAAGTCAAATTAAAATTCGTTTAAAATAAGCTGCATTCCTTATAATTACTTAAAAATCTTTTTAAGATTGACAGATAATCTACTATTTTCTTTTTTAGTGCCATAAAAAGTATTTATAAGGAGCGATAATGAAAATGTATTCCATATCTGAATTATCGGAAATTTTAAAATTACATCCCAAAACGATCCTGCGTTTTATTCATGAAGGGAAAATCGCTGCCAGAAAAATCGGACGTTCCTGGATGGTAAGCGAAAATGAATTGAAACTTTACTGTCATGGCGAGCCGGAAGAAACCGAACAAATTAACGAAGAACCGCAATACGAGACGTTGGGAGAAAGGATCAGTGTTTCGGCTGTTATCGAAATCAAGGAGCAAAATTCCGAGGAAGCATCACGGCTTTCCAATTCACTTTTAGCAATGTTGAACGGCGAAAAAGGTGCCAGCGGCAACGTCCGTTTTGATTCATTTTATTACCCGGAAGTTCAGAAAGCCAAATACGTTTTTTACGGAAGCCCGGAATTCATCGGCAGAATTATGGAAATGTTCAGTGTCATCAGCAAACCGAAAGAAGAAAGTTATGAAAAACAGAGTTTATAAATCCGAAGCCGGCAGAAGGCAGGTT
>Ga0116164_10002288_pt1 | contig 13843 bp, 9 predicted proteins | sample AD_UKC109_MetaG_FD_89888 | JGI IMG/M metagenome (GOLD analysis project Ga0116164, IMG submission 89888) | Active sludge microbial communities of municipal wastewater-treating anaerobic digesters from Hong Kong - AD_UKC109_MetaG | ecosystem: Engineered > Bioreactor > Anaerobic > Digestate... | reverse complement strand
GGACCGCTGCAAAGGAAAACGGCATCCTTCAGGTTGACTGGGATATCCAAAATGCCCTATATGACATGAAAGCCAGGGAGGCACTGCTGGAAATTAACTTCAGGAATACACTGGAGATGCTGTGCCAGAAAACAGCAGCTGCCGATTCATCCGACATATCTGTTTCGGAAGCCCTGTCGAAGTACAATGAAACCCTTTCAAACCATTCAAAGGGATATGCTTCCGACATTGAATTGCTTGAAGCTGAATATAATTATAAAAAGGCAGAGAATGCCCGGCTGGCTGCCATACGTTCCCTTGAATCGGCACTAAGGTCCTTTGATTCTATGACAGGATATACCCTTGATGAGTTTGATGACTATTTATTTAACTTCAATGAGGAAATAGCCGAACCTGCCGATTTATCCTTCTATATTGACAAAGCCATGGAAAACTCAAAATCCCTTAATATAATAAGACAGGATATTGCTCGTTATGAAACTGAACTGCGTAACTTATCCGAATATTATATATCTGAAAGCCTGACATATTACAAAGACAAGAAGGACTCAATTGAAACAAATCTGGCCATATTGCGTCTGACACTTGAACAAAAAGAATTAGAAGTGCAACGTAATGTTGAAAATAAATATACTGCCCTTTCAGTTGAGAGGGAAAGAATAAGCCTGTTCGAACTGTCACTGGAAATCGCTGAAACGAATCATGAAATCAACAAAGACCTGTTCAACAGAAATTTAATAGATCGAATGGAACTTGAAGATTCAAACAAATCGGTCAATGAGGCTCTTGCTGAGTACGACCTTGCAGTCCACGGATACAACACTATGCTGCTGGAACTTGAATACGACTGTGCATGCTTTATGTCGGAGGATGAAAGATGAAAAAGAGAATAATTGTAATAACCCTTGTATTGATATTTGCAGGTACTGCCGTACTTGGTTTTGATATCCTGAATCTCACACCGGAGGAAGCCTATGAAGCTGCTTCGACCAGCAACCTTCAGCATGAGATTGACGAACTGAACATTGATCTTCGGGAAGCCAGCCTGAAAACAAGCATTAAAAATGCTTCTCATACCGCTGTTGACTCATATCAGGGAAGGCTCACCAAATATGCAACCCCATACGATGCCGAAACAAACCTAATGGTAAGTGAAAAGAATCTTGAAAAGTCGGAAAAGCAGCTGATGGTAACCATACTGTCTTCAATGATCTATCTGAATGAAAGCAAATTGTCATATGAAGACTCACTTTCCGCCTATGAAAAAGCAGAAGACGCTTACAGGGATGCCCTTGGTATTTCCGCAGTAACTGCAACTGAACTGCTTTCTCTGGAATATACAGCCATGAACAATCATATCAAGATGATCCAGGCTCAGAACAACATGGAAAAGGCACAGAAGGACCTTGATACTCTCCTTGGTATAGAAAATGCTGCTGTGGAACTGCCTTTTGAATATAATACCCCATACAATCTTGATGAAGAATTAGTGCTGGAATCAATGGTTGCAACCGATATCTCCCTTTTCCAGGCAGAAAGGTCACTTGAGTCAGCAAAACTGAAACATGAGATTGCTTCAATATTCTTTGATGATGACGAAGAAACTTTTATAAGCACCCTTGCTTCCATGAAAAGTGCCGAACTGAATTATAACAAGAAGCTAAGAAGCCTTGAGGACAGCGTAAAGGATAAAATAGATCAACTGAAAACACTTTATGACTCCATTGAACTGGAAAAGCTCAATGTAAGAATAAAAAAGGAACTCTATGACTCATCATTGAAGCAGTATAAGGCTGGTATTCTGGCTGTTAACTCCCTGGAGAATGCTGAAAATGCATATGTACAAGCCCAGAGACAGCTTGATTCAAAAATCTATGATTACATAATAGCCTGTATGCAATTCAGTATAGACACCGGATTCGAATTCCCGTCTTCATAGTCGCTGAACAACAATTAAAAACCTGCCTTCAACCAATCATCCCAAGGATGGTTGGCTTTTTTTAACCAATCATCCCAAGGATGTTGGGCAGTGGTTGGTTTTATTTTTGTTGTATAATTTGAATATATCGTTTCGGAGGTTGTGATGAGGTTTTCAAAGGGTTTTGACAAGCAGGACATTTGTGGCAGCTGGTTCTTCAATTACAGTGATGAGAATCCGGGTTTCGTGCGGATTGATGAAGTAACTTCATTCTTCGGAAAACCTTTGAGGGCTTTGGTCCCCGGAAATTTCGAACTTGATCTGCTCTCCAATGATATTATCCCTGATCCTTATCAAGGGTCCAATATTCAGAATCTTGAGAAATTTGAAAACAAGCATATATGGTATTACAGGAACTTCGTTGTTGATGAATCCAGGGACCTTTTGAATGCTTTCCTTGTCTTTGAAGGCCTTGACTGTATTGCAGACATCTTCATAAACGGACAAATCCTCGGAAAAACCCAGAACATGATGATTCCCCATGAATTCAATGTTTGTGAACTCCTGAAATACGGGGAAAACGAGATTCTGGTACATATAAAACCCCTTGACCAGTTTGCACTTGAGAAGGATTATCCTGCCCTTGTATCGGGCTTTCATGCCAATTACCAGTCACTGTATATACGCAAACCTGCCCATATGTTCGGCTGGGACATTCTTCCCAGGATAATTTCCGCAGGTATCTACAGACCTGTCTATATTGAATACAGAAGCGATATCCTGTTCAAGGAATGTTATCTGCAGACATCACATGTAAATGAAAATAAATGCAGCATGGTATTCTTCTATAAATGCGACTTTGAAAAAAGACCGGGAACCAGGTGGAGCATCGTATTGGAAGGTTCTTGCAAGGAATCATATTTCAGGGAAGAATTCATTCTTGCATTTCAATATGGAAAGCACTTGTTCACGGTGGAAAATCCGCTTCTTTGGAATCCCAGGGGCTCCGGTGAGCAGAACCTTTATGATATCAAGGCAACCCTTCTTATGGACGATACACAGATGGCAACCATTGAGTTCCGGCATGGGATCCGCACTACGGAACTGATCAGAAAATCTGTAATGGACGTGCCGCCTTCAGGAGAGTTTCAGATTATGGTAAACGGCCGCAGGATATTTGCGAAGGGTACGAACTGGGTTCCTGCAGATGCCTTTCATTCCCGCGACCATGAACGCATCCCGGCTATACTGGAAATGGCAGCGGAACTTAATTGCAATACTATAAGGTGCTGGGGTGGCAATCTTTACGAAGACGACCTCTTCTTTGATTTATGTGACGAGCTTGGAATAATGGTGTGGCAGGACTTCGCCATGGCATGTGCCATTTATCCCCAGGACAGGGATTTCCAGGATACACTCCGAATTGAAGCAGCCTCGGTAATAAAAAGACTCAGGCAGCATCCCAGTCTTGTTCTTTGGGCAGGCGACAATGAATGTGACCAGGCCTATTCCTGGTTTGGCTTTGATACAGATCCTAATACAAACATACTTACACGGGGAGTTCTCCCTGAAAGTGTAAGGAACCATGACCCATTCAGGGATTTTCTGCCAAGCTCTCCCTACATAGATGCAGTTTCCCATGGAAAGGGTGACAGCTACCTGCCCGAAAATCATCTCTGGGGAAAGCGCGACTACTTCAAGACAGACTATTATGCCAAATCCACCTGCCGTTTTGCCAGTGAGATGGGTTACCATGGTTGCCCCTCACCTGAATCCATAAGGAAGTTCATTTCGCCCGGAAAAGTATGGCCTTATGACAATGAAGAGTGGCTGCTTCACTCGACATCACCAATGCCCGAAATAGACAAGAGATATAATTTCAGGGTAAAGCTGATGGCAGACCAGATCAAGGTTCTGCTTTTAAATGTACCTAATAACATAGACGACTTCAGCGTTGCAAGCCAGATATCACAGGCCGAGGCAAAGAAATTCTTCATAGAACTGTTCCGCGGTTCAAAATGGGAACGGACAGGAATAATATGGTGGAATCTCATGGATGGATGGCCTCAGTTCTCTGATGCTGTAGTGGATTACTATTTCAGGAAAAAGCTGGCCTTTGACTATATCAAAAGGGCCCAGCAGGATTTACTGCTGATGTTCAGGGAACCGGAGGAAAACCATCTGGAGCTCGTAGCCTGCAATGACACCCTTCATGACATTACTGCCAGGTACCGGGTAATCGATTCGGATTCCGGAACAACCCTTTTGTCATCCACTGCCACCTTCAATGCTGATGCTGTTACCCCTCTTGGTAAACTTAAGATAAATGAAAAAGACCGGAGATTCCTCATCATTACATGGAATATCTCCGGATCTTCATTCGTCAGTCATTATCTGGCAGGGACACCTCCCTTTGATTATTCATGGTACCGGTCCTGCCTTGAAAAACTTGATGCTTATTGAGCATCTCCGTCAAAATCATATTTTACCACCGGCGTCCTGGCAGCTTTCACTTCGTCAAGCCTGCCGACTACGGTTGTATGGGGTGAATGATTGACCATATCAGGATCAGCCTCCACCTCGTCATTTATCTTTCGCAGTACCTTTATGAATTCATCAAGGGTTTCCTTGGATTCCGCTTCGGTCGGTTCAATCATCATTGCTTCCTTTACTACAAGAGGGAAGTATATGGTAGGAGGATGGTATCCGTAATCCAGCAGCCTCTTTGCCATGGAAAGGGTCGAGGCACCCATCTTCTTCTGTTTTTCACCTGAAATGACAAATTCATGCATGCACCTGTCACCATAGGGGACATCAAAGACATCCATCAGGCTTGAAAGCATGTAATTAGCATTCAATACGGCATTGTTTGAAACTTCAGCCAGACCTTTGGCACCCATTGAAAGAATATATGCATATGCCCTGACAAGAATGAGGAAATTACCGTAGAATGCCTTTACCTTACCGATTGAGTCCGGTCTGTCGTAATCAAGGAAATATGTATCTCCTTTCTTTTCTACAACAGGAACAGCTACGAAGGGATAAAGGAATCCTTTGACACCGATTGGACCGGCACCGGGTCCTCCTCCTCCGTGAGGGGTCGTGAATGTCTTGTGAAGGTTCAGGTGAACAACATCAAAGCCCATGTCCCCCGGCCTTGATTTACCAAGGATGGCATTTGCATTGGCTCCGTCATAATACAGCAGTCCACCCGCTTCATGTATGATGGATGCTATTTCAATTATATCTTCTTCAAAGAGGCCCAGAGTGTTCGGATTTGTAAGCATGAGACCTGCCGTATCAGGACCCACCAGCTTCCTGAGCTCATCCACGTCAACCATCCCTCTTTCATTTGATTTAACCTGAAGAATGTCAAACCCGGAAATTGCTGCTGAGGCAGGGTTCGTACCATGGGCGGAATCAGGGCAAATGATCTTGTTCCGCTGCGATTTCCCCATTTTCTCATGGTATTTCTTGATGACCATGAGACCTGCCATCTCGCCTTGTGCTCCCGCTGAAGGCTGAAGTGATATCCTGTCCATCCCGGTTATTTCAGCAAGGGATTCACTGAGTTCATACATGAGTCTCAGGGCACCCTGTACCGTGCTTTCAGGCTGGTAAGGATGAATGTTGGCAAATCCGCTGTATGATGCAACCTTCTCGTTGATCTTGGGATTATATTTCATCGTACAGGATCCCAGGGGGTAAAACCCTGAATCCACACCGAAATTCCTTGTACTCAGCTCTGTAAAGTGTCTTACAACATCAAGCTCACTCACTTCGGGAAGTCTCGCAGGACTTTTTCTCAAGTATTTTTCAGGGAAAAGTTCAGCTGCTGTCCTTTGCTCAATTTCTGTTGAAAGCAATTCAAATGCCTTTCTTCCGTTTCTGCTGATTTCAAATATCAGTTTGCTCATAATGTGCCACCTGCCTTCTCTGCCAGGTCCATGATTTCTTTCCTGGTTCTTCTTTCAGTGACGGCAACAAGCCATCCCTTCCCAAGTTCCGGATAACATCTTGAAGCTTCATATCCTCCGAGTATTCCGTTTTTGAGAAGCCTTTCGTTTATTTTAGCCGGATCTTCATCAGCCTCAAGGAGAAACTCCTTGAAAAACGGCTTGTCATACATAAGTCTGAACTTGCCTGTCTCCACAAGCTTTTCACTTGCAAAACGGGCATTGTTTGCACAACGAAGTGCCAGGTCCTGAAGTCCCTGCTTCCCAAGAACCGACATATATATAGTCGCCGCCAATGCATTGAGGGCATGGTTTGAACAAATATTCGAAGTCGCCTTCTCCCGCCTGATATGCTGTTCCCTGGCCTGCAGTGTAAGAACATAACCCCTTTTGCCATCAACATCAGTTGTCTCACCTACTATTCTGCCGGGCATCTTCCTGAGGTATTTGTTGGTTGTCGCAAAGAAACCAAGATGAGGCCCTCCGAATGACAGGGGATTGCCAAGTCCCTGGGCCTCACCCACAACAAAATCAGCTCCCGATTCAGACGGGGGCTTGAGTATCCCAAGTGATATCAGATCGGTGTTTACGATGAATGCTGCATTGTTTTCCCGGGCAATTTCACCCACCCTGTCCATATCCTCAACAATTCCAAAGAAATTAGGACTTTGTATGCAGACGGCCGCAGTGTTTTCATCACATTTTGCAGCCAGTGTTTCATAATCGGTCTCCCCGTCCTTAAGAGGAATTTCCTCCAGCACTGCATCCCTTCCGCTCATGTATGTCCTTATGACTTTGCGGGTTTCCGGATGAAGACCCTCGGAAATCAGTATTTTGTTCCTTTTATGTGCATTTACCAGAGCAATGGAACACGCTTCGGCAGTTGAACTTGAACCATCGTACATGGAAGCATTTGCTGCATCCATGCCTGTTATTTCACTTACCATGGTCTGGAATTCAAATATTGCCTGCAGTACGCCCTGGCTCAGTTCTGCCTGATACGGCGTATAGGCTGTATAGAATTCAGACCTGGATGTCAGTGCATTTACTACTGACGGAATATAATGGTCATATGCCCCGGCTCCAAGAAAACATACAAGGTCGTCGGTGGACGAGTTCATCCTTGCAAGTTCCCTCATGTATTTATCCAGTTCCTGTTCCGTCATCTTGTCCGGCAGATTAAGCCTGCCTTTGAATCTGATTTCCTCAGGTATCGATGAAAACAGGTCATCAACTGATGAAACCCCTATTGCATCAATCATTTCCCTGATTTCCTCAGCGGTGTTTGGTATGTATTTATGCATTTCTATTCCTCATTCTCGCAATAGGTGGAGTAGTCGGCTTCATTCATGAGCTCATTGAATTCAGATGGATCACTTAATTCAACCTGCATAATCCATGCTGCATAGGGATCCTCATTTATAAGCTCCGGCTGGTCCTCAAGCTCATCATTGACTGCAATGATTTTCCCGGACACAGGAGAAATTATATCTGCAGCTGTCTTTACCGACTCAACTGCACACACAACCTCATCCTTCTCAATGTTTGATGAAACTTCCGGAAGCTCCACATAGACAATGTCTCCAAGCTGGCTCTGTGCAAATTCGGTTATACCTATGAAAGCCTCATTTCCCTCAATTCTTACCCACTCATGGTCCCTTGAATATCTGCGTTCTGTATCTGCCATGTCAAATCTCCTTTTACTTCTTATACTTTTTTTTATAAAACGGTTTCCTGACCGTTATTGCCTTGGCCATGCTTTTCCTGATACCTATTAAGATTGGTGTACCGTTATCTGCAAAAGACGATTCCACCAGGGCAAGCCCCATATTCTTTGAAATACTCGGGCAGAATCCGCCGCTTGTGACATAACCTATTTCATTTCCTTCTGGGTCAAATACCGGATACCCATTTCTGGCAATGCCTCTGTCAACCATTTCAAATCCTGCAATCTTCCTTTCAGGCCCGCACTCGGTTTCGATCGCCAGTACATCTTTTCCCTGAAAAGGTCTGTCGGTAATTTTTACAAAATATCCAAGCCCCGCCTGCATAGGAGTAATTTCCGGAGACAGCTCATGCCCGTACAGAGGAAGGCAGCTTTCCATTCGAAGTGTATCCCTTGCACCCAGGCCACATGGAAGTATATCTTCTCCCCCCGCTTCAAGGAGCATCCTGAATATACTGCTTCCTTTATCTGCTGCAAGGTATATTTCAAAGCCATCTTCTCCTGTATATCCTGTCCTTGACACAAGGGATGGTACACCTCCCACCATTACATTTTCCCTGAATTTAAAAAATCTAATTTCAGAAAGATCCGTCTTAGCAAGACCCTGGAGTATCCTCTGGGCATCAGGTCCCTGTATTGCAAGCTGCGCATATTCTTCGGACACATTATGTATATTTACATCAAAACCATTTGAACTCTCTTTTATCCAAAGAAAATCCTTTTCAGTGTTTGATGCGTTTACTGCAAGTAGTATCCTGTCATTTCCAAAGCAATATACAAGAATGTCATCAACACACCCTCCGTTTTCATAGCACATGGGTGAATATATGACATCACCGTATTTCATGTCACTCAGGTCATTGGTGACAAGGTAATCGGCAAACAGAAGTGCATCATTTCCTTCGATGATAATTTCACCCATGTGGGACACATCAAACAAACCGGCGGAATTCCTTACCTTGTTATGCTCTTCCAGGATACCGGAATACTGAACCGGCATTTCCCATCCTCCGAAGTCTATCATCCTTGCACCAAGTTCCACGTGCGCGTTATATATTGGTGTTCTCTTCATGCTTTCCTCCATATAAAAAAGACAGCAAACACAAATTGCCGTCTTCTCCGTTCATTGACCTGAGAGTTTCTACATAAAGTATTGCCCCTTCGGTGCCAGTCAAGGCTTTTCAGAGATGCGTCCCCCTGCGGTCTTTCTGCCTGAAAGATTCATCTGCATTCCGGCTAGGACACAGACTTGCTTCTTCGGCTTTTCCCTTGGAAAATCTCCCGCATGGTTCCTCCGCTTTTATCTTCCACAATTATATTAGATATATACCCTGTTAACAATCATATTATTATGATTTTTCATATATTTCCTTAACTACTTTAATTGCATTGTCGAGGTCTTCATAAGTGAGTGCTTCTGAAACCTGTATCCTTATCCTGGCTGTTCCCTCAGGCACAACAGGATATCCGAATCCTGTCACATAAAGACCCTTGTCAAGCATTGCCCTTGCCATACTTATGGCTCTTGCAGTTTCTCCGACTATAATGGGGACTATTGCACTTTCGCCTTCAAGGGGAGAAAGCCCTTCCTTCTTCAATCCATCACGAAGATATCTGGTTTTACGATGAAGCGATTCAACCATTTCGGGATTCTCATCCAGACAATTTATTGCCTCAATCGCCATGGCTGCTATGACAGGAGGAAGTGAATTGGAAAACAATGACGGTCTTGAAGACTGTATACAGAGTTCAACCACCTCATTGCTCGATGCAACAAAACCTCCGCCGGCACCTCCAAGCGCCTTTCCATAGGTTCCTGTGATTATATCAAACTGTCCCATCATGTCATAGAATTCAAGGGTTCCCCTACCGGTTTTACCCACAACACCGGTGGCATGTGATTCATCGACCATTGTAACGGCATCATATTTATCAGCCAGTTTCTTTATACCGGGCAGATTCGCAAGGTCACCCTCCATTGAAAATACACCATCGGTTATTATAAGTTTCGTATCATATTCTCCGGCTTCCTTAAGTACTCTTTCAAGGTCTTCCATGTCAGAGTGCTTGTAGACAAAGCGCTGAACCTTCTTTCCTGCAAGCCTGCAACCGTCTATGATACTTGCATGATTCAGTTCATCACTAATTATGCAATCCCCTGCTCCCACAACAGCAGGAATTACCGCTGTATTCGCATTCCAGCAGGATGTATATGACAGCGATGCTTCCATGCCCAGGAATGAGGCTGTTCTTTCTTCAAGCTCCCTGTGTATGTCGTAGGTTCCGCATATGAATCTTACACTTGCCGCTCCTACTCCATATTTATCCAAAGCCTTTTTTCCTGCTTCCACTATCCTCTGATTGTTGCTAAGTCCAAGATAGTTATTTGAACAAAGGACCGTAACCTCATCGAATTTCTCAAGTTCGGTCTTGTTGGACATTGGGCTCTTCAAAAATTGATAAACCTTGAATTTGCCGGCTTCCTTCATTTCTGCCAGTTGCCCGGCAATCTTTTCACTGAATCTTTTACTCATATTACACCTCTCAATAATCAATCAATTTCCATGCCGGTTGCAGCATCAAAGAAGCGTTCATCTCCGTCACTGAACCTGACCCTCCAGCTGATACTCGCAGTTTCCGACTCGTCGTCCGTGGAGAAGTATCCCGGGTTTATGCTTTCAATCGACTTTTCCACACCTGTTGCCTTCAGGCTTGCAAGCAAAATCGTGTGGACAGGCATACCTTCACCCTGGTCTTCCTGTACTGCTTCTGTTACAGGATATAATATTCTTGCGGTCTGCAAGGATCCATCAGCTATAACTATCTCAACAAAACTCCCGAAATACATCATTCCCTTTTCATCCACTGCAATGTACCTGAGGATGTATGAGTTTGCACCTGTTTCCTTGAATGAATCAAGTATGAATTCATCCCTGTTTATGCCAATGGATTCTATGAAAGCACCCGCAATTGCCTCTGTTGAAGTCCTGCTTTGGTCACCAGATTCACTGTTCCCCGTTACCGCTCCCTGCAAATACATAATCCCGGTACCTTCCTCAATATATGCATTCCCACCGGTTTTTTCCATTACTGATTCAAGGGATTGTTCTGTGAACCTGTTTTCTCCAAGGATGACTGAAGAAAGAGAAACAGCTTTTTCAGGGATATAACAGTCAACCTTGTAATTTCTTTCATTCAATATGGTTCTTGTATATGACAGGGTGTCCTCCATATTACCCCTGCCCGAATTTATAACAATCAAATAGATTCCAAGGGTTATATTCATTAGAATCAGCAGTATTATTATTGCCGAAAGTGCTTTTCTTGTATCCATTCTATTCTCCTGCCTCAACCAGGTCCAGAACCTGCTTTTCCCCGTTTTGAAGCTCAATCACCCAAACAGGCTTGACAACTTCAAGCCTTGCGTCGGTCTTTACATAGCCGAGATACATATTGCTTGCTTCTATGGTATTAATGTTTGTAATTCCATTGAAGTTTGTGATGAAAAGGAAGGCCGTCTTGTACCTTGAATCAATGTACTGATCACCTGTCATCTCTTCAATGTTCAAAGGATATATATTTGCCTCAATTGTCCTTGTTGCTGTTGCTTTTATTTCCATTGCATGGCTGCTTTGTTCCATGACAAGTACGCTGCCTTTGAACCTGTAGTCAAAGAAAAATTCATATGAATCATCATAAACCTTCAAATCAGACAAATATAAATTGGCTGAATTGTCAGACAGACGCATCACATTGCCAAGTGTTTCCACGGCATTCATGAATGCCGTGCCTATGTCTCCCCGGCCGTCACCCTCGGCTCCTTCGGTGTAATTATAGCTTATCCACCCTGCCTTGCTTACTTCATAAATATTGAACTGATTGGAGAAAAACAGGTTGTCAAAGGAATCAATATGCATTTCATATGTGTTGAGTGTCCTGCTGATTATCTTGCTTTTTATTATCGCAGCAGCCTCTTCTATTCCGGCCGCTTTCGCTTCATCGTCTGATGAATTGGCTGAATCTATGTAATCCCTGACGGGTGCAGGAAGGCTGAGTTTCAACCAGGGAAGATTTCGTGAATTTATATCCAGGGTTACCGGTATATCCGGCTCAATGAATTCATCCAGGACATCAGCGGAGACAAATTTATGTATCTCAGTATATGAGTTCTGTGAGTAATATGGATCAACTGCAAAAAGGTCGAGAAGACCGTTGAAGTTTGTGGTCGTGAACAATCCCTTTGGCGTCAGTGCCGAAGTGAACAGCACATCCCGGCCTGATTTTATATATACTTCCATTACTCCGTCGGATGGTATTACAAGAAGCCTGTCCATTGTTTTTGCAGAAGGTGATTCAATGTCTTCATTTGAAAGAAAAGATATGAATTCCGTCGGAAAATCACACCCCATCTTGAATAGAATACCCGGTTTTTCACTCAGTTCAGCCCATGTCAATGTACTGTTCTTCAATTCATCCGACAGCGCATCAATAAGTACGGACTTCCCATCCTCCCAAAGTGTATTGAAAAGATCCTCGTCCTTCCTGACGATCCAGGTCAGGCTGCCGTCCCTCAGATAAATGTCAAAGGGCTTGAAAAACTGATTTGCAATCGCTTCATCAAAGGACTCAAAATATACAACCGGATTTTCCATTTTCCGGAAGAATCCGGGGTTGAACTCATCCGAATGGTAATCCACTATGACAAGTGCCTGGAATATTACACCAATGAACAGTATAAGGGCTATAATAATGGCAATTGTCTTATTCATCCTGATTCCTCCATTGGCTGTTCAGCGGGATGGATATTGTCACTTCGGTTCCTTTGTTCTCAACGCTCTGGATATCTATTTCGCCACCATGGGCTGAAATAATTTCCCGTGCTATGGCCAGCCCGAGGCCGGTTCCTCCCATTTTCCTTGAACGGGCCTTGTCGACCCTGTAGAATCTGTCAAAAATCCTGGAAAGGTCCTTGCTTGGAATACCCATACCGTTGTCAGTTATCGTAAAGACAATGTTTCCATCCCTTTTTTCCGCGCTTACATTGATTTTCCCACCGGGCTCCGTATATTTGATTGCGTTTGACACAATGTTTATAAGCACCCTCTGTATCTTTTCATAGTCGAACACGGCCTTTCCCGGATATGTCACATTGCTCGTAAGCATATGATTCTTTTCCCTTGCGGCAATATCAAGTTTTTCCAGTGTTTTTTCAACGAGTTCATCTACACTGTATTTCCTGAAGTCGAGTTTTGTTCTCTTCATGTCAAGGGCCGAAAGCTGCAAAAGGTCCGTGACCAGGTCAGACATCCTGTTCACCTCAGACTCAATGACGGAAAGGAACTGCCTCTCGGTCTCCTTGTCCTCGACCATACCGCTGCCCAGTGTCTCAGTATAGCTCTTTATTGATGTCAGCGGAGTCTTCAGCTCATGGGATACATTTGCAACAAACTCCTTTTGCATATTGTCAAGCATATGCTGTTCAGTGACGTCACGAAGAATGACAATACAGCCTTCCCGGGATTGATCTGTCTCAGAAAATACTGCAAATCCAACCCTCATTATCCTGTCTCCGAGTTTCAGGATTATTTTTCTTTCATTAAGCGCCTCTGTCTTGTTCAATATTTCTTCAGGAGTCACTTCAATCTTATATTCCCTAATGAACTCCTCAAGGTTTTCATCAAGCCTTACCCTGTTGAGAAATGTCATGGCACCGGGGTTGACATGTATTATTTCACCGGAACTGTCGAAGGCAATTATTCCATCAGTCATGTTGTTAAGAATTGTATCGACCTTGTTCTTTTCATTCTTGATTTCGTCAAGCATATCCCTGAGGCTCATGGACATATAATTGATTGAGCTCGTAAGCTGCCCGATTTCATCATTACCCTGCTTGTCAAGGATTTGTCCGAAGTTTCCTTCCGCTATATCCCTCGTCTTGTCGGTTATATTTTCGATTGGGTTTGTTATTGCCTTTGATATCAGAAAACCAAAAACGAATGCTATGAGCAGTGAAATAGCCAGTGCAGTGAAAATTGTCCTGTTGAACTGGGAAACCATGTTCTGCCAGTCCTGCTTGTAATATCTGAAATAGAAGACAAAAGGTCCGGTCTTTACTGCATGGTCGTAGAATGTACTGCCCGATATCGTTACAATCTTCTCATCGTTTCCCGCTTCTCCTGCAGCAGCCTTAATAAAATTATCTGAAAGATAGAGATCATTGATGAAATAATCGTTGTCGCTGTT
>Ga0116164_10002285_pt1 | contig 13847 bp, 12 predicted proteins | sample AD_UKC109_MetaG_FD_89888 | JGI IMG/M metagenome (GOLD analysis project Ga0116164, IMG submission 89888) | Active sludge microbial communities of municipal wastewater-treating anaerobic digesters from Hong Kong - AD_UKC109_MetaG | ecosystem: Engineered > Bioreactor > Anaerobic > Digestate... | reverse complement strand
TCCGATCTCGCAGGGCTTCCCGGCCGTTGGCCGGATCCTGCTGGTAGGTACGGCGGTCCCCTTGCAGGGAACTGTCGACAGCCTCTCGGAAGGGTCCGTAGAGCGCCGAGGTGTACTTCGCGGCGTAGGCGAGGATCGCGGTGTTGACGAACCCGGCGGAATCCAGCGCCTCCCGCACCGCCCCCACCTGACCGTCCATCATGCCGCTGGTTCCCACCATGTCCGCGCCCGCCCGGGCCAGGACCACCGCCATCTGCTGGTAGCGGACCAAGGTCGCGTCGTTGTCGACCTCAACTCCGGAGAGCACGCCGCAGTGTCCGTGGTCGGTGAACTCGTCCAGGCACAGGTCCGCCTGCACGACCAGTCGGCCGGCGGCGGCAGTTCGGGCGACCTCGACCGCCCGGCTGAGAATGCCCTGCGGGTCGGTGGCCCCGGAACCGATCGCGTCCTTGTGCTGCGGCACCCCGAACAGCATTACGGCTCCGAGACCGGCCGAAACCGCCTGCTCGATGACGGCGGGCAGGGTGTCGAGAGTCTGCTGATACACCCCCGGCATCGAGGTGATGGCCCGCGGCTGCGCCAGGCCCTCGGCCACGAAGACCGGCAGGACCAGGGCAGCCGGATGGACCCGGGACTCCGCCACGAGCCTTCGTATGGCCGGGTTTGACCGCAGTCGGCGCGGGCGCATCATGACTTGGCTGCGGACCGCCGCCGCCCGGCGCCGCGCCGCTTCGACGGCCGCCAGGTGCGCTCGCCGCTGTCCAGCGCGGTCTGACGCATCTGCTCACCGTGCTCGGCCAGGGCTGCGACCAGGGGCTCGATCTTGGACTGTGCCGGCTGCACGGCGACCTTCAACCCATGTTCCACCGCGGTGTTCGCGGTTTCCGGGCCGATGGCGGCGATGACGGTGGTGGCGTGGGGTTTGCCTGCGATTCCGACCAGGTTGCGCACGGTGCTGGACGAGGTGAACACCACCGCGTCGAACCCGCCGGTCTTGATGGCCTCGCGGATCTCCGCGGCCGGCGGCGCTGCCCGGACCGTGCGGTAGGCGGTGATGTCGTCAACCTCCCAGCCGAGTTCGGTGAGACCGGCCACGAGCTTCTCGGTGGCGATGTCCGCCCGCGGCAGGAACACCCGGCCGATCGGGTCGAGCTCGGGGTCGCGGTCGGGCCACACCTCCAGCAGGCCTGCCGACGACTGGGCCTCGGCCGGTGGCAGCAGGTCTGCGCGCACGCCGAAGTCCTGCAGGGCCGCGGCCGTGGCCTCACCGATCGCGGCGATCTTCAGGCCGGCCAGGTGCCGGGCGTCCAGGCCCCGCTGCTCGAACCGCTCGCGGATGGCACGCACCGCATTGATGCTGGTGAACGCGATCCACTGGTAGCGGCCGGATTCGATCCCCTCGATCGCACGTTCCATCTGCTGAGGGGTGCGCGGCGGTTCGACACTGATCGTGGGCACTTCCACGGGCACCGCGCCGAACAGCCGCAGTTGCGCCGACAGCTCGCCGGCCTGGTCCTTGGTACGTGGGACCAGCACCCGCCAGCCGAACAACGGCCTGCTCTCGAACCAGCCCAGGTTGGTCGCGGATCCGACCGCCTCGCCGATGAAGACGTCGCCGTTGCCGGTCAGCTTCGCGGCCTTCAGGTCGGCTGCCGCGTCGCCGAGGGTGGTGACGATCGTCTGCTGCTCAACGGTGGTCCCGCCGCGGACGACCACCAGGCCGGTGCCCGGTGTGCGACCAGCCGCCAGTGCGGCCTTGGCCAGGCCGGCTGCGGAATCAGCCGCGTTGCGGATCACCAGCGTGGATGCCGTGTCCGCCAGGGTCGGCTCGTCGACATCGCCGGCCAGCAGGTCCACGACGTGCAGTCGCTTGGCCCGGGAACCGACCAGACCGATCCCGGCGTAGGCGGCAATGCCCGAGATGTCGCTGGCACACGGGGCGATCTCGAAGGGGACCCGGGAACGATGCAACGCTTTGGCTTCGGCCAGCACCCGGCCGTCGAGCACCGGGTCGCCTGCGTAGACCCGCACCGCGTGCTGTCCGGCACGGGCCTGTTCGGCCAGTGCCTTGGCCACCGCAGCGGCATCGGTCGGCGCGGTGGCCACATCGAGAACCTCCACATCCCGCCCGGCGATCAGGGAGCTGACCTCCGGGTCGCAGATGACCACGTCGGCCTGGTCCAGCAGGGCCGCGCCCCGCACCGACAGCAGTTCGGGGTCCCCGGAGCCGGCTGCGAGCAGTACAACGGCGGGTACGGTCTTGCTCTTCTTCATCTGTTTTCTCCCAATAGTCGACCGGCGCCTTGTCCGATCAGGTCGTCTGCGGCGCGCTGTCCCACGTCGGGATCCAGCAGCGAACCGGTCGTCGTGCATGCGTACATCTGCGATCCGTCGTGCGAAAGCACGGCGGCTCGAAGCTCCAATGTGTCCCCGGCGATCTCAGCCAGAGCCCCCACGGGTGCGCTGCAGCCGGCCCTCAGTCCGGCCAACAGGGCACGTTCGGCCGAGACCGCTGCCACCGTGATGGCGTGACTGATCCCGGCGACGTCGCCGGCCGCGGGGTGGTCGCGCAGCATCTCCACTCCCAATGCGCCCTGCCCGACCGCGGGCAGCATGACGTCGAAACCCAGGGCGAACCCGGGGGGCCGCAAGCCCAGCCGGTTCAGGCCGGCCATCGCCAGCACAACGGCGTCGAGTTCACCGCTGGTGACCCTGGCCACTCGGGAGTCGACGTTGCCGCGGATGCCGACCACTTCGAGATCCGGGCGCGCGCGCAGCAGGTAGGCGACCCGACGGGGGGACCCGGTTCCCACCCGTGCGCCCGAGGGCAGATCATCCAGGCTGTCAGCTGAGGTGACCAGGAAGTCCCGAACGTCTTCGCGGGCCGGGACCGCCGCGATCATCGTGCGCGGGTCGTCGGCGGTCGGCATGTCCTTCAGCGAGTGGACTGCGACATCCGCCCGCCCTTCGATCAGCGCCTGGCGCACAGCGGCAACGAACACCCCTTGCCCGCCGAACGAGGTGAGGGCAGCCGTGGACGTGTCGCCCTCGGTGGTGATGAGTACCTCGCTGACCTCGCCGCCGGTCACTGCCTGAATACGCTCACGCACCCAACCTGTCTGCGCGCGTGCCAACGCACTGGCCCTGGTGGCCACCCGAATTTCAGGCACCCGGCTCTCCGTGGATTGACACGTCGTCAGGCTCGTCGCTGAGGTCCTCAGGGGTCTGGGTCAACGCGGTGACGGCAGCCGGATCCAGATCGAACAGTGCGTGCAGGGCGGCCGCGTAACGGTCGCCACCGGGATCGACCGCGAACTCCTTCATCCGCACGGTGGGCGTATGCAGCAAGGTGGCCACCACCCGGCGCATGGCCCGGGCGATCTCGTCGAACTCCTCCGGCGTCAGCTTCGGGTTGCGCAACCGTAGACGGCTCAGCTCCCGCTCGACGACCTCTTCGGCGCGTGAGCGCAGGGCGACAACCACGGGCTGAACCTTTGCGCTGGTCTGGCGTGAGACGAAGTCCGTGGTTGCCCGCAGCACCAGGTTCTCGGCCGCGGTGACCGAGTCCGTGGCCACGTGCGCTTCGGGAAGGCCTGCGATTCCGGCCAGATCGAGCCGATCGACGCCGGGGATCTGCGCGATGTCGGGATCGGTGTCATGCGGCAGGGCGAGGTCGCACACGAACAGGTTGGGACTCCCCCCGGCCAGCACCTTCTGCAGGTGTTCGCGGGTGACCAGCAGACCGGTCGCGCCGGTGGCACTGACCAGGACGTCGGCGCCGCGCAACTGCTCGTCGAGATCGACCAACTCGGCACCGACACCGCCGACCGCTTCGGCCAGCCGGCGAACCGACGCGGCCGTGCGGCCGACGATGGTGACCCGCGCGCCTTGTGACGCCGACACCGATGCGGCCAGAGACGACATCGAACCGGAGCCGAGGATCACCACATGCCGGCCGGCCAGCGTGCCGAAGTGGCGCCGGGCCTGGGCCAGCGCGACCTCCACCACCGAGGCGCCGTGACGGCCGATGGCGGTGTCGGTCTGCACGCGCTTGCCGACCCGCAGCGCACTCTGAGCCAGTTCGTGCAGGCTGCGACCGGCTTGACCGTGCTCGACGGCCACCTTGAACGCCTCCCGGAACTGCCCCAGGATCTGCTCATCGCCCACGACCATCGAGTCGAGGCCACTGGCGACCCGGAAGGCATGCCGGACCGCGGCATCCTCGTAGTGGACGTACAGGTGGGCGGACAGTTGGTCCGGCGACAGCCCGGAACTCTTGGCCAGAATCGCGGTGATCGATTCCACAGCGGCGTGGAATCGGGAGACCTCGGTGTACACCTCGATGCGGTTGCAGGTCGACAGCAGCAAGGCTTCGCCCACAGCGTCACCGGTGCCGACCATCGGCAGGGCCTGTCCGACGTCGACGGCGGCCACCTTCTCCAAGACGTCCAGGGGGGCACTCTGGTGGCTCACCCCGAGCACCAACAGGCTCATCGACCTGCTCCATGCGCCGCGTGCACAGCCAGGATCTGGATCTCGGTGGCCAGGTCGACCGGGCGCACCACCACCGAGTCCGGTGTGGACAGGTGGACCGCGGAGAGGTTGAGAATGCTTGTGACACCTGCGGCCACGAGTAGGTCGGCCACCGACTGGGCTGCTTCGGCCGGGGTGGCGATCACGCCGATGGCCACGCCATTGTCGGCCACGAACGAGGGGAGTTCGGCCAGCGTCAGGATCTCCAGATACTCCCCCGATGGGCTGCCGGCCTTCGAACCGATCAGCCCGGGATCGACATCGAACAGCCCGACGACCCGAAGGCCCCGCTCGTCGAATCCGGTGTAGCCGGCCAGCGCACGCCCGAGGTGGCCAACCCCCACGACCACCATGCGGTGCTCGGTGGCCAGGCCGAGCGCCTGGTTGACCTGCTCGCGCAACTGCGTCACCGGGTAGCCCACCCCGCGCGTGCCGTAACTGCCGACATAACTCAGATCCCGTCGTACCACCGCGCCGCTGACGCCCACATGCGCTGCCAGATCCACACTGTGAACGGTCTGCAGTCCGGCGTTCTCCAGTTGCGAAAGGCAGCGGATGTACTGCGGCAGGCGGGCTATGGTGGCGTCCGGCAGCGAGCGTCGCCTCAGTCGCACGATGGGAACCTGTCACCTGTCTGTCCGGGGCCCGGCGCCCCACACTGTGTCCATGCTACCGATTTCACAAGCTGGGCCAAACTGACATTCGGATGCCGACGTTCGGTTATCGGAGAATCCGGGTGTGTGTCACGGCTGCACGGAGGTCTGCTCCGCTATGCGTCACCCGCCCCGACATACGCCGCAGCCCGCGTAACCTCAGGCCAGCGCCGCCCGTAGCCGCTGCGGATTCACCCGGAACACGTCGTGCACCGCCCCGTCGACGAGGACGACCGGAACCTGGTCGGCGTAACGCGCCGCCAGTCGGGGGTCGTCGTTCAGCGACAACTCGATCCATTCGTTGTCGGTCTGGGCGCACACGGTCTCGACGACCTCCCGGGCCACATCGCACAGATGGCAGCCCGGTTTGCCGATCAGAATGACCCGAGCGCTCAGAGCGACGTCACCCCTTGAGACTGGCGCAGGCGACCCTTGCTCACTTTGCCCGTTACCGAATGCGGCAGGTCGCCGACGATCTCCACAACGGTGGGACATTTGAAGCGCGCCAGGCGGGTTCCCACGAAGTCGAGCACCTCGTCGGCGGTCAACGCCGATCCCGGTTCGGCCACGATGAACGCTTTCACGGTCTCGCCGGTGTAGGGGTCGGTGACGCCCATGACCGCGGCTTCCAGCACACCGTCCATCGACAGCAGCACTTCCTCGACCTCACGCGGGTAGACGTTGAAGCCGCTGACGATGATCAGCTCCCGGCGCCGGTCGACCAGGCGCAGGTCCCCCTCGTCGTCCTCGATGGCGACGTCGCCGGTAGCGAACCAGCCCTGTTCGTCGGGGCCCTCCGACCCGTCGGGCCAGTAGCCGGTGAACACGTTCTCACCGCGCACGAAGATCTCGCCGGGATCCCCGTCCTCGACGACCTGCCCGTCCTCGTCACGCAGTTCGACCTCGATGCCGGGCAGCGGCTGCCCGACGGACCCGGGCTTGGGCCGCCCGGAGACCAGTGAGGCGGTGATTACCGGTGAGCACTCGGTCATCCCGTAGCCCTCCCAAATGGGTTTGCCCGTGCGCGCTTGGAAGTGCTCCATGACCGAAACGGGAAGCGGTGACGCCCCGGAGATGAGCAATCGCACGCCCTGCAGCGCTTCGGTGAGGCCGTCAATCCCTGCCCACGCCACGTACATCGGAGGGGCACCGGCCACATTGGTGACCTTGTGCCGGGTGATCGAGGCGAGTGCGGCCGCGGCGTCGAACCGCTCGGTCAGCACGATGGTGGCGCCGTGTCGGGCCACCATGCCCAGCGTGGCATTGAGCGCGTAGATGTGGAACAGGGGCAGCACGCACATGACCACGTCGTCGCTGGTCATGGCCGGCGGATCCTGCACTGCACTGAGCTGGTCGAGGTTGGCCGAGAGGGCGCGGTGGGTGAGCATCGCGGCTTTCGGGCGGCCGCTGGTTCCGGAGGTGAACAACAACACCGCCAATGCATCGGGCGCCGTGGGTTCCACCGGCAGCGGACTGCTGCCGACGGTGAAACGGCGCCAGTCCTCGGTTCCGGTGTGAATCACGTCGATGCCGGGAACCTGGTCCAGGACCGGGGCCATCCGCGGGTCTGCCACCACCAGGCTCGCATCGACGTCGGACAGCATCTGGTCCAGCTCGATAGCGGTATAGCCGGTGTTCAGCGGAACCGCACACATGCCCGCGCGCAGGATGCCGAAATACGTGGTGATGAATTCGAGCGTGTTCGGCTGCATGAGCGCGATGCGGCTGCCGGCGGGCAGGCCCCGGGCGATCAATCCGCTGGCCACCGCCCGCACCTGCCAGTCGACCTCACTCCACGTGACGACTCTTTGATCGGTCACGACAGCAGCGTGCCGGGGCCTGGATTCGGCCGCCGCGCTGACAAGATCGGCAAGGTTGGCCACCACGCCCCGAGTCTTGCATATGGGCCGCTGGGCTAGCCTGCACAGGTGAACGGTGACCAGCAGGAACCGGCGTCGCAGCACGCTGACGACGAAACCGCGGATGAGCCCGCCCCGCAGCCTCCGGCCGAACCTGACCTGACCGCGGCGGCCTTCTTCGACATCGACAACACCCTCATCCACGGCGCCTCGATGTTTCATTGGGCCCGCGGCCTGGCTGCCCACAAGTACCTGTCACGCAGCCAGATCCTCGACTTCGTCTGGAAACAGACCCGGTTCGTGATCGTCGGCAAAGAGGATGCCGAGGACATGCACGACATCACCGAGGAGGCCCTGGCTTTGGTCAAGGGTCGCAACCAGGACGAGTTGGTGGAGCTGACCCGGGAGATCTTCGACGAGTACATGGTCGACCGGTTCTGGCCCGGCACCGTGGCACTCGCCGAGGGCCACATCGATGCCGGACAGCGGGTGTGGCTGGTGTCGGCCGCGCCGATCGAACTGGCGGAACTGATCGCCGAACACCTGGGCCTGTCCGGAGCACTGGGCACAGTGTCCGAGCAGGTGCACGGCGTGTACACCGGACGCCTGAGCGGAAAACCATTGCACGGCGAAGCGAAAGCCGAGGCGATCGCCGAACTCGCAGCACGCGAGAACCTGGATCTGAGCCGGTGCGCGGCCTACTCGGATTCAGCCAACGACATTCCGATGTTGTCCATGGTCGGTACCCCGGTGGCGGTGAACCCGGACCGCGCGCTGCGGCTGCACGCCCGGCGCAACGGATGGACCATCCGCGACTACCGCACCGCCCGCCGGGTGGTGAAGATCACCGCGCCGGCGGTCGGGATCGCCGGGCTGGTCACGGGTATCGCCGTGGGTGCGGTCATGGCGCGGCGCGCGATCCGGGGCTGATAGGGCGTGGACTCGCCATCATTTCGGGGCCAGTGGCCCGTCTCCCGGCCCAGATTTGATGGATAGTGCGTCCGATATGTGGGTTTTGTGCCATTTCAGGCCATCACATCTGGGCCTCGTCGGCGTGGATCGACGCGTTCCGGCCCTGAAGTGATGAGCGTCTAGAAGAAGACCGACCGCCGTGCGACCAGCAAGCGGTACAGCGTCTGCTGGATGGTCTCGCGGACCTGATCAGTCAGGTCGAAGACCAGCATGGGGTCGTCCGCGGCGCCTTCGGGGAACTCGTCGGTGCGGATGGGCTCGCCGAACTCGATGATCCACTTGCTGGGCAGCGGCACCAGCCCCAGCGGCCCCAGCCACGGGAACGTCGGGGTGATCGGGAAATACGGCGCACCCAGCAGCCGGGCCATGAGCTTTGCATTGCCGATGATCGGGTAGATCTCCTCAGCGCCCACGATGGAACAGGGGATGATCGGGGTTTTCGTCCGCAGCGCCGCCGCCACGAACCCACCCCGGCCGAAGCGCTGCAGCTTGTACCGCTCACTGAACGGCTTGCCGATGCCCTTGAAACCCTCGGGCCACACCCCGACCAGCTCGCCGGACGAGAGCAGCCGTTCGGCGTCCGGCGCACAGGCCAGCGTGTGCCCGCCCTTGCGCGCGAGTTCGGAGACGATGGGCAACTGGAAGACGAAGTCGGCGCCGAGCATGCGCAACCGCCGGTGCTCCGGGTGGTTGTCCCAGATCGCCAGTTGGGTCATCATCGAGTCGACGGCCACGGTTCCCGAGTGGTTGGCCACCAGCAGCGCCCCACCGGTGTCCGGGATGTTCTCCAAGCCGCGGGTCTCGATCCGGAACCAGCGCTTGTACAGCGGGCGCAGCGGTGCCAGCAGGATGCGGTCGGTGAGTTCGGGGTCGAAGCCGAAGTCGTCGACCTTGTAGTCGCCGGTGATTCGCCGGCGCAGGAATGCCAGCGCCCCGGCCACCCGGGTGTCCCAGTCGACGTGCTCCTCGACGCCGGGCAGCGGCGCGCTGTCCGGCATCACGTCCTCGGCCGGAGCAGTGCTCGAGCGGCTGGCCCGCGCCCCGCGGGGGGCGGCGGCCTTCTTGGTCGCCGGCTTCTTCTTCTTGGGGTCCTTGCCCTTGATGGGGATGACTCGCGCATCAGGCACCGGTCGACTCCTTTCCGGTCAGCAGCGACAGCAGTTGGTCTTCGATGTTCTCGACCCGCTCCGGGGGTAGCAGCCGGTTGAGGTTGTGCGCCTCCACGAACGCGTCGAAGGTCTCCGAGGTGGTGTGCTGGGGGATGAATCCGAACTCGGTGCGCATCCGGGACGTGTCGATGCCGCGTCCGTAGGTCAGGAAGCGCACCTGCTCCGGGGAGAAGTCAGCCAGCCCGAGCCGGCGGAACAATGCCCCGACGCCGAACGCGAACGGCCCCGCCACCGGCAGAACTGGCCGACCCGCCCGCCGTGCCGCCTGCGACACCAGGATCACTCCGTCACCGGCGACGTTGAATGTCCCCGGGTGGTCCTCGACGGTGGCCCGGCGCAGCGCATCGAGGCCGTCGTCCTCGTGGATGAACTGCAGGCGCGCATCGAAGCCGAGGACCACGGGGATCACCGGTAGCGAGAAGTAGGTGGCCATCGGCGTCTGCACCCGCGGGCCGAAGTAGTTCGCAAAACGCAAGGTGGTCACCGCGACATCGGGTCGGCGGCGTGCGAACCCGCGCACATAAGCCTCGACCTCGACGCTGTCCTTGGCCCAGCCGGAGGTCGGAGCGTGCTTCGGCTCCATCTCCTCGGTGAACATGGCCGGGTCCTTGGGACCGGCGCCGTAGACCGACGAGGTGGACTTGACGACCAGTTTGCGCACCGTTGGGGACTTCTGACATGCGGCGAGCAACTGCATGGTGCCGATGACGTTGATCTCCTTCATCGACATCCGGCCGCCGGCCTGCATGGGCGTGGCGATGACGCCCATGTGAACCACTGTGTCCACCTGGGCCGCGTCGATGACCTTCGCGATGATGGGGTTTCGGATATCGGCGCGCACGAACTCCGCGCCGCCGATCTCCTGGCGCGGAGCGACCACATCCACCCCGATCACCCGATCCACGTCGGGGTCCTGGGTGAGGATTTGCGCCATCCGCCCCCCGAGGTAACGGGAGACGCCGGTGACCAGAACCACGCGTCCCATCGGGGCCTACTACTTCTTGTTGCGCCGCTGGACGCGGGTCTTGCGCAGCAGCTTGCGATGCTTCTTCTTCGCCATGCGCTTGCGCCGCTTCTTGACCACCGAACCCATTAAGGCCTCCTACGACCGTCGTCGACTACTTCCCCAGGGTAGTTCGTCGGCCTAGAACATGGGATCGGGGTCTGGGTCGATCCCCAGATGCGGAAACGCCGCACGCCGCGAGGCGAGGACCGCCGCGTCCACCGGGTCGTCTGGGTTGTAGCCCATCTCCCAACTGCGCACCCAGGGATCCCGGTCGTTGCCCATTGTCAGAGGCGGGTCGCGCTGCAGAACATTGCTCACCAGCTCCCTGAACGCCTCGGGCGTCTGCTCCGTGGGCTCGATGGGCCGTTCCAGCGCCTCGGCCAGCAGGTGCGTCCACGCCAGCGGGACCACATCCACCCACTCGTAGCCCCCGCCACCGGTGGCGATCCAACGGCCCTCGGTGTGGGTGTGTGCAAGTCGATGCAGCGCCCGGTACGACATGCGTTGACCTTCGATGCTCAACGACATGTGCGCCAACGGGTCCTGGAAGTGGCTGTCGCACCCTTGCTGGCTCACCAGATACTGCGGTTCGAAAGCCTTCAGCGCCGCCGGCACGATCGCATCGAACGCGCGCAGCCACGCGTTGTCGGCTGTGCCGGGCGGAAGCGCCACGTTGATGGCGGTTCCCTCGGCGCCGGGGCCCCCGATCTCGGTGGGCCAACCGGTTCCCGGGAACAACGTGCGCGGGCTTTCGTGCAGCGAGATGGTCAGCACCCTCGGGTCGTCCCAGAAGTGTTGTTGCACCCCATCGCCGTGGTGAACGTCCACATCGACGTAGGCGACGCGTTCGACACCCTGGTCGAGCAGCCACTTGATCGAGGTGGCGACATCGTTGTACACGCAGAAACCGGAGGCGCGGTCGGGCATGGCGTGGTGCAGCCCGCCGGCGAAGTTGACCCCGTGGTCGGCCTCCCCGCGGTAGACGGCCTGGGTCACCGCCAACGTCGCCGCGCAGACCAACTCGGAGTATTTGTGCATGTCGGGGAACGTGGGGACGTCGTCGGTGCCCAGCCCGTGTACACCCTCGGTCTCCTGCTGAACCGCCTCGATGAACTCCGCGGAGTGGAGGCTGGCCAGCAGCCCTTCCGGCATCGTGACCGGCGGAACAATGGTGAGATTCGCGTCGTCGAGCAGCCCGAAGTCCCGCGAGAGCCGATACGCCAATTGCACGCGGACCGGCGCCAGGGGGTGCCCCGGCCCGAAATCGTAGAGGCGCAGGTCGTCGTGCCAGACGAAAGCCACGCGATGACTCATACCGGCCACGCTACCCATGAAGGGCGTTGTCGGTCGCGCACACCGGGGCAAACGGCCCACAGTCGACGGTGTCGCCGCACTCCACTGGACCGTGCACGCCGCCCGCGCCCGGGAGCCGCGAATTGTTACGGTTGCGCACATGGGTGTAGTTGCGGTCGTAGGGGCCGGCGTCATGGGTGAGGCACTGCTGTCGGGGTTGCTGCGCGGTGATCGGATGGGGGACACGTTCGTGGTCGCCGATAAACGCCACGACCGGGTCATCGAACTCCATGAGCGCTACGGCGTCGACATCTCCACCAACGTGGAGGCCGCCCGGGAGGCCGATGTCGTCGTGCTGGTCGTCAAGCCGCAGGATCTCTTCGGTGTGGTCGAGGAGATCGCCGAGGAACTCAAACCCGGCGCTTTGGTCGTGTCGCTGGCCGCTGGTGTCACCACTGCCTCACTGGAACAGCGACTGCCCGAGGGCACACCGGTGGTGAGGGTGATGCCGAATACCCCCGCCCTGGTCGACCAGGGGATGTCGGCGGTCTCGCCGGGTTCACACTGCAAGGCCGAGCACGTGGCAATGGCCGTGCGGCTGATGGGCTGCGTCGGCAAGGTCGTCGAGGTGCCCGAGCGGCAGCAGGACGCGGTCACGGCCATCTCGGGATCCGGACCGGCCTACATCTTCTTCACCGTCGAGGCCATGATCGAGGCAGGCGTCGGTTTGGGGCTGCCACGCCGCTTGGCGACCGAGCTGACCCTGCAGACGGTGTACGGCGCCGCAACAATGCTGCGGGAAACCGGCGAACACCCGGTGGTCCTGCGCGAGAACGTGACCTCGCCTGCCGGAACCACCGCCGCGGCACTGCGGATTCTGGAGGATCACAAGGTCCGGGCCGCATTCCTGGCCGCTCTGGAAGCGGCCAGGGATCGATCCGTGGAATTGGCCGCCGGCAGCTGAACCTCTGCCGCGCGCGGACCTAGGTCGCGAGCGCCTCAGGTTCATCCCGCGCGCGACTACCCACACGGTGTCCGGTTGGTGCGCGTTCGTCGTGCGACGAGCAGCAACCACGCGGAATTCGCTGCGCGCCGATTGCGCGGAGAACCCGACTCATGCCGCTGCCGGCGCCTGCTTCGCCTCACCTGAGCGACTACGCGCGATCCACTTGCCGGCCTCCCACAGGAGCAGCAGGACCACCGCGGGTGCGGCGCCGATCAGCCACTGGGTGTCGGTGAGCGCCTGCGAGTCCAGCAGCGACGTCAGCGCCCCACCACGGGCGATCAGCACCGCCAGCACGATCTCCACCAGCGCGACGATGTTCAGCGTCGCGTTGTCGAACGTCGCCGTGGTGAACACGGTCGCTTTCTGATCGCGGCTTTCGAATGCGACGATCACCAGCATCAGTGAGAACGCCACCAGCCCCATCGTGCTCCCGATTTCAACCTGGCCGTACTGGTTCTCCCCGAACACGATCACGGCGTTGATGACGACCGCCATGAACAGCCCCACCAGGCCAACCGTGGCGATGACCGGCCCGGACATGATCGAGGCCGCCCGCGGGCGCGGCTTGCGCTTCATGAGGCCGGGGGTCTCTTTGTCCAGGCCCAGCGCGATGCCGACCGGTGCGGTGATCAGGAAGTTGATCCAGAGGATCTGAGCCGCGGAGAACGGCTCGCCCGACGCGATGTTGAGGATGCTGGCCATCAAGAACGTGACCACGTAAGTGACAAGCGCGATCAGCATGAAGCGGATGTACTTCAGCATGTTGTCGTAGAGTTTGCGGCCCTCCGACACTGCCCGCACGATCGTGGCGAAGTTGTCGTCGGTGAGGATCATGCGACTGGCGTTCTTCGCGACCTGCGTGCCGCTGCCCATCGCGATGCCGATGTCTGCTGCCTTGATGGCCGGGGCGTCGTTGACACCGTCGCCGGTCATCGCCACGACCGCATCCTTCTTGCGCAGCGTCTCGACCATGAGCACCTTGTGCTCAGGCGCCACCCGACCGACCACGCCGATGTTGTCGATGCGCTCGAGGCGCTCGGCCTCGGACATCGCGGCCAGTTCGGTGCCGAGGATGGCCTCGCCGGGGATTCCGAGCTGCTTGGCCACCGCCGCACCGGTGACCACGTCGTCGCCGGTCACCATCCTCACCCGGATGTTGGCGTCCTGGGCGGCCAGGACAGCCTCATGTGACTCCTCCCGCGGCGGGTCGATCATGCCCACCAGTGCGGTCATCTGCAGATCCTGCACCATCGCGAGCAGATCGCCGTCAGGGTCGAAATCGTTGGGGTCCATGTCCTTCGTGGCTGCGGCCATCACGCGAAGGCCCTTGCCTCCCAGCCGCTGCATCTGCTTGTT
>Ga0116164_10002284_pt1 | contig 13849 bp, 10 predicted proteins | sample AD_UKC109_MetaG_FD_89888 | JGI IMG/M metagenome (GOLD analysis project Ga0116164, IMG submission 89888) | Active sludge microbial communities of municipal wastewater-treating anaerobic digesters from Hong Kong - AD_UKC109_MetaG | ecosystem: Engineered > Bioreactor > Anaerobic > Digestate... | reverse complement strand
GCGGGATTGTAGTTTTTTCCCTTGTATTCCCTGTCGAGTACCACAGCACTTACAGCATTCAGCGTGTACTTTATGGTATTCGATTCGGGGTAAAGTTTAATGGCTTTCATCAGGCTTTTCATGGATTCATCATACTTCTCCCCTTCAAAGAAAAAGATACCTTCATTGTAATATTGAATACCTGCCAGGTTAACCAGGCTTATGGAAATATCATCAGAGAAGTATTTAATAAACAGGATACTGATAGGCTCATTGTTGTATTCAGTATCTGAAATGATTTTGTTTTTATGCAAATAATCGACAAATGCTTGCTGGTACCGGCTATCGTATTGAACAACCCCGTCAGATGGCCGGGTGGATTCGAACAGGTAGCTGGTTTCTCCCGGATCTGCAATAAGATATACATGTTGCGGGGTTTGTTTTATGATGTAGTCAATCTCCAACCTGTCAAGAACCAGTGCATATAGAGCCGAAGCGGTTACACAATTGTAGGTGCCTGTTTTAAATATATCCTTAAAACGGACTTTCTCTTCGTATTTCTTAAAGAATTCATTGTGGACTTCCTTATAAATTATTCCCAGTCTTTTTTTCATTTTGGTCTGCCTGGCCAGCATTTCGTTCAGTCTGGTTACGAGCTTATCGATACGCTCTTCTGCCACCTGGGCACCTTCTGAGTATTCGGCTGCGATAAAAAGGTCCAGGGAAGAGATTTCCGCTGAGTCGACGAGTTTTGCAAACAGCTCTTCTTCAAAAGAATTCGAATAAATACTGGATTCTTCCTGGCTGAAACCGGGGGAGAAAAGGAATAGAAGGAAAGTGGCAATCAGAATTCGGTGCGTTGTCATAAGAAGTCAGGGTTAGGTACGAAAGCATTAAATATACATTTTTCTTGTATAAGAATTAAATCAAACTATTATATGGCAATTGAAGCCTGTTTTTGTTAAATTTATGACTCTGCTGAGATTCAATTTCAGTACCGAAAAGCTCACATTAAAACTCACAAATAATGAAAGAAAATAGTATCAAATTACTGAACAAAGCTGTTGCAGATGAGTTATCAGCCGTTCACCAGTACATGTATTTCCATTTTCATTGCGACGACCAGGGTTATGACCTGCTGGCGAATCTATTCAGGCGCACAGCCATTGAAGAGATGATGCACATTGAACGCCTGGCAGAGCGTATCATTTTCCTGAAAGGGGATGTGGAGATGATGGCTTCGGAAGAGGTGAAAAAGGTGACCGAAGTGAAGGAGATGCTGGAGATGGCAGCCGAGATGGAGACTTCAAGCGCAAACGATTATAACATGTGGGCGTTGGAGTGCTCCCAGAATGCCGATTCAGTCTCCAAGTCACTTTTTGAATCCCTGGTGGTGGACGAAGAGAGGCATTTCGACCAGTACGATGTGGAAATGGAGAACCTGGCACGGTTTGGGGCAAATTACCTGGCGCTCCAGTCTATCGAACGAAGCAAGAATAATGCTTCGGGCAGGAGTGCGGAATAGCACAGGAGAAGGCTTATTTCCTCACAGGAAGAGGTATTATATCCCTGTTAAATTGATCAAAATGATCGATTACCGGAAGATTGAATGATGAGAAGTCCTCCTGATTTGAATTTACTATAATCACGTGTCCTACGTGGCAATTGATTGCAGCTTTTATACCGGAAAAGGAATCTTCAAGAATTATTGTATCTGCTTTATTCACCTTTAATCTTCGTATTGCTTTATCAAAAATATCCGGATATGGCTTGCCCCTGATTTTTCCGTCATTATAAATAATATGTTCTTCTTTAAAATAACTGAGCAAATTGAACTGTTCAATAAAAAATTGCACATTTCGTATTTCTGCTGAGGTTGCAATTGCAATAGGTACGTCATGTTCATTCAGGTATTCCAGCAGATTAACTGCTCCCGGGGCAAGGAGCATCCTGTGCTTTAGACATTCATTTCTATAAATCTCCTCTTTTTCCTCAGTATACCTTTCAATTTCTGAGGCACTAAGTTTTTTCTTAAATAAAAATTCAAGTATATCTTTTGCCGATCTACCATGAATAAATTCCTTTTTTTGAGTACCACTAAGGTAAAAGTTATTAGAATCCAGATATTCATCCCAAGCTATTTCATGGTATGCAGTATCCCAGAAAAGGGTGCCGTTAAAATCAAAAATAATGCCTCCGTTTTTCATTCTCCAAATTTGTTATTAATTCTTTGAAAATTTGATACGATATTAACTATTTTTCCTTATAAAATAAGTTAATTTTACCTATCTTTGATGTATAAACATGTATAAGGTTGTTTAAGGATATGGATAAATTTTTAACAATAAGTCAAGCCGCTGAAATATTGAATATTAGCCCGGAAACTTTAAGAAGATGGGATAATAGTGGAAAATTTAAAAGTACGAGACATCCTATTAATAATTATCGTGTTTATTCAGAGAAACAAGTAGTTGATTTGGTAAACGAATTACAATTAGAGTTAGCCTATCAGCCTAAAACCATACCAAAAGATATTATTCAGCCATATTATGAAACAAAATTTGGTAAATTATTTAATTATGACGCGATAAAGTATTTAAAGCAATTGGATGCAAATTCAATAGATTTAATATTTGCTGATCCTCCATACAATATAAAAAAAGCTGAATGGGATAGTTTTTCAAGCCAGAAGGAATATGTTGATTGGAGCATGGAATGGATATCAGAATCTCATCGGGTACTAAAGAAAACTGGTTCATTATACGTTTGTGGATTTTCAGAAATCTTAGCTGATATTAAATGGGCAGCAGCCCCTCTGTTCAAGGGATGTAAATGGCTGGTTTGGTTTTATAGGAATAAAGCAAATCTGGGAAATGATTGGGGACGTTCTCATGAAAGTATACTTCACTTTAGAAAATCTACCGAGTTTACATTTAATATTGATGAGATAAGGATACCTTATAACGAGCACACCTTAAAATATCCAAAGAGGACACAGGCTGAAACATCTCAGTATTCAAATGGAAATAATAAAGATTATATATGGGAACCAAATCCTCGTGGGGCCAAACCAAAAGATGTTCTTGAAATTCCTACTATTTCTAATGGATCATGGGAAAAATATCCTCACTTAACACAGAAACCGGTAGAGTTGCTTAGAAAAATTATCCTGTCCTCTTCAAATCAAGGTAATACAGTTTTGGATCCGTTTGGTGGTTCTGGAACTTCATATGTTGTTGCTGAGGCATACAAAAGGAATTGGCTTGGGACTGAGTTAAAAGAGGATTTCTGTGAAATTATTAAGTCCAGACTTACAGATCAGGAACATATTGCCCGCATTGCTTTAGCAAAAGATGAAGAAGATTCAAATAGACGACGTCAAAAATTAAGGGGTTAGAAGTATTTTTAAGTCTGTTGAAATCAAATCTGAAAATCTTTTCATGTGATCTGAAAAGGGCTTTCTGCTAGCATTTGGAGGAGGATCCAGATAATATACCCCCTCCAATTTAGTTAAGAATTGTGTATATACCATAAATAAACCGGAAACTAGTGTATAGCTTACATTATCTGACTCTTTCCTTTGTACATCGTTTAAAAAAATTCCAATTACTTTCTGGGGGTGATCAACAAATTTCTCAATTAACATTTTGTCTATAAACATTTTACCCATTCGATCCTTTGATGTCGTCTTTACCGAAACAATCACTTCATTTTTATCAATTGATTTTGCAGTTGACTTGACAGTTTTATAAGGAGAAATAATTAAATCATTCTCGCACTTATATGTCTTTGTACCTTCGTCAGTCTCATAGGGAATTTGCAATACAATTTTTTTATTTGCAATCCCTATTTCAGTAAAAATGACCTTTATTAATTCTTCAAATCTATTACCTACATGTTTTCTGGCACTATTTGGATTAACGAATAGATCCAGGCCAATACCTATTGATTGTTGAATAGTATAAATAGTGCAATCAATCGTATCCTTTTCAACTTGAGAAAGAAGCTTATTTGATTTGATCTTACCAAAAACCTTTTTAAGCTTAATGTAGTTAGAATCGAATGCTGGAATATCAAATAAAAACATATTTTTATTAATTGGTCTAATAAATTTTGTCGTACCAGCAATGTCACTAGAATATATCAAGTAGCCATTTTTCTCTTCATAATTATTTAAAACATTGGTTAAATGTTGAAGTATTCTTGTGGTTAACTCTTTGAACTCCTCAATAGTTCTCTTTATGTTTTGTAGATCTTGATCAAGTGTCATTATAGATATTTTGAAAGTCAGAGTATTAATAGATTTTTGGATTTGAAATGAAATATAACCCAAATTTAGCACACAACAACTTAAATGTATGATATTATGGAATTTGTATTTTCAAATTTCAATATTTTCTAAGTTTAATATTTTAACGCATCAGTAGTAATTATAATTTATATTATTATGTTAACAAAACGTTTTATTCTAAGTACTTAAGTCAAGTCTTCTTAGTGTTTTATTACCTTCTCCATCCTGTATTCCCCCTCTTCCGAATCCGACGTCCTGACTACAACAAGGTATACTCCGGGATCATAGCTCTCCAGATTCAAAGACAGGAATGATGTTCCCTGAAGCTGTTTTTCTGTCCTGGATTGTACCTGTCTGCCCGACAAATCGTAGAGTTCGATACGAACTGTCAGGGACTGTTCAGACTCCACCCGAATGGAGAGATAATCCGTCACCGGATTTGGATATATTTTTATTTCTACACCGGTTATGCTGTATCCCGGAACATGCAGTTCTTCCTCCATGTTGAATCTTATCGTTGGGGTTTTTGTTGTGTATTCTCCATCGCTGGCAGCGACAACAGCAGCATACATCTCTTCTTTTTCAAGGGTGTTTGCAGGAATTCGGTAGAAGGTATCCAGGGTTGAAAATTCCAATTCCAGGTTCTCACTGGAGATGTGCAGAAGGTAAACCAGGTTGTCCGTATCTTCAGGTCTGCTCCATCTGAATATCATATTCTGACTGGCATCGAGAGTATCCCCATCCGCAGGATTCAGTATCGAGAATTCCCCGGGAGCTTCATTCCCGGAAATTCTGAACCTGACTCTTTCCAGTGCCGACCAGGTATCATTCAGCCGGGTCCTGGCCTTGATTATAGTATTCCTGCGTATTTCTATTGGACCTGTATACCGGAACGCTCCGCTATCAGCCACTGATCCCCCTGGCTGTCTTGGATCAGTATCATCCGTTGTATAGTAAATTATCCAGGAGGAGGCTGACATGCTAACCTCAACCGAATCATCAAATTCTCCTCCATAGGGACTGATAAACGGGGCATCAGTTAAAGGGAAGAGCCCGGCATCCCTGAGCTGGCCCAGCACGATTTCAGTTCGCTGTGGGAAGTAGCTATCCTGCATAAATTCAATACGTTCCAGCCAGTGTTCCGTAGAATAAAGATCGTAGCTGGCAACTCCCGGATCCACATCCCGCCTGTAATCGCCCCACCTGGCCGACTCGGCGAGCATGGCAGTATCAATGATCCCGGCCAACTTCGTGTAGCGTTTTTCAGCTTCAGTCGGTGTTAATGCGCCGTCGTTGAAAAAGTGTTTCTGCACCCGGTCGGCAAAGAACATCATGAATTCCTCGTTTTCCTTGAGCGGAGAAAAGATGCCTGTTGGATTTCCCGGGTTATTCAGGCCGATAATATTTTCATTCACATCATTCATGGAGGTCTCAGCATCCCAGCTGAGAAATTTGAAACCATGCTCGTTTGTAACCCTGTTGCGTGCGGCGATCCAGTTATTCTTATCCCAGTCGGTATTGCCGATATAAAAATTGATAAGAAGGTAGTCCACCAGGTTTCTTACATCCAGTAAGCGTGCGTAAGCCGGATTTTTTGTTCCGTCCGGATTGTTTCCCTGTACTGCCTGGTATTTTTCCATCGTCTCATATCCTTCCATAGTGACCGCCAGCAATGCTTCCCAGGCAGAAAGGCTGCCATCCACTAATCCGTTGTGATCCTTCACCACATCGTAATCATCTTCGTCACCGCAGAGATATGATTCGGCAAAGTCGTTGGTGATCTTTTCCGAGATATTATAAACGCCCCAGTACATTCCATTCAGGTAGAGATGTACGAATTTGGAATGAGCAGCGGTACGATCCATATCCAGCTGGGTTTTTTTGGTAAACGGATCACGGATGAGATCTGATCCTTCGCATTGTAACGGGTCGTTTTTCACCCAGGAATAATTATAACCTGCCCTGAACACCAGCGAATTGAATTCATTGACAGCGCTTTTCTCGTCGAACAGGTTAAAATTAAGTTCTGAAGGCCCGTAATCACTGCGGAAGGAAACCCGGAACGAATGCTTTGGACTGTTATAGGGTTTTCGGCTGTTGCCTCCGTGCAGGCGGAGGCCGCAGTTTACCTGGAAGCTTTTATCCTGTTGTGGGTCAAAATATTCCATGGATACGGGTCGTTCCCATTCCTCCGCTGTTTCCAGGGTGAAAATATAGATGCCGCCGGTGTATGGATCATCCACATCCGAAAACAGGTGGTCAATGTCTGTTACAAAAGAAACGGTGGGAAGGGATTTAAGCGACTCTTGGATAGCTGCAACATTCTGTTCCGTACATATTTCGGGATCCATTTCATAATCAGCCGGGTATCCCATACCCCAGGTCTCCGGGTATGCTGTCGGGGTGTTGGACTGGGTGCAGACGCCCCGTGGGAATATATAGGTCCGGGTAACCACCCCGCTTGAGCGGGAATCTGATTTTTTAATAGCTACCGCGCTTAACACACTGGTCCTGTCAATGGTAACAGGGGAGATATATTTCGTACCATTTATGGGCGTTGGGACAGACCCGTCCAGGGTAAAGAAGATGTCACAATCCGTGTTCACACTGCTAAGTTCCACGTTGAAGGCCGCATCATAGAATCCCCTTTCATGACTGAATTCCGGATGCAGTACCTGGTCACCTATCTCATTTGCTCTACCGGGAGTAGGCGTTTGCATAAACACAAACTGATCGTTGTACAATCCATAGGAAACATCAGCCTGCTGCACCGGGTAGCCGCTTCCAAATGAAAAGGAGATGGTTGCCCCATCCGGTTTTACCAGGGCGAGGTATTCCCCGGATCCTGATAATTTAAAATCGGTATGAAGCTGTTCCCCGGATACGGCACGGTCCTTCCCGGAGGCAAATACCAGGAGGTAAGCACCCGGACCCAAATCCATGGCAGGGAATTTCCATTTATCGAGATTGTCCGGATTATCGGTCAGGAACCAACCGTTTAATTGAATGACCTCAGTGCCGGGATTAAAGATTTCTATCCAGTCAGAATAATCGCCGTCTTCATCGGTATTGATATTGTCATTTATGGCCAGGATTTCAGAAATTACGGCTTGCTGACCAAACAAGTTACCGCTTAGACTAAGAAACAAAACTGCCAGGAAGAAGGTTCCATAAGTTACTATTGGCAGTCTGGATGCTGGCATGGTCCCGGTTTATGAATCAATCATCACTGAACTCTTTCAGGAGATGTCGATAAGAGGAGAAGATCTTGGAGCGGGAAATGAATCCCTTGTAGATCTTTCCTTCGGTGACAGGAAGGTTCCACGCTTCGGTCTGTTCGAACAACTCTACCACCGTATTCATGTTATCCGTGATGGATAGGATGGCGGGAGGCGTTTGCATAATCTCCGTAATTTTTATTTTGTCGTAGAGCTCGGTATTAAAGATGATATCCCGGATGTCCTGCAGGCTGATCACTCCCAGCAGTTCTGAAGCATCATTCACAACAGGGAAAATATTCCTTTTCGACTTGGATACCGCGTTGACCAGGTCGCGCAGGGTTCCATCCACATGTACTTTTTTGAAATCTTTTTCCAGCACTTCCTTTACTGTGAGCATGCTCAGGATGGCTTTGTCCTTGTGGTGGGTAATCAGTTCCCCGCGCTGGGCCAGCCGCATGGTGTAAATGGATTGTTTTTCAAACCCGAGGATGGTTACATAAGAGATGGTGGCGGTTATTATCAGCGGAATGAAAAGTGAATAACCGCCCGTAATTTCAGCAATAAGGAAGATCGCAGTCAGCGGGGCATGCATCACCCCGGCCATCACCCCGGCCATGCCCACCAGGGAGAAATTGATTTCTGATATCCCTGTTGGGTGGAAAAGGTTTACAACTTTTGCAACAGTTACACCGCTCATTCCTCCAACAAAAAGCGCCGGGGCAAATATCCCGCCGACGCCGCCGCTACCGGTAGTCAGTGCCATGGCAATGACTTTAAAAACCACCAGCAAAAGGAAGAAAATAATAATAAAAACGGTATGATTACTTACCACTTTTTCAAATATAGTTTCATTGAATAGTTCCAAAGAATTTCCTGTGAGCAGGGTTTTCAGGGTCCAGTATCCCTCCCCGAACAACTGGGGAAGCAGGAAGATCAACAGGCACACCAGCACCCCTCCGGTCACAAGTCGAAGCATAGTGTTCTTAATTTTACCAATGGTCTGTTCCACCCACATGTTCATCCGGGTGAAGTAGAGCGAAACCATCCCTGCAAAGAGTCCCAGGAGGATATAGAATGGCAGGTTTTGCAATTCGAAGGGTTCGCTGATGGTAAAGGAGAATACCACTTCCTTACCCAGGAAAAAATAGGATACCGTTGCTGCAGTCACTGAAGCAATAAGCAGTGGAACGATGGACCATGCCGTCAGATCGAGCATTAATACTTCGAAAGCAAAGATCAACGCTGCAATGGGAGCCTTGAAGATTCCGGCAATGGCTCCGGCGGCGCCACATCCAATGAGCAAGACAACGGTTTTATAATTGAGGCGCAATAATTTCCCGAGATTAGAGCCAATGGATGCCCCTGTAAGCACGATGGGAGCTTCAAGTCCAACGGATCCGCCCAGGCCTACCGTGAGCGAACTGGCCAGCATGGACGACCAGGTATTGTGTGGTTTGAGATGTCCTTTTCGCCGTGATATGGCAAAAAGGATTTTACTTATACCATGACCGATATCCTGTTTTATGAGGTACTTGACGAATATGACGGTAAGGAAAATACCAGCAAGCGGAAGAAAATAGACAAATGAAGACGAAGAGCTTTCCAGCAATGTATCCCGGGTCCTGTGTTCTATCAGGTGGGTCAGGTTCTTTAGTAAAATTGCTGCGATACCTGATAACAGGCCTACGATGAAACTTAGGATCAGTATCAGTCTTCGCTGCTGTATATTCCGGATAAGCGATAATATCCGCCGGTGTATTTTAAGTTGTGACTTCATGGTTAAACGTGCTGCAAAAGTAAATCAATTTGATTGTTCAAGCAAAGAATGAAAACCTATTGTCTGCGAATGGGTGAAATATGTTTTACAGGGGTGAAATTGTCACGTAGGTGGGTAAACGATTCTTATGCGGGAAGAAAGTGAAGCAAAGAGATTCAGATTGATTTCATCGTGGATTTTACGAATGGATTTAATTCAGGGTAAAATCCGCTGTTTTTATCCCTAAGTGGGTTTTTGAAGAATACCGGAATGTATCCTGGTCTAAATTTGTTCAGCAAAGATCAGAATTATGCAAGTTACAGAAGAATATACAGGAATCAGGACCAGGTCCAGGTTCGGCGATCTATCGGTTAGAAATGATACCATCAGTACCAGGGAATTTGATTTTACTTCCCATGCTTATAAATTGCTGCCAGGGATTGATGAACACTATTGCGGAACACATGACAGGAGCTTTCAGACCGATTTTTCTTACTATACCGAGGTAGGCACCATCAACAGAGATGTTTATATACGCGATATTTTCGTTGAGGAGAACCAGCGGTTTACTTACCAGATCCTTATGCCATCCGGGGTAAGCCGCGCTTCGAAAGTTACCTTCCTTTTTCACGGTTTTAATGAGAAAGACTGGAAAAAATATATACCCTGGGCCGAGGCTATATGTGAAGGAACCGGAAGTGCTGTGGTGCTTTTCCCCCTTGCATTTCATATGCAACGGGCTCCGAAGCTCTGGAGCAGTCCCCGGGATATGTACCGGCTCAGTCAGGAAAGAAGGCAACGTTTTCCGGATGTCATGCAATCCAGCCTGTCAAATGTGGCCATCAGCATGCGCCTGCATTCCATGCCGCAGCGGTTTATCTGGTCCGGCTTGCAGAGTTACTACGATGTAATCCAGCTTATTGAGGAGTTTAAATCCGGGAAAAATGATGCCATACATCCCGATTTTAGCTTTGATATTTTTGCGTATTCCATCGGTGGATTTTTGGCGCAGATACTCAAGATGACCAACTACCGCGAATATTTCAGCAAAGCAAAAGTGATGTTGTTCTGCAGCGGGTCAACATTTAATCGCTTTTCCCCTGTGTCGAAATTTATTCTCGACAGCGAAGCAAATGTGTCGCTGTATTCGTATATGGTCGAACATTTCGACCGGATGCTGGAAAAAGATCCCATGCTGAATCATTTTATTAACGAAGGGCACCCGGAGGGAAAGGTGTTCCACGCCATGCTGGACTTCCAGAAGATGCGCGATTTCAGGGAAGATCTGTTGCGACGCTACGAGGACCAGTTTTACGCTATCACACTGAAAGAAGACAGCATCATCCCGTCCTTTGAGATTATGAATACACTGCAGGGTGCATACCGGGACATACAGATTCCCGTTGACGAGATGGATTTTAACCGGCCGTATACGCACGAGAATCCTTTCGCATCATTTGAGGCAGACCCCGAGCTGGCTGAGCAGGACTTTGAAAGAGTGTTTGAGAAAGTGGTCGGTTTCTTTCGGGGATAAATCATGTGTAACTTGATCGTTAGAAGAGTTCATAACGAATGGTTTTTTTATAGATGATTCTATTGCTATAAAAGCAATTTATTGAGTTGCAGGATAAAAAATACATCACCGATCCTGGAGGGATCGAACGAATCAGAATGACCACTAAGAGATTGCAACTAACATTTTTTGTCCAACATTTTTGGATTTAATCTTTCTTTCCTTACTTTTACATACCAAACGGTCGGTATAATGAATAACACAAAGGCGCATATTATGATGGTTTCCCTGAAGCTCTTCCTGCAGAAGACGTTCAAAGAGGTTACCATGAAAGAGCTGGTGGCGGCTTCCGGGTTATCCAAGGGAGCCTTTTACCATTATTTTGAGAGTAAGGAACAGCTTTTCAGGGAGATCCTGGATTTCTTTTTCGACCGAATACTGGAATATGATTTTAACAGCCTGCCCCAGGACTCCCTATACTCATTTTATCATACGTATACAGACCAGCTAAACACCCTGCGCTTTAGTTTTTTTGCCGGGAATGAGGATGAGAAGGAGGATTTCATCAACATGAATTTTTTCGCACTTATGTTTGATGCTTTCAAGATGTTTCCTGAGTTCAGAACGAGGATGGAAGTTTACCACGAAAAGGAAATGCAGGCCTGGAAAAAGATGATCGGAATAGCCAGGGAGAAAGGAGAGGTTTCATCCCCGCTTTCGGATGAACAGATTGCCCAGATCTTCATGTTTACCAGCGACGGACTAACCATGAACCTGACCATGGAGAAAAATACGGCGGACCTGGACCGGAGGCTGATCTCATTGTGGGATAATTTTTACCTGACCATTAAGGCCTAGGTTTTTTTGAGTCACAACATACCGGATGTTCGGTATGAAAAACATACAATGATGGAATACGTAATTGAAACACGGGAGTTGTCCCGGGAATATGGAAAACTGAAGGCAGTGGATTCGCTAAATCTGGCTGTCAGGCCCGGGGAGATATATGGATTCCTGGGTCTGAATGGTGCAGGAAAGACCACTACCATACGCATGTTGCTGGGAATGATCCGGCCAGGTTCCGGCTCCGTTTCTCTTTTCGGACAGGAGGTTCGCTCTGGAAAAGGAGATTTCTGGAACAGGACCGGTCACCTGGTCGAGGTTCCCTATGCCTATCCGGAGTTAACTGTGTTAGAAAACCTCTGGGTTTGCTGTCGGCTTCGCAGTATACCGCTTTCAAGTATCGACGAGGTAATTGGTCAGCTTGATCTGGGCAGGTACAGAAATGTCCGGGCAAGGAATCTTTCTCTTGGAAATGCCCAGCGACTGGGTATTGCCAGGGCCATGATACACAAACCGGGTTTACTGATACTGGATGAACCGGCCAATGGGCTGGATCCTGCCGGCATTGTGCAGATTCGTGAGCTGTTGATGGACCTGGCATTAAATCACGGGGTGACGGTATTTGTTTCAAGTCATATCCTGGGAGAGATAGCCCGATTTGCAACCAGGATCGGTATCATACATGAAGGCTGTATGATCCGGGAGACACATACCGGAGAACTGGATAGTGAGAGGAAGCGTGAGTTGCATCTCCGGGTCCCGGACCAGTCAAAGGCGCTGGAAGTATTATCAACTAAAGGTATTAGCTGTATTGCAAGGGAGAACGGAGATCTTGTAACAACAGAAGAGGCCTGTATTTCTCATCCGGAATCTATAGCGAATTTACTGGTTGAAAATAAGCTGCCTCCCTCAAAACTTGTGGTTCAGGAAGAGGAACTGGAGCCCTATTTCCTGCGATTGATTCACGCTAATTGACATTGATTATGAAAAATATTATTGTTGCTCTCAAAGTAGAACTTATGAAAGCATGGAGATCCAGGGTGTTTTTTGTTTCACTGGTTTTCTTCCTGTTTATTGGAATAATGATGGGATTGCTTGTATACCTCGCCATGCACCCGGAGATTGCAGGGAGATCCTCTGCGCTGGAAATGAAAACCTCCTTCCTGGGTGAGATGAGTTGGATGGGTTTTTATGGTTTGATGGACCAGGTTGTACTTACCATCGTGGTTATCGGTTCCGGGATCATTACCGGCTGGGTTTTTGGCCGGGAATTTTCCGACCGGACCATGAAGGACCTTATTGCTTTGCCCGTTTCACGTTCTGCCATTGTAGGTGCTAAATTGCTGGTTCTCGTTGCCTGGAGTTTAATTTTATCTCTCCTGGTCCTGGCAGCAGCCATGGGTATAGGGTTCCTGATTCATCTTCCGGGATGGGATATAAGTCATTTTATGCCTTTCCTGGGAAGGTACCTGGTCAGTACCGTTTTAAATATCCTTCTGATAACACCCGTTGCACTGGTGGCATGTGTGGGACGTGGATATATACTGCCCATTGCCTTTGTGGTTCTTATCATGATCATGACCCAGTTTATTTTTGTGGCAATACCCCAGTTCACCCCCTGGTTTCCATGGGCACTTCCGGCACTGGTAAGCAGGGTGGCGGGTGCCGGATTACCTTCGCCGGGATTTATTTCTTATATCATTTATTTTGCTACCGTACTTGGTTTCCTGTCCGGTACGATTGTTTGGTGGAGGAGGGCCGATCAACGATAATCAGATTTTGCGCAAAGGATCACTTCTCCTTCATGATTGCTCCGGCGACCGGAGGAAGAAGGTAGCCGTGAATCAAAGTAGTATTATATCAGAATGTCCAGCGCATGGACAGTACGGGGGAATCTGCAGCTACATTGTAAGAAGGATAGATATCAGGGATGACATTGTCCAGACGGGCAGGTTTTCCCATGTCTGAATAATAGGATGAGAGTGCTGCTTTCAGGAATCCGGGAGCGATAACATGATAGGTCAGCGATCCTGTGTAAAAGGAGAGAAGGCCGGTAAGGACAAGGGGAGTCACTGCACTGGAATTTGAAGTTCTCATAGCCAGGAGAATAGCAGTCGGACAATAAACCATCTGCGCGACACCCAGGAAGCGTGTTACGGCGTATTTATTGATCTCTGCAACAGCCTCCGCATTATTTACCAACAGGGGCTTTACCCGTTCACCCAGCATTCCTGCTTTCTGGAATG
>Ga0116164_10002282_pt1 | contig 13853 bp, 7 predicted proteins | sample AD_UKC109_MetaG_FD_89888 | JGI IMG/M metagenome (GOLD analysis project Ga0116164, IMG submission 89888) | Active sludge microbial communities of municipal wastewater-treating anaerobic digesters from Hong Kong - AD_UKC109_MetaG | ecosystem: Engineered > Bioreactor > Anaerobic > Digestate... | reverse complement strand
TGTCTCGGATGCTGCTCACTGGCTCCGGTCATGATGGTAAAAACTGCTGATGGTGAAGAAACATATGGGAATCTGACCAAGGATTCAGTAAAAGATGTGCTCGACAGTATCAGAGAAAGGGCATAGGAGGTGAATAGATGAGAGTATTAGTTGGAGAAGGCAGCTGCGGTATCGCTACCGGAGCAAAAAAAACCGCTGCAGAACTGGAAAAACAAATAAAGGAAAAAGGCATTTCAGCTGAAGTTGAAATCACAGGCTGTGTGGGCAACTGTTATTTGGAGCCCATAGTTGACGTTTATGATGATGAAGGCAGACTGACAAGATACATAAAAGTTCATCCTGAAAAAGTAACCGAAATAGTTGATAATCATCTGGCAGCCGGCAGGATACCGGATGATATGACTATCAGTGATCAGGACAAGGAATTTATAGAAAAACAAAAACGGATCGTCCTTAGAAATGCAGGAAGGATAAATCCGGAAAAAATAGAAGAGTACATAGCCAGGGACGGATATAAAGCTGCAGAGAAGGCGGTAAAATCCATGACACCGGAGGATGTCATAGAGGAAGTAAAGATATCGGGTTTAAGAGGCAGAGGCGGAGCCGGCTTTCCAACCTGGTTCAAATGGAATGCAGCAAAGGAAAACCAGGGCAGGAACAAGTATATAGTATGCAATGCCGACGAGGGAGACCCGGGAGCATTTATGGACAGATCTGTTTTGGAAGGTGACCCCCATGCCCTGCTTGAAGGAATGATAATAGGCGGCTACGCAATGGGAGCCACAGAAGGAGTTATATACTGTCGTGCCGAATATCCTCTGGCAATAAAAAGACTTGGCATAGCCATGGAACAGGCCAGAGGAAAAGGATTTCTGGGCAAAAATATTTTCGGCAGCGATTACAGTTTTGATATAAGGATCAAGGCAGGTGCGGGAGCTTTTGTATGTGGAGAAGAAACTGCACTTATTGCATCTCTTGAAGGAGAAAGAGGGATGCCCAGACTCAAACCTCCTTTCCCGGCTGCAAAGGGATACTGGCAGGAGCCCACCAATATAAATAATGTGGAGACATTTGCAAATGTTCCATGGATACTTTTTAACGGCGGTGCCTCTTTCGGAGCTATGGGAACAGAAAAGAGCAAAGGTACAAAAGTATTTGCACTGGCAGGAAAGATAAAAAAAGGCGGACTTGTGGAAGTCCCCATGGGTCTTCCTCTCAGAGAAATAATTTTCGGTATAGGCGGAGGAATCAAAGAAGATAAAGAATTCAAAGCCGTGCAGATGGGAGGCCCTTCGGGCGGATGCATACCCGCCAGTCTTATAGACACACCTGTAACATATGAGGACATAACAAAGACAGGTGCAATAGTCGGATCAGGCGGAATGATAGTAATGGATGAAAGCACTTGTATGGTCGATATGGCCAGATATTTTCTGGATTTCACAAGGAAAGAATCCTGTGGCAAGTGCAATTACTGCAGGATAGGTACCAAGCGTATGCTGGAAATACTTGAAAGAATAACTGAAGGGAAAGGAAAAGACGGGGACATAGAACTTCTTGAGGAACTGGCCGGCAAAGTTAAAGACGGGTCCATGTGCGGACTGGGTCAGACAGCACCAAATCCCGTTCTTACAACCATAAGGTATTTCAGAAATGAATATGAAGATCATATATACAGAAAAAAATGTACTGCAAGATCCTGCAAGGCTCTCATAAAATTTGAAATAACCGATGCATGTGTGGGTTGCACCCTTTGTGCAAAAAAATGCCCTGTAGATGCAATAGCAGGAAAGGTAAAAGAAAAACACGTTATTGATCAGGATAAATGCGTTAAATGCGGCAGATGTTATGAGGCCTGCAAGTTCAGCGCAATAACAGTAGAGTAAAGGGGGCAGGAGCACAATGAAAAAATTCAGAATGAATATAGACGGAAAAGAAGTGCTGGGCATTCCCGGACAGACAATACTTGAGGTCGCAAAGGAAAACGAAATTGAAATACCTACATTTTGTTTCGATGAGAGAACAAAGATATACGGATCATGCGGTATATGTGTATGCGAAGTTGAAGGCAACCCTAAACTGGTTAAGGCATGCGCAACCGAAATAGCTCCGGGGATGGTGGTAAGGACCAATACAGAAAGAGTAATAGAGTCGAGGAAAACAAATCTTGAACTGCTTCTTTCCGACCATGTGGGAGACTGCAGACCGCCTTGCGTGCTTGGTTGTCCGGCACAGACGGACTGTCAGGGTTATGCCGGACTTATTGCAAACGGGGAATATACCGAAGCTTTGTACCTGATAAAAAACAAGATACCCTTCCCGGGAAGTCTGGGCAGAGTATGTCCCCATCCATGTGAGACGGAGTGCCGTAGGGGCCTTATTGATGAGCCCGTTTCCATACAGATGCTAAAAAGATTTGCAGCAGAAAACGGACAGACGGATCCGGAAATGCTTATGCCTGAACCGGAAGAACTGACAGGCAAAAGGGTTGCTGTAATAGGCGGAGGACCCATGGGGCTTTCGGCTGCATTCTTCCTGAGGCAGATGGGGCATGATGTGACAGTATTCGAGTCCATGCCAAAGGCAGGCGGAATGCTCAGATACGGTATACCGGAATACAGGCTTCCCAAGGAAGTAGTGGATGAAGAGGTGGCACTCATAGAAGAGATCGGAGTAGAGATAATAACAGATACAAAAGTCGGAGAGGACATACCTTTTGAAACTGTACGTTCCGATTTTGATGCCGTCCTTCTGGGAATAGGTGCATGGACATCTACCGGTGTGGGATGTAAAGGTGAAGAGGCCGAAGGCGTCATAGGCGGCATAGATTTCCTGAGAAAAGTAGTAAGGAACGAACCCATAAAGCTTGGCAAAAAAGTTGCTGTGGTAGGTGGGGGGAATACTGCCATGGATGCATGCAGGACAGCTGTAAGGCTGGGTGCGGACAAGGTGTACAATATTTACAGAAGGACAAAAGAAGAGATGCCCGCCGACATGGTCGAGATAGTTGAGGCTGAGGAAGAGGGTGTTGTTTTTAAGAATCTGACCAATCCCATAGAATTCAAAAAAGACAAAGACGGACATGTAAAAGAAGCTCTTTTGCAGGTAATGCAGCTGGGTGAACCGGATGAATCGGGAAGAAGACGGCCGGTGCCCATTGAAGGAAAGACAGAAACAATTGAAATTGATAACGTTATACTGGCCATAGGTCAGGCTGTGGACAGCAGAATTTTCAAGGGTATTGACAAGACAAAAAAAGGCGCACTGGCCTATGATGAAGACACTTATATGACAAGCATGGAAGGCGTTTTCGCCGGAGGAGACTGTGGTAATGACAAGATATCCATAGCGGTCGAAGCAATCGCAGATGCAAAAAAAGCAGCAACGGTAATAGATGCTTATCTGGCCGGAGAGAAGATAAGATACAGGAAACCCTATGTTGTCGAAAGGGACGACATAACAGAAAAAACTTTCGAGGACAGGGAAAGAGAATGCAGACCACAGATCTCAGAGCTTCAGGTAAAAGAAAGAAAAGATAATTTTGCCGAGGTCATTCCAGATGGTTTCTCAGAAGAGGATGCAGAAAAAGAAGCAAAAAGATGTCTTGAATGCGGATGTCATGATTATTTCGAGTGCAAACTCATAGATTATGCCAATCAGTATGATGTGGAACCAAAAAGATTCGCAGGAGATAAGAACGAGATCGAATTTGAAGACGATCATCCCTTCATAGTAAGGGATCCCAACAAGTGTATTCTTTGCGGTCTTTGCGTAAGGGTATGTGATGAAGTCATGGGAGTAGGCGCCCTTGGACTTGTGAACAGAGGATTTGATACTGTTGTCAAACCCACTCTCGAAAAGCCACTTCTTGAGTCGGGATGTGTTTCGTGCGGGCAGTGTGTTACAGTATGTCCCACAGGAGCTCTCCAGGAAAGACAGACAGTCATAAAGGAAGTGCCTCTGGATACGGTCGTAACAGAAACCACATGTGCATACTGCTCAGTGGGATGCAGCCTTGAACTTGAGTCATGCGGAGAAATGCTCATAAAAGCAAATCCCGACAAACTGGGGCCGGTCAATGCCGGTCTGGCATGCGGAAGGGGAAAATGGGGATTCGACTGTTCTGTACTTGAAGGCAAAATAGAAGATCCTGTCGTGAAAATGGGCGGGAAAGCCAGAAACACGGATTATCATGATGCAATAATCATGACTGCAAAAAAGGCCCAATCCATAGCCGCGAAATATGGCAAAGAATCAGTTGCGGTTGCTGTTTCCGACAGATATACCAATGAGGAAGCTTATACAGTAAAAAAACTGGCTGATGTTATGGGAGCAAAAACACTATGCTTCAATAACAGAGAAAGCGGGATAAAAAAAGTTATGGGAACAGATGCGTCTCCAAATACCATCAACGAACTGCTTTCCACTGATGTCATAATAGCGGCCGGGTTCAGCACGAAAGACAATCCTGTGATCCAACTGAAAATAAAACAGGCTGCAGAAAACGGCGCAAAAGTCATATTGATAAATCCCAAAGGCAAAGAACAGCACTTTGAGTTTGCCGAGAAATCCGTTTATACAAAAAATGACCTTGGCTTCCTTAAAGAGATGGCAAAATACCTGTTAGAAAGCGGTAAAACTTCCGGAGCCAAGGGATTTGATGCATTCAAAAAAAGCCTCAAGGATGTGGTGCCCGGAAAAGAGGCTGCAGAAATCGCAGAAACATATTCCAAGGCAAAAAAAGCAATGATAGTATTTACCCAGAACTTTGTTACGACCGAGGCTGCTGTTCTCATTGCGGATATGGCACTTCTTTCGGGGCACATGGGATCACCAAGAGACGGCATACTGCAGGTGAAATCAAAAAACAATTCTCAGGGAATAATAGACCTTGGTATCAGTGGCGGAGCCGAAGTGATGGATGGAGTAAAGGCCTTGCTGTCATTTGGCGAAGATGTTCCTGCATTTGCATTGAAGGGTCTGGAATTCCTTATGGTATCAGATACACATATGACCTCTTCCGCAAAAAAAGCAGATGTTGTTATACCCGGTACCGGTTCTGTTTCAACGGACGGAACCTATACAAACACAGAAAGAAGACTGATGCCTGTCATGGCTGCCATTGATGAGGGAATTGTGCTTTCCAACTGGGAAGTGGCATCTGAAATAGCATCTGTATATGAAGTGGATTTCGGATTTGAGGATGCCACGGATATATCCCTTGAAATGGATGATTTCGTACCGTCATATAAGTATGCGGAGACCGGAGAGGTAACAGGCGGAGTCCTTTCACCGAAAGATCCGGAATTTGTCGTAGTGGGAGATGCAAAATTCACAGATCCTCTCAAATGTACGGATAATCTTATGAACATGATAACAGAAAGACTGCCTGAACCGGCAAAAATGACAGAGTGACCCAAAAATAAAAAAACAGTTAAAGGAGTCTTCCCGAGACCTTCAGGGCCGGGGAAGGCTCTTTTCTTATGAAAGTATGTTCAAGGATATGCTTTATAATAGTATAGGAAAAGGATATAATCATATCAAATGTTAGCGTCATAAGTCAAAGACGGAGGACAAAACCATGAAAAAAATAAGGATAGTTATGCTGGGGCACGGGAATGCCGGCACCGCATTCAAGAAACTTCTTGAAAGCAAGGAACAGGAAATAAAAGAAAAGTATAATGTCAAATGTGAAATAACTGCCATCGGCACCGGAAGCAGAGGGAATCTTATGGAGCCAAAGGGTATAAGTTCAATGGAAATACTCGAAAAGACAGAGTATGACATAATGATCGAGCTTACACCGCTGGCAATAAAAACAGGACAGCCGGCCATAACTCATATTGAAACCGCTCTTTGCAGAGGTAAACATGTGATAACTGCCAACAAAGGACCGATTGCCTGGGATCACAGAAGATTAAGGGATATTGCAGAAAAAAACGGATGTATGTTTTTATATGAAACCACTGTAATGGACGGTACGCCGGTGTTCAACATGGTCAGCGAGAATCTTGAAATGTGCAAAGTAACAGAGGTGATGGGGATATTGAACAGCACTACAAATTATATCCTTGAGGAGATGTCAAAGGACAGACCCTATGAAGAAATAATAAGAGAAGGCAGGGAAAGAGGTTTTATAGAAGCTGATGCTTCAATGGATATAGAGGGGCATGATGCTGCAGCAAAACTTACTGCTTTGATGAATGTGCTGATGGATGCCGAAATGACTCCCGATGATATCAGCAGAAAAGGCATTGAAGATATTGTACTTCAAGATATAAAATCAGCAAGAGCAAAGGGGAAAGTAATAAAACTGATCTGCAGAGGTACATGTTCAGATGAAAAGGTGATAGGCAAAGTGGCACCGGAAGAAATAGACAAAGAGGCGATATATGCCGGAATCAAGGGAACGTCTTCTGTTGTTTCAATTACTACTGATCTTATGGGCACAGTTCATGTGATCGAAGAGGAACCGGAAATAGAACAGACAGCATACGGAATATTCGGGGATCTCCTAAAAGTTATAAAGGGGACTAACGAGGTATAAGGATAATCTATTTTTTAATAGATATTATTTATAAATATTATACCCAAAACATGCCTTATACTTGTTTTTCTATTGCCCTATTGATATAATTAATACTTGAAAGTACAACCGGTTTCGACTGGTTTTTTTAGGGAACAGGAGGATTGACATGACTTGTAACCCAAATGAGTACGGTTGCGGAAAATATCCGGAACTTGAGCCTGTGCTTGATAAGTATGCTGATGTGAGAGGAAGCCTGATCACAGTTTTGCAGAAAACACAGGATCTTTACGGATATATACCTGTAGATGCAATAAATCATATAGGAGAGAGGATCCACGTAAAACCTTCTAAAATATACAGTGTGGCTACTTTTTATGCTCAGTTCAGGCTGGAACCGGTGGGCAAATATCTGATAATGCTGTGTAAAGGCACCGCATGTCATGTGAACGGTACTGACAGTATAGAAGAAGCAATAACCGAGTTCCTTGGGATAAAAGACGGAGAAACCACAGAAGACGGTTTTTTTACTCTGAACAATGTGGCATGCCTGGGATGTTGTTCTCTGGCACCGGCAATGCTGGTCAGAAGCAGTGAAGGAACAGAGGCCTACGGGAATCTCACCAAAGAAAAAACTAAAAAGATACTCAATGATATAAAGGGAAGGGAAGCTAAGGAGGTAAAAATATGAAAGTCGTTATTGGACAAGGCAGCTGTGGTATAGCTTCCGGCGCCCAGCAAACGGCCGGAGAGTTCGAAAGATATATCAAAGAAATGAACATCCGGAATGTGACCATTGAAAAAACAGGCTGCATAGGGGCGTGTTTTCTTGAACCCATAGTTGACATATATTCAGCTGAAGAAGAACTGGAAGGCAGATATGTCAATGTGTTTCCGGAAAAAGTAGAAGAGATTGCAAAAGCTCACCTTATCTGCGGCAAAACAGCAGATACATATCTTATAAGCAAGGAAAACGAGGAATATCTGAATCTGCAAAAAAGAGTCGTTATGAGGAATTGCGGGCAGATAAACCCCGAAAGTATAGATGACTACACAAAAAAAGGCGGCTATAAAGCAGCGGAAAAAGCCGTCAAAGAAATGCAACCCGAAAATATCATCGATGAAATGGAAGCATCGGGACTCAGAGGCAGGGGCGGCGCAGGATTTCCCGTATGGAAAAAATGGAAAGCCACCAGAGAGCAGGAAAGTGATGTGAAATATGTAATATGCAACGGTGATGAAGGGGATCCCGGGGCATTTATTGACAGAGCTCTCCTGGAAGGAGATCCTCATAACATAATTGAAGGCATGATAATATGTGCCTATGCCGTAGGAGCATCCTCGGGGATAATGTATGTGAGAGCAGAATATCCCCTTGCTGTGGAAAGGCTTGAAAAAGCCCTGAAGCAGGCCGAGGGAAAAGGGTTTTTGGGCAAAAATATTTTCGGCAGTGATTTTAGCTTTGATATAACTCTGAGGATAGGAGCAGGAGCATTTGTATGCGGAGAAGAGACTGCACTTATTGCATCACTTGAAGGACAGCAGGGACTTCCAAAAATAAGGCCTCCATATCCCTCAAAAAGAGGTTACTGGAAAAAACCGACTAATGTCAATAATATCGAAACACTTGCCAATGTTCCTTATATCATAGAAAACGGAGGAGCTTTATTGGCCAGTATGGGAACCGAAAAAAGCAAAGGAACAAAGGTTTTTGCTCTGGCGGGAAAGGCCAAAAGAGGAGGGCTGATCGAGGTTCCCATGGGAACCACATTAAAAGAAATAATATTCGATATAGCCGGAGGAATAAGAGACGGAGGCAAATTCAAGGCTGCCCAGGTCGGGGGTCCTTCGGGAGGATGTATACCTGAAGAACTGCTGCACACACCCGTTGACTATGAAAGCATAACTGCAACGGGAGCAATAATCGGATCCGGTGGCATAATCGTAATGGATGAAACAACATGTATGGTTGATATGGCCAGATATTTTCTTGATTTTACAGCAAAGGAGTCCTGCGGAAAATGTAACTACTGCCGTATAGGGACAAGACGTATGCTTGAAATACTGGAGAGGATAACAACAGGCACAAGCAAAGACGGTGATATAGAAATGCTCAACGAGCTGGCTGAAAAGGTTCAGGACGGTTCAATGTGCGGTTTGGGTCAGACGGCACCAAACCCTGTTATAACAACGATCAGGTATTTCAGAAATGAGTATAAAGATCATATTGTAGATCGCAAATGTACGGCGGGAGTCTGCAAGTTTGAAACTGCGCAGCAGTAAAGGAGAATTTCTAAAATGGATAAAATCAGAGTTTTGATCGACGGAAAGGAATGCTTCGGAAGCCCGGGGCAAACTATATTGGAGGTCGCAAAAGAGAATGATATTTTCATTCCGTCTCTTTGTTATGATAAGAGAGTGGAAGCATACGGAGCCTGCGGTATATGTGTTGTTGAGGTGGCGGGAAATCCAAAGCTTCTCAAATCATGCAGCACTGAAATAGAGCCCGATATGGCCGTCAGAACAAATACAGAAAGGATCAAAGAATCCAGAAAAACAAATATGGAGCTTTTGATGTCCGATCATCATGGAGACTGCAAAGGACCATGCTCCTTAAATTGTCCGGCAGGGACAGACTGTCAGGGATATGTTGGACTTATAGCCAACGGACAGTTTGAAGAAGCTATAAAACTTATAAAAGAAAAGATACCTCTGCCGGGGGCCATTGGAAGGGTATGTCCCCACCCCTGTGAAACAAACTGTCGAAGAGGTCTTGTGGAGGAACCCATATCCATTGCATGGCTCAAGCGTTTTGCCGCAGATGTGGATGCAGAAAGCGGTAATCCCTTTATACCCGAATGTGAACCTGACACAGGCAAAAAAGTCGCTGTAATAGGCGGAGGTCCCATGGGACTTTCGGCTGCATATTTTCTTCGCCAGAAGGGACATGCCGTAACGGTATATGAACAAATGCCATATTGCGGCGGAATGCTCAGATACGGTATCCCCCAGTACAGACTTCCAAAGGAAGAAGTGCTTGATCAGGAAGTAAAACTTATAGAAAAAACCGGTGTTGAGATCAAAGTTAATACAAGGATAGGAAGAGATATAACCTTTGAAGAACTCAAAAAGAAATATGATGCGGTACTGGTAGCTATAGGAGCATGGGTGTCCACAGGTACCGGTTGTAAGGGAGAAGATACAGAAGGTGTTATCGGAGGCATCGATTTTCTTCAGTCAGTCATAAATAAAACACCGCCGGATCTAAAGGGAAAGAATGTGGCCATAGTAGGCGGAGGAAACACAGCAATGGACTGCTGCAGGACCGCCGTAAGACTGGGTGCAAAAAATGCATATAATATTTACAGAAGAACAAAGGCGGAAATGCCGGCTGATGAAATAGAAATACTGGAAGGTGAAGAAGAAGGTGTTATTTTCAAAAACCTTACAAATCCCATCGAAATAATACCCGGGGAAGAAGGAAGGGTAAAACAGATACACCTTCAGGTGATGGAGCTGGGTGAACCTGATGAATCCGGAAGAAGAAAACCTGTTCCTGTAGAAGGGAAAACAGAGACCCTGGATGTGGATTATGTTCTTCTGGCCATAGGTCAGGCTGTAAATTCAGAAGGCATAAAGAATATCGAGCTTACCAGAAGAAAAGGTATCGCATATGATCCGGACACCTACATGACAAGTGAAGAGGGCGTTTTTGCAGGCGGAGACTGCGGCAATGATAAAATTTCCATAGCAGTAGAAGCCATGGCAGATGCCAATAAGTCAGCAGAAGTAATAGATGCATATCTGCACGGGGAAAAAATCAAACATCAGATGCCTTATGTTGATATACGTGATGACTTTGATGAAGAGGCCTTCGAAGACAGAGAAAGAAAATTCCGCAAGAGAATGGGCCAGATGGAAGCAAACAAGCGAAAAGGCAACTTCAAGGAAGTCGTATACGGATATGATGAAGAGGAAGCCATAGAAGAAGCGAAGCGCTGCCTGGAATGCGGATGCGGGAATTACTTTACCTGTAGACTTATAGAGTATACAAATCTTTTCGGTGCCAGCGGACATGCCAGAATGGCAGGAAAGAAAAATATCTATGATTTCAAGGATCCCGATTACAAAGGAGAAGACTACAACGATGATCACCCTTATGTCCTTAGAGACCCCAACAAGTGCATACATTGCGGGCTCTGCGTGAGGATGTGTAATGAAGTAATGGGAATAGGAGCTTTGGCCTTTGTGAACAGGGGATTTGATACAGTAGTAAAACCCGCTCTCGAACGGCCCCTTGAAGAATCCGGCTGTGTTTCCTGCGGAAACTGCGTCAGCGTATGTCCCACTGGAGCACTGCAGGCAAGAGTGACCCAGAGAAAACCCATACCCCTTGAAGTGGAGCTCGTAAGGACAACATGCCCATACTGTGGTGTGGGATGTCAGATAGACTTAAAGGTGAGAGGTAATCAGGTGGTAGGTGTGCAACCTGCCTTTGGGGCTGCCAATGAAGGAATACTTTGTGTCAAGGGCAAGTTCGCATATGATTTCATAGGTCATGAAGACAGATTGAAGACACCATATATAAGAAAAAGAGGTAAATTGACTCCGGTAAGCTGGGATGAGGCACTTGACCACATAGCAGAGAATATTTCGAAGATAAGGGAAGAATCGGGACCGGATGCGATTGCAGGTTTTTCCAGTGCAAGAGTAACAAATGAAGAAAATTATTTGTTCCAGAAACTTTTCCGCGCAGGAATAGGTACCAACAATGTGGACCACTGCGCCCGGTTGTGACACAGCTCCACAGTCGCAGGTCTTGCGGCAGCACTTGGTTCAGGCGCCATGACAAATTCAATTCCGGAAGTTATGGATGCTGATGCGATACTTATCACAGGGTCCAACACCACGGTAGGCCATCCCGTTCTGGGAGCCAGAATAGGACAGGCCGTAAGGGAAGGAGCAAAGCTTGTAGTAATAGATCCCAGGAAAATACCCCTTGCAAAAGAGGCAGATGTATTTTTGCAGATCAAACCGGGAACAAATATTGCGGTTATTAATGGTCTCATAAATGTGATCATAAAAGAAAAACTGTATGACAGGGAATATATAAGCAAAAGGACCGAAGGATTTGAGGAACTCAAGGAAACAGTCAAAGATTACACACCTGAAAGGGTGGCAGAAATATGCGGAGTCTCTGCAAAGGATGTGGTAAAAGCAGCCAGGATATATGCAGAAGCCGAAAAATCACCAATTTACTATGCCATGGGTGTGACCCAGTTCGCAACGGGTACGGCGGGCGTAATGAATATATGCAATCTGGCACTGGTATGCGGCAAAATAGGCAAATACGGATGTGGGGTAAATCCATTAAGAGGTCAGAACAACGTGCAGGGAGCCTGTGATATGGGATGTCTGCCTGGAGATCTGACAGCATATCAGAAAGTCGCAAACCCGGACGCACTGAAAAAATTCAGTGACTTCTGGGGCGTTGAACTTTCCAATGCACCCGGGAAGACAATAACCGAAATAATGAACTCGATATGCAATGACGATATCAGATGTCTTTACATAATGGGAGAGAATCCGATGATATCTGACCCGGATATAAACCATGTGGATCATGCTCTCGAGCATTGCGAGTTCCTGGTGGTACAGGACATATTCATGACAGAAACAGCTGAACTGGCGGATGTCGTTCTTCCTGCAGCCTGCTATGCGGAAAAAGACGGTACTTTCTCAAATACCGAAAGAAGAGTACAGAAAATAAGGAAGGCTGTGGATGCACCGGAGGGTGTTTTACCTGACTGGGAGATACTTGCAGGACTTCTTCGGAGACTGGGCGTTCCCGTAGAGTATGATTCTGCCGAAGATATTTTCAATGAGATGAGAAAAGTGACGCCTTCATATGCAGGCATAACTTATGGCAGGATCGAAGAACTGGGATCACTGCAGTGGCCGTGTCTCGACGAGGAACATCCGGGGACCCCTGTTTTGCATACGGCGAAATTCACCAGAGGAGAACACGCCCTGTTCAAGCCTGCAGAATACAAAGAGCCGGCTGAACAAACGGATTCCGAATATAACTTCACATTCACCACAGGCAGGATACTTTTCCATTACCACACAAGAACAATGACAGGAAAGAGTGATGGACTCAACAGGATAGCAGGCAAATCCTTTGTTGAAATACATCCCCGGGATGCAGCAAAATATAACATCAAAGACGGAGAAAAGGTCACTGTGGCATCAAGGCGCGGACAGGTCTCAATTGATGCGAGAGTTACACCGGATGTAAAGGAGGGGGTCCTGTTCATGCCTTTCCATTTTGCAGACGGACCCGCAAACCTTTTGACGAATTCAGCAATAGACCCGACTGCAAAGATACCCGAGTACAAAGTTTGTGCAGCGAAGATAGTCAAATAATCAAATAAGGCCCAAAAATGCGGGACGGCTTTGCCGTCCCGTTATTGTTTTTTTGATGCCATTATGATAACATATTAATATTCCTTGCGGTTTTAGATAGGGGGATAGATGGGTGCTGGTGTGCCTGACGGTCTTCAAAACCGGTTTGGGGAGTTAGAAGCTTCCCGGGTGGGTTCGATTCCCACATATCCCCGCCATTTATCATGAAAGGCCGGGTGAATAATATGGAGAATAATGAAGTTCTGCGTAAACTTCCAAAAATAGACCAGGTGCTGAATGATCAGCGCCTGGTTGCAGTTTTTGAAGAGGCGCCCAGAGAAGTCGTCGTTGATGCAGTAAGAAAAACTGTAGATGCAATGCGTAAAGAGATCCTGGCAGGGAAAGAAACAGATACTGAAAATCTTTTTGAAAGAGTTGAAAAGCTGGTAAAAAAAACCGGTACAAAAAGCTTAAGAAGAGTAATAAATGCTACAGGAGTAATAATACACACAAACCTGGGGCGCTCTGTGTTGCCTGAATCTGCCTGCAATAATGCGAAATTTGTTTCTACAGGATATTCTTCTCTTGAATATAATTTGAAAAAAGGGACAAGAGGCTCAAGACATGATCATCTTGAACCCCTGATCAAAAGAATAACCGGAGCCGAAGCCGCTATGGTAGTGAATAACAATGCCGCCGCAACATTGCTTTGTCTGGCAGCTATCAGCGGAGAAAAAGAAACCATAGTCTCAAGGGGAGAACTTGTTGAGATAGGCGGCTCTTTCAGGATACCGGATATAATGGAAATAAGCAGAGCCCGGCTTGTTGAAGTGGGCACTACCAATAAAACGAAAATAGACGACTACAAAAAGGCCTTGAACCGGGATTCTGCCATGATCCTTAAGGTCCACAAGAGCAACTA
>Ga0116164_10002278_pt1 | contig 13856 bp, 8 predicted proteins | sample AD_UKC109_MetaG_FD_89888 | JGI IMG/M metagenome (GOLD analysis project Ga0116164, IMG submission 89888) | Active sludge microbial communities of municipal wastewater-treating anaerobic digesters from Hong Kong - AD_UKC109_MetaG | ecosystem: Engineered > Bioreactor > Anaerobic > Digestate... | reverse complement strand
GCGCATATTTCAGTGTGCCGGACGTGGTTTGCACGATCACCGGCGCGTTCAGCTCCTGTGCAGCAGCCACAACGGCCTGTGCCATTTCCATGTTTTCCACGTTAAAGGCCGCAACGGCATAGCCGCCCTGCTGCGCCTTGTGAAGAAGCTCTCCCGAAGTTACCAAAGGCATAGAATTTCACCTCATAAACGAAACGTTTCCGTTTTGACTATTATATGCGCTGCTATCCTGTATGTCAAGATTATCCATGGGTTTTCAGCCGTTATCCATATCCTATATTTATCCTGCAGATTGTGAATTTTTATGATATTTGGTATACTGATGGAAAGTTTTCATGAATCATTTCTTAAAGCGAGGTAACACATGGCTGCCACAATGAAAGATATCGCCAAAATGACAGGCTTGGGGTTGGCGACGATATCCAAATACCTCAACGGCGGCAAGGTACGCCCGAAAAACCAGAAGCTGATCGACGATGCCGTGCGCGAGCTTCGGTTTGTACCCAACGAGTTCGCCCGCAGCTTGAAAACCCGGCAGAGCCGCACCATCGGCGTGGTAATTCCGGAGCTTGGGAACCAGTTTATTACCTCCATCATCACCACTATGGAGGATTTGCTCCGCCAGCATGATTATGCTGTGATCGTGTGCGACTGCCGCACCGACGCCAAGCGGGAAAAAGACGCCGTTTCCTTTTTAATACACAAGCGCGTGGACGGATTGATCAACATGCCGACCGATACCAGCGGCGAGCACCTAAGACCCGCGCTGGATGCAGGCATCCCGATTGTTTTGGTGGACAGAATCCTAAAATCCTTCAGCGGCAAGGTCAGCGCTGTGGTCGTGGATAATGTGGACGCCGCCGAAAAGGCCGTGCGCCATCTGCTGGAGGAAGGCCATCAGGACATCGGCCTGATATTGGGAAACGAACGGATTTACACCACACAGAAACGCCGCGAGGGATACCTGAACGCCTACGAGGAGTTTCATGCGTCTCCGCGAGAGGAGCTCATCCGCTTCAGCGACTACACCATGGAGGGCGGCTATCGGCAGATGAAAGCGCTGCTGAAGCTACCAGCTCCCCCGACCGCCGTATTTGTCACCAATTACGAGATGACGCTTGGCGCGATGATCGCCCTGAACGAAGCCGGGCTGACCGTACCCGATGATATCTCCCTGATCGGCTTTGATAAGCTGGACCTGTTCGGCGCGATGTTTCCCAACCTGACGCTGGTCAAGCAGCCGCAAAACGCCATCGGCGAATGCGTCGCCCGGCAGCTATTGCATATGCTTTCCAAAACATCGGAGCAGTCCCATTGCCAGATCATCACCCTGTCGGCGCAGCTGCAGGAAGGCAGCAGTGTGAAAAAACGAAATTAACCCTTCCTGTTAAGCCAAAGGCCGCTTCCCGTTGCGGGGAAGCGGCCTTTGCGTATTGGCAGATTAGTCGTAAAGGTTGGGGGCAATGGCGTCGGAATCGATAGTCTCGGCGGTGTAGAACGCACATCCGGTATCGGTGTCCTGCACAGCCTCACCCTTGGCGGCAGCCAGCAAGAGCTGGATCAGCTTTTCACCGATGCCGACGGGGCTCTGGGTGACAGCGCCAAACATCACGCCCGCACGGACAGCCGCCTTGATGACGGTACCGGAGTCGAAGCCCACGGCGATAATCATATCGTCGGTGGAGCCGCAAACGCCCAGCATTTCATTGGCGGTGATGATGCCCTCGGCCGATACCTGGTTGGAGCCGAAGATGGCGATGGTATCCGGCTGGTTGAGCACAACACCGGCTTCGGTGGCGCACAGCTCAGTGGTGGTCTGCGCAGGCACACGTACTTCAATGATTACGTCCGCATCCGCTTCGGCAACCTTATCGGCGGTCGAATCGTTGACGTACTTCTCGTTGCCGACCACGGCCACTTTGATGCCGTCGGCAGCAGCCAGCGCAACGAACTTGTCAATGAAGCCCAGGCCGCGGTTGGTGATGGACTCGGAGGTCGCATCCTGGTTGATTTCGCCTACACGCACAGGAGTCGAGGCCGCAAGAATGCGATCCTTGATCTTGGCATACAGGTTTTCGGCAACCACTTCACCTGCGGCATAGTTATCCGTGGAGGCGTTGGCAAGCACCGCGCCGGCGGGAGCATTGGGCACACCGGAGTCAAACCCGATGATCGGGATTCCGGCAGCCTGCGCGGCGGCGATGTTGTCGTTGAGGGCGTTGACGTCCAGCGCGGCCAAGCCGATAGCATCCGGGCCAGCGTTGAGTGCGGACTCGAACTCGTTCACCTGTACGGCGATGTCGCTTTCGGAGTCGGGGCCAACCATGTTGAATTTCACCATTTCATAGCCGGCTTCGTCGTTGATCTTCTGGGTTTCGCTCAGACATCCCTTGAGAACCGCTTGCCAGTAGGTGGACTGGAAGCCCTTGGATACGATTTCAAAGGAATAGGTTTTCCCGTCTGCGGCAATCGCTACGGACAACGTTCCGACGATCAGCAGCAGCACAAGAAATAGAGACAGTGCCTTTTTCATGAGATACATCCCCCTTTTTCATATATATGACGCCTTATGGCGTACATATTCGGTTTATTTGCGGCGGCGGATCATATCGATCGTCACCGCGACAATCAGGATGGAGCCGGTAATAATCTGCTGCCAATTCGCCTGCAGTCCCACATTCGGAAGCCCTGTTTTTAGCAGCGATATCAGGCACACGCCAAGGAACGTACCGACGATTGAGCCGCTGCCGCCGGTCATCGCCGTGCCGCCGATAATGGCGCCGCCGATGGCGTCCAGCTCCAGCCCCGCGCCCGTGCCGGGCGTGATGGATGTGAAGGTGCCCGCATAGGCAATGGCCGCAAGCCCCGCAAAGAAACCGGAAAACACATAGGCCATCACATGCCAGCGCACCACGTTTACGCCGGACAGCTTCAAGGCTTCCTTGTTGCTGCCGATGGCGATAATGTACCGCCCCACACGGCTGTGGTTGAGCACGATGGACATGAAGATCACCAGCAGGATGATAAACACCAGCCCCACCGGGTAAATGGTGCCGTTGATCTTATACTTGAGGAGGTCTCGAAACCAGCTGCCGTCCTGCCCGGCCATTGGCCAGACACCCGTCATGCCGCCGGTCAGAATCGAGCCGAGGCCGCGCACAATCATCATGGTGCACAGGGTGGTAATAAAGGGCGGCAGGTTGAGTTTGGCAATGATGATGCCGTTGAAGAATCCAAAAAAGATGCCCATTCCCACCGTGACCAGCATGGCAACCCAGATGGGCAGCCCCATCTGCCGCATCAAAAAGCTACCGACGATGGAATAGCACACAAGCCCCGTGCCGATGGAAAGGTCGACCCCGCCGGTGATCAGCGGGAAGGTGACGCCGATAGCCATAAGCATGATGTAGTACATATAGCTCGTCATGGTGACAATGGTGGAATACTTGCGAAACGAAGGGCTCATGGCGTAGAAAAATACGAACAGGATGATCAGCACGCCGGTAATCACCAGCCGCTGTACGCCCAGCTTCTTGATCAGGGAGTTGTTCCTCAGTTTGGTCATATCCGTGCCTCCTGCTGCGGTTGGTGCGGCTTAGTTTTTGCGCTTGCGGCTGATGATATCCGCCGTTACCGCGCCAAGAACAATCAGGCCGGTCAGCACATATTGGTACGAGATCGTAAAGCCCATCGCCAGAATGCCCTCCTGCATCAGCGCTACGATAATCGCACCGATTACCGTGCCCAAAATGGATGCCGAGCCTCCGGCCATCGATGTGCCGCCCATCACGCACGCGGCAATCGCTTCGTTGTTAAAGGTATCGCCAAGCCCCGGCTGCACCGTGGTATACGCGCCGACATAGAAGATCGCCGCAACACCCGCCAGCGTGCCGGACATGACATACGCCAGCATTTCCCAACGGCGGGTATCCACGCCGGACAGGCGAACCGCTTCCCTGTTGCTTCCTATACAAAGCATATAACGCCCGGCCTTGGTGCGGTACAACAGGAACGCGCACAGCGCGGCGATGACGATCAAAATCACAAACCCCACGGGAAAGCCGTTCCACTTCACCAGATCGCGGTACCAGGACGTCGCCGGATCGCTGGACGGCCAGGTAACGGACTGGGTTTTGGTGAAGATCGACCCGACGCCCTTGGCGACCAACATCAGCGCCAGCGATGTAATAAACGACGGCAGATGCCGGAACGCCACAAAGTAACCGCCGATCGACCCGAACGCCGCGCCTACGCACACGCTGATACATATGCACAGCCACAGCGGCAGGTGGAACTTGGTCAGGCAGTACCCGGAAATCAGCGCCGAGCAGAACATCACCGCGCCGATGGAAAAATCGATCCCACCGGTGGCGATCACAAACGTTACACCCAGCCCCAGAAACCCGATGAAATACGCATAGTTGAACGCGCTGAGCACACGGTTATAGTTAACAAACGACGAGCCGTTGCGCAGCAGCGGGGTGAGCACCGTAAAGAACCCGTACATTAAGAAGATAATCAATATCAATACCACGCGGTTGAACCCGATTAGCCGAACAAATGGCAGACCCTTAAACCTCTGCAGTGCTGCCTTCATGCCTTCTGCTCCTCCTATACCGCAATTTCACGTGTCGCCGCATTCATCACCTTTTCCTGCGTTGCATCCGACACGTCAAACTCCGCGGTCTTCTTCCCCTCGCACATCACCACGATGCGATCGGACATGCGGAAGATCTCCGGCATTTCGGAGGATATCATGATGATGGATTTCCCTTCCTGCACCAGCCGGTTCATCAGTTCATAGATCTCCTGCTTCGCGCCGACATCAATCCCGCGGGTCGGCTCATCAAAAATCAGTATTTTACTGTTGCTGATCAGCCACTTGGCCAAAACCACCTTCTGCTGGTTACCGCCGGATAAATCCATCACCATCCGGTCCACACTTGGCGTTTTGGTTTTGAGAGCCTTGACCATTTTCTCGGTAATTTTGCGTTCCTCCGCGCTGTTGATGACGCCCACAGGGTTAACATAGGCCTTCAGGCTCGCCAGCGTGGAGTTCTCGGTCACGTTTTTCTTGAGCACAACGCCAAAGCGCTTGCGGTCTTCCGACAGATACCCGATCCCGGCTCGTACGGCATCCTGCGGGGAATGGATGTTTACCTTATGGCCTTCTACATAGATAGCGCCGCTTTCACGCGGATCCGCGCCGAACAGCGCACGTGCGGTTTCGGTGCGCCCCGCGCCCATCAATCCGGAAAAGCCCAGGATTTCGCCGCGGCGAAGCTCAAAGCTCACATCCCGCACCATGCGCCCGGCGCAAAGATGCTCCACCCTCAGCACCACCTCGGCGTCCGGTGGAACATGGCTTTTGGTCTTCGGCTGTTCAAAGATCACCCGTCCGACCATCATGTGGACAATATCATCCTTGGAACATTCCGAGGTCACCATAGTGCCAACGGTCTGCCCGTCGCGCATGACCGTAACGCGGTCGGTGATCTGCTTGATTTCGTCCATGCGATGGGAAATATAGACGATGCCGTACTGCTTTGCCCGCAGATCGCGGATGATGCGAAACAGCTGCTCAATCTCCGCATCCGTCAGCGCAGCGGTCGGCTCATCAAACACGATGATTTTTGCCTCGTGGGAGATGGCCTTGGCGATTTCGCACATCTGCTGCTTGCCCACGGTGAGCTCGGACATGGTTTCCTTGGGGTCGATATCGATTTTTAAAAGCTGAAACAGCTTGCGCGCTTCCTCGTTCATGCGGGCATCGTCGATCAACAATCCTTTTTTCCATTCGCGCCCGATGAAGATGTTCTGTGCCACGGTCAGGTGCCCCATCATGTTGAGCTCCTGATGAACGATGACGATGCCCGCCTCCTGCGCTTCGCGCGGGCTTTGATAGCATATGTCCCGGCCTTCATAGGCAATCGTTCCGCTGTCCTTGGTATAAATGCCAGTCAATACCTTCATCAGCGTCGATTTGCCGGCTCCGTTCTCCCCCATCAGCGCGTGCACTTCACCTTTGCGCACGTCAAAGCTGACATGATCCAGCGCATGCACACCGGGGAAGGATTTATCGATCCCGTTCATGGATAAAATGATTTCGTTCAAGCGTATCCATCCTGTCGGGGTATATGCGCTCGACTCAAACGATCTCGCAGCAGCCCCTGATTATTTTGCATGATGTCTTCCGGAACCTGTCGATTCGGAGCATTTATGCGTAACGTTTCTTTTTTGTTTACTATACAGGATTGGCACGTTTGTGTCAATATTTTGCTGATATTTTATCTAATTTATGTATTAATCCACCATCCCGTGCATCATCGGGACGCGCCAAACATCCTGTAATATACGCACGTTTCGTATATTTCCATATTCATTAATGGCTTTCTAAGTCTTTTGAATATGGATTTCCATTGATTATAGACCCAACAGAATGGGCAATGGCCATCCCCGCCAGCGCTGTGACAAATGGATTGCGCGGCATATTGTCATGCTGCCGATAGGCGAAATGGGCAGATGCCATTGCACTTTGTGAAGTTTCATTTGCCGTGAGATACGTTACGGTTTATAATATCAAACTGTAAAAGCAACGATCCGCTATCCAAACCGCTCAATCGCTGACTGAAACCGGGCATAGGCTCGAATCGTTTCTCTTTATCAACGTTCATTACGCGCTTGGAACCGGAAAAAACAGTCATACTTCCGCCCTGCGCCCGCTTCTTATCTTCCATAAAGGAGACCCGACTATGATCACCCTGTTGTCCGCCTTTAGTTTTGGCGATCTATCTGTGGAGTACCGGCTTGATCCAGCCACAGGGCGCGTCGGCCTGGAGCTTGTCCCTGCGTATATGAACGCGAAGCGGCAGGAAAGGAAGCAAGCGCTGGACCCGCTCGTTCAGCTCATGATCCGGGGCGACGCCTTCCCCGGCGGCTTTGCCAACGGCCACACCCTGCGGGGCAGCGTGTCCCTGGACCGCTTTGCGTACGTTTCACAACAAAGGCTGGACGGTGACGGCGAAGCCCGCATCATCACCACGCTGCGCGCAAAGGACGGGCAGGAGCTGCGGCATCAGCTCATTCACCGCGAAGGCGCAAGCGGCGTGGAGATCAGCACCCTGTACCATAACGGAAGCGGGCAGGACATCACCCTTGATATGCTCTCCAGCTTTTGTCTGGGCGGCATCACGCCGTTCATAGCCGGAGACGCGGCCAACAGCCTGGTAGCGCACCGCCTGCGCAGCAAGTGGAGCAATGAGGCCAGGCTGGAAAGCATCTCCGTGGAGGATCTTCAGCTTGAGCCATCCTGGTCCGGGCATGGTGTGGCAAACGAGCGCTTCGGGCAGCTTGGTTCCATGCCTGTGCGTAAATATTTCCCGTTCGCGGCTGTTGAAGATACGCAAAACCACGTGATCTGGGGCGTGCAGCTCGCCTGTCCGTCCTCGTGGCAGATAGAGCTGTATCGCAAGGATGACGGGCTGTGTATCTCCGGCGGGTTGGCGGATTTTGATTTCGGCCACTGGAGCAAAACGCTGCAGCCGGGCGAAAGCCTGCAAACCCCGCCCGCGTTTGTCTCGGTCTGTGTCGGGGATATTGATCTGCTTTGCAGCCGTCTGGTTTCCATGCAGGAACGAGCTCTCAAAGGCATGGCTCTGCCAACACAGCTGCCTGTCGTCTTCAATGAGTTCTGCACAACCTGGGGTACCCCGTCGCTTGCAAACGTCAAGCGCTGCCTCGATTCCCTGCAAGGGCATGATATTGATTATTTTGTAATCGACGCGGGGTGGCACGCCAGTGAGGACATGGGCTGGGAAGCCAACATGGGCGACTGGGAGGTCAACGAAACCCTGTTCCCGGGCGGCTTTGCGCCCGCCATTGATGCCATCCGCGCCGCCGGAATGAAGCCTGGGCTCTGGTTTGAGGCGGAGGTCTGCGGGCGGGACGCCAAGGCATACGCTTTCTCCGACCACCTGTTACAGCGGCATGGTCAGCCGATCACCGTTGGAACCCGCCGTTTTTGGGATATGCGGGACGACTGGGTGACAGCATACCTTGAAGAGCGTATCATCGGCCTTTTAAAACGCTGGCAGTTTGATTACGTGAAGATCGACTATAACGAGTCCGTCGGCATCGGCTGCGATGGCGCGGAAAGCCTGGGCGAAGGCCTGCGCCAAAACCAGCTGGCCGCGCATGCCTTCATGGATCGCCTGCGCAGGAGCATTCCGGGGCTTGTGGTGGAAAACTGCTCCTCCGGCGGCCATCGCCTGGAGCCATTATACCTGGGTATCAGCCAGCTGTCGTCGTTTTCAGACGCGCATGAGGAGCGCGAAATCCCGATCATCGCCGCCAACCTGCACCGCGCCATGCTGCCAAGTCAAAGCCTGATCTGGGCGGTTTTGCGCAAGCACGATACGCCCAAACGGCTGATTTGGTCGTTGAGCGCTACGTTCCTGGGCGTGATGTGCCTGTCCGGCGATATATATGATATGACCCCTAACCAGTGGGCAATCGTCGACGAGGCCATCCGCTTTTACCGCAGGGTCTCCCCGCTGATCCAGCATGGAACCAGCAGGCGGCTTGGGCCTCCCGTCGCAAGCTACCGGCACCCGGATGGCTGGCAGGCGGTTGAGCGCACCGGGGCGGTTGGCGACAAGCTGATTGTCGTCCACGTGTTTGACCAAGCCGAAGCGAAAATCCAAATCCCGCTGCGAGGAAGCTACAGGCTGGAGGCGCAGTTCTGCGATCCGGCCTGTAAAGCGGCCTTGCAGCAAAACATACTGGACATCACCCTGGCGGACGGCGCCTGCGCTTTCTATCTGCGCCGCATATGAAAACGAATCAGTATAGCATAGGAGTGGCAAACATGAGCAAACCGGAACAGCTTCAAGCAATTAGGCGGGAAATCACCCAGGTATCGGCATCCATCGTCCACGTCCGCTATTTTACAGAGGCTTCCGCGCATGGTAAAAGCGCTTTGATTGAGGATGGTTTGGAGGCCGCCGCAGGAACGGCGCAGCCTTCCTTTCAGGCTGACAATGCCCAGATTACCTTTCAAAACACTACCGGCGATGCGGTATTACAGGAGACCGGGCACAGCCTGGAGCCTGTTGAGACATTTAAATATACCATCGACGGAGATCCCGATATACGCTACAAGCATACCGCAAACGGCGACGTCGCCTATATTGCCAACGCACATCAGGTAAGCGGCGGAACTGCCTTTCGCGGGCATCTGCGCTTCCATATCAGCGAGGACGAGCATCTCTATGGTCTGGGTCAGCACGATAACGGGATCTACGATTACCGGGGCCACAAGGAGTACCTGTTTCAAACCAACATGAAGATCTCCATTCCGTTTCTGCTGTCCTCGAAAAAGTATGGTTTGCTGCTCGATACGGAATCTGCGCTCATTTTCAGCGAACAAAACGGAGAGATGCGCTTTGATCTGGAAACCGTCAGGGAGCTTTCGTATTATGTGATCACAGGCAATTGCTTTGACGATATCATCGCGGCGCTCCGAAGGCTTACCGGTACAGCGCCCATGCTGCCGCGCTGGGCCTTTGGATACCTGCAATCCAGGGAGCGGTATCAATCGTCCGACGATCTGCTGGCAACCGCCAAGCAGTTTAAAGACTTGCAGATTCCCATCGACTGCCTGATACAGGACTGGCACACCTGGAAGGACGGCCTCTGGGGCGACAAGCATGCCGATCCCGCGCGCTATCCCGACATTCAAGCGCTGACGGATGCGCTGCACGAAAGCCATATCAGGCTGCTGATTTCCATATGGCCCAACATGTTTCCGGGCGGCGGGGACTATGCCGAGTTTGTGCAGCAAGGGCTGATGCTGCCCAACGCCATCGTGTATGACGCCTATGACGCGGCAGCCCGAACGCTATACTGGAAGCAATGCGACAAGGGCTGGTTCCAAATGGGCATAGACGGATTCTGGTGCGATAATGCGGAGCCCTTTTCCGATACGGACTGGAGCGGCGAGGTGAAAAACCCGGACAGCCTGCGCTATCAGCTGGTGGTGGCCGACTCCCAAAAGTCCATGGACTGGACGCGCATCAACACTTACGGCCTGTACCACGCCAGGGGCATTTATGAAAATTGGCGCAGGACAAATAGCACAAAGCGCGTCGTGAACCTGACCCGCTCCACCTACGCTTCCGGGCAGAAATACGGCGTCATCGCCTGGTCGGGCGAGATCAGCGCAAAGTGGTCGGTACTTAAAAACCAAATCACCGAGGGCATCAAGTATTGTATGAGCGGCGCACCATACTGGACGCTGGATATCGGCGGCTTTTTCACCGTGAAGGACAAGACGGAAAACCGGGGCTGCAACCAGGCAGGCAACCCCGCCAAACTCTGGTTCTGGGACGGCGATTACAACGACGGCGTGCATGATCTGGGGTACCGGGAGCTGTATGTACGCTGGCTTCAATATGCGGTCTTTTTGCCAGTATTCCGTGCACATGGCACTGACACGCCCCGCGAACCCTGGCATTTCGGGACCCCCGGCGACATGTTCTACGATACGATTCTTGCCTTTATCCGGCTGCGCTACAGGCTTCTCCCCTACACCTACTCCCTGGCGGCATCGGTTACCTTCCGGCAGGATACCATCCTGCGCAGCCTGCTGTTTGATTTCCCGCAGGACCCAAACGCGGCTACCCTCACCGGCAGCTTTATGTTCGGGCGGGCGCTTCTGGTCTGCCCGGTGACCGAACCCATGTACTACGGACCGGACAGCACCCCGCTGCCGCCCGCAGAGAAGACATGGCCGGTCTACCTGCCACAGCCCTCACTGTGGTATGATTATTGGACACACAAGGCATATCCGGGCGGGCAAACGGTGCAATGCAGCGCGCCGATTACACAGATACCGGTATTCGTAAAAGCCGGGTCCATCCTTCCGCTGTCCGATCCCCTGTCCTACGCGGACGAGAGGCAGGGCGCGGTCTCGGTCATCGAGGTGTACGACGGGGCGGACGGAGCCTTCACCCTTTATACCGACGCGGGCGACGGCTACGGCTATGAAACCGGAGCCTACAGCATGATTCCGCTTGCCTATCGCTGCCAGGAGAAAACGCTGACATTCGGCCGCGCGGCAGGCGAGTATCCCTACCAAAGAGAATTTCAGGTGCGCCTGATTACAGACGGGCAGGTATCGCCCGTACACACCGTACAGTATCAGGGGACGGAGCTGGCCGTATCCCTGAAGTAAGCAAAAGGAGGGCTCACCCTGCGGAAATTTGTACTGGAAAACAAATTTTACCTGAAGCTGATGCTGACCTATTGCCTGGTCATTTTTCTGGGTCTGGGCCTGACATCCTATCTGGTGACCTCCAACATGGTCGAAATCCTGACCGATATGGAATCCAGGTTTGACAGCGAGGTCATTCAAAAGGTTCAAAACTACGGCGATGAGCGCTATCAGGATTTCAACAGGATTTTTGCGCGCCTGTACCAAAAACAGTATTTCAATAACAACACCAGCATTATTGACTTCATCAACCCCGTGAAGGAAGCGCAGCGGGACAACAGCCTGAAATCCAGCGCCATCCGTAGCTATTTACAGGACACCTGCAGCGCAAATACGGCGATTGCCGATATCCTTTTGGTCGACTATCACGACCACGGTGTGTACTTCTTTTCCAACGTCCAGAACCGCGACGTTTCCATCGGGTACGACTTCTTCCGGTATGATTTCATCGGCGACGGAACCATCATCAACGAGGTCAAGATCATTCCCAACTATATCCCGGACTATATCAACTCCGCCAGTGTGAACAACTTCCCCGTGATCAGCTTCAAGCTCTTTTTGTTTGACGAAAACGCCATCCGGTTCGATGATCCGCTGGGCGTGGCCGTGGTGAACGTGCGGGCGGACTTCTTTCGGCACGCCTACAAGGATTCCTCGAGCTTCCTTGGCCGCATTTTTGTGATCGGCCAGGGTGGTTTCACCCTGTTTGATTCCGCCGGGGAGCTGACAGGGCAGCCGTTTGCGTATGAACGCTATCAGGCGACGGGTCTTGAAGATCTGCAAACCAACAGCTCGTTTGTTGTGAACAAGCGCTACTCGGAAAAGACCGGGTTTACCTATATCGACGTTGTGGACAAGCAGATTATCGCCCGGAAAACCGACCGCATCCGCGGCAACATCAACAACATTATCGCCATATGTCTCCTGATCACGCTGGCCATCGGGCTCGTGTCCGCGTTTATGCTGTCCAAGCGGATCAAAACGCTGGTACGCAGCATGAAGGCCGTGGAAAAGGGCAAGCTGGATACGCACATCACCGTGGGCACCAGGGATGAAATCGGATATCTGGAACAGAGCTTCAACTCCATGTGCGCACAGCTCTCCCGCTATATCCGTAACGTGTACATTTCCGAGATCAAAACCAAAACCGCCGAGCTTCGGGCCCTGCAGGCGCAGGTGGATCCGCATTTCCTGTTTAACACGCTGGAGTCCATCCGCACGACCGCCCAGATGAACCAGGACTACAAGGTGGCGAAAATGGTGCATCTGCTTGGCAACATGTTCCGCTGGAACATCAAGACAACCGGGATCATCGTGGATTTGAAAGAGGAAATCGACTATGTTCGTTCCTACATCGAATTGCAGAAAATGCGCTTTGACGACGCCTTTGACGTGCAAATCAATATTGAAAACAACGCGCTGAAGCTGGGGATACTAAAGCTCACCCTGCAGCCGATTGTGGAAAACGCCATCCAGCACGGGCTGGACGGTATGCAGTCGGGCGGGCTGATCACCATCGACGGATTCCTCCGGGACGACAAGCTGGTGCTGCGCGTATCCGATAACGGCAAGGGCATGAACCCGGACAAGGTGGCGGAAATCACCGCCAGCCTGTCCGTCATTCAGGAGGGCGGGGTGCTTGCCAGCATCGGCCTGTGCAACGTGCACCAGCGCAATTGCATTCTGTTTGGCGAGGGAAACGGGCTGAACATCACAAGCGCGCCGGATGAGGGAACGCAGATCGAAATCTCGCTCCCTGCCATGACCAAAGAGGAGATGAAGCAATATGTACAGGGTACTCATCGTTGACGATGAGGCGATCATATGCAAGGGGCTGCGCAATACCATCGAATGGGACAGCCTTGGCCTCGAAATCTGCGGCGAAGCGCACAACGGGCAGGACGCCCTTGCGCTCATCCGGGAGATGCAGCCCAATATCCTGATTACCGACATCCGAATGCCGGTGATGGACGGCCTGACGTTGATTCAAACGATCCGTGCGCATCATCTTCCCATCAAGATTATCATCCTGAGTGGATACAGCGATTACGCATTTTTAAAGGACGCCATCCGCCTGGGCGTCGACGGGTATCTGCTCAAGCCGATCGATCACGACGAGCTGATCGCCAACCTGAGCGATCTTGTCAACAGCATTGAAAGCGAAATGCTACACAGCCCGCAGCTGTACCAGGGCATTGAGCTGCTGCGATCCAATACACTCAACCGGCTTGTGACCCATACCATCGGTCTGCGCGAGTTTGAAGAAAAAGCGGCATTTCTGGAAATCACCCTGGAAGGCCCCTGTTTTCTGTGCGCCGCCTGCGCGCTGGAACAGGCGGACGGCGCTGCCGCCGGGTATGACGACCAGACTATCTTGACCGTTCTGCGGATTATCCATCAGGCGGCGACCGAGTGGAACGGGCTTGCGTTTTTGGACGTCAACGACCGCATTGTGCTGCTGCTAGGCGGCGACCATCAGGATTCCTTGCGTTGCGCCGCCAATGCGGTCATGGAAGCCACGGCGGGCCGGGTGCGCGAGCGCTTTGCAAGGCAGCTGACCTGCGGCTGGGGTACCGCCGTAGCG
>Ga0116164_10002274_pt1 | contig 13876 bp, 12 predicted proteins | sample AD_UKC109_MetaG_FD_89888 | JGI IMG/M metagenome (GOLD analysis project Ga0116164, IMG submission 89888) | Active sludge microbial communities of municipal wastewater-treating anaerobic digesters from Hong Kong - AD_UKC109_MetaG | ecosystem: Engineered > Bioreactor > Anaerobic > Digestate... | reverse complement strand
TTTGGTCGGTCTGCTCATAATTCTTTGCACTTATTGTCTCAAATATCGGATAAATCATCAACGATCCAAAACATTACTTTTTTTTCAGCAGACCCTAAATAATAAGATATCAGGGGAAAATAATAACTCCCCAACAGAATATGGAATGTCAAATCTTAACCTTTTTTACCATGAAAAAATTTCTATTCAAAACAATTGCAGTCTCTATGGCCGGACTTCTGTTTGTTTCTCAGGCCATTGCCGGTTCAAACTTTTCGGTAAGCAATGAGGAAGTTGCCGCGATCAGTTTCGAAGAAAACGAAATCTACAGTTCCTTTGACGAAATTTCGGAACTGGTTAGCTACGTTGCCGAAAACGATGTCACCTATGCCGAAGTGGCTGCCGAAAACAGCGCTTTGGTCGAAAACGTAAGTTCATCGGCCGCTATGGCCCTGGGAAATTCCTCGGCCGGCGATCCTCCGTTCCTGAGCGCCTTTATGTGGGGCTGTCTCCTGAACTGGGTGGGGATTGTTATTGTAGCACTTACCACCGAAATGGACATGAACCAAATCTGGAAAGCCGTTTGGGGTTGTGCTGCTGAAACAGTTATCATCAGCGTAATTTACATTATTTATTATTTTGTCCTTTATGGCGGTTATTATTCCGGATGGTAATTAATATCCGAAAACTGAAGCTGTCAAAAAAGCCTAACGATGTCAGCTTTTTTGACAGCTTTTTTTCTATCTAAATCATTACTGTCCGGTTAAAAGGAAAAGAGTGAGTAGATTGCTTCGCTACGCTCGCAATGACGTTCATATTCATATAATTGATATTAAGGGGAGGGGTTGGTTGGCGGCTTCGCCGCCAACCAACCCCTCCCCCTGAAAGAATCTCTCAAATACCCGTCATTGCGAGCGTAGCGAAGCAATCTGTTGTTTTAACCGGACAGTAGTGTATCTAAATGAAAAACCTATCGTAAACCCATCGACATGAAAACGATCATCACCTTCCTCTTTATCGTCATTTTTATCCAATTTTCACACATGAATGTCTCCGGTTCGGATGCAAAAGAGATTGTATCAGAAATCTGTTTCGATGAAGAAGAAATCTACCGGGCCTTTACCGAAATTGAAGAACTTGCTTCGTATGTCCGGCAAAATGAACCGGTTGCTTATGCCGATCTGATCCCGGCTGGATTCGCTACCGGCAGCCTGTCCCATGATGCATCATCTGACGGGCCGGTTTACGGTTTTTCGTTTAACAACCCGTCTGCCTTCATGATGGGCTGTGTTTTCGGAACCCTGGGTATCCTGGCCGTAGCCATCATCAACGAAGGCGATCGAAATTCCCTGAACAGCGCCCTCTGGGGATGCGCCGCTTCGGGGGCAGTTTCTGTTGTGTCGGCAACGGCGGTTTACCTTCTGTACCTTTCACCGCTCCTGGTGTTCTGGTAGTTTTTGGCTCCTTCCCGGCAGAAAATCCAGGTTGTTTGGCTTCCTGAATCAGAGTTTTGCAACCTCCCCGTTGATGGTCACATTTTCGAGGGTAATGTCTTTTGCCTCACGGATGATGCTTTTCTTTTCCACTCCGCGGAAATTGGAACCGGAAAGATGAATCCCGTAGATACAATTCTGTCCTTCTATACCTTCGATTAGAAGGGCGTATTTCGATTTTTCGCATTCAATACCCGAGAGGTTTACGTTCCGGATAACCGGGTACAGGGTATCGGTTCCTTCTTTTTTGATATCGTACTTACAGTTGATCCGAAGAATGGCTTCGTTCACTTCGCCAATTTTTACATTCCGCACATGAATGTTTTCGACTATGCCTCCGCGATTCGAATTGGTTTTGATACGAATAGCCCGGTCGAGCTCGGGGCTGTCCATGGTGCAATTTTCGACAAAGACATTTTTAACGCCGCCGGATATTTCGCTGCCCAGAACCACGCCTCCGTGTCCGTTTTCCATGTGGCATTCGCGCACAACCACGTTTTCGACCGGGGGTGATTGCAAACCGTCGTTGTTTCGTCCCGATTTCAGGGCAATGCAATCGTCGCCGGTGTTGAAGTAGCAGTTTTCGACCAGGACGTTTTTGCACGACTCGGGGTCAAAGCCATCGTTGTTGGTTCCCAGGCTGTTAATGTGTACGTTTCGCACCGTGATGTTTTCCGAAAGCAGGGGGTGGATCACCCAGAAAGGGGAATTTTCGATGGTTATATCGGAAATCAGGATGTTTTTGCACCGGTGAAAATGAATGAACTGTGGGCGCAGGTAATATCCATCGCCCATAATACGTTCTTCGACGGGGACCCTGTTTTTGTTCAACTCATCGAGCCGGGGGCGTGCATGGGGCAACAACTGGCTGGGTTCGCCGGGCAGCCATCCATATTCCTCGCGTCCCTTCCACTTCCACCAGTTATCAATCGATGCGTTTCCCTGAAGCAAACCACTACCGGTAATGGCAACATTCTCCTGGCCGGTGGCATAAATCAGGGGCGAAAAATTGTAGCAATCGATCCCTTCCCAACGGGTGAGCACAACCGGAAGATAGTCGGCCGGATCAACCGAAAACGACAAGACCGCCTTCTCGGTAAGTACCAGGTTGACATTCGATTTGAGATGAATAGCCCCGGTGAAAAAAACACCTTCCGGAACAAGCACTTTACCACCCCCATTTTGACTGCATGCTTCAATAGCCGCGTTGATCGGCTGTGTGGAAGAAAAATCCGGTTCTGCCTTGGCTCCATAATCGAGAATAGAATAGGTTTTATCTGGGAAAGAAGGCTCCTGAATACCGGCAACGATTTGTTGGGCATAGGCCCATGGGTCGTTCTTTTCGTTTGTAGATGTGCAACTTATCAACGTTACGCCCAACATCAGAAAGCTGGTTACACCCAACAGCGCCCACATTGCTCTTGCTGCAAAATTTTTTTTCATTCGATTAAGTTTAAAGTTTTTGGCATCCCATGGAACTCGCCAACCCGATAGCTATCCCCGATAACTGTCGGGCTAAACATCCTTGTTTGTCCCGATAAATCGGTATGGCTTGTTTCATTGTATCTGTTTTCGCTCTATTCATGACATTTTCTCTGGTTTACAATATTAAGACGAATCGGTGGGAAGCAGTGGGTACAAATTATTGGGAATTGGGGGATAATTCGTTAGAGAATGCTTTTTACGGTATGTTTTACCGGGCCAGAGGAATCCGGATAAAAAAGGATGTTCCCTCGTCTTCTTTGGACTGAAACCCGATGGTTCCGCCAAAACTTTCGATGATGTTTTTGGTAATGGCAAGGCCCAACCCGGTTCCGCTGGTTTTGGTTGTGAAATTGGGCATGAAGATGCGTTCCTGTAAATCGTTGGATATGCCTTTCCCGTTATCGGCCACTTCGATCCGGGCATGGTCGTTTTCCTTGTGTAAAGATATACGTATCCTTCCCTTCCGGTTTTCCGGAATGGCTTGTTGGGCATTTTTGATCAGGTTAATCAGGGCTCTGGAGAATTGCTCTTTGTCGGCGAATACTTCAAGGGTTTCGGTCCCCTCAAGGTGTGCCTCAAATTCACAATCATCGGCATAATCGTACAATCCGATGATTTCGATGAGCCTTTCGGCCAGGCGAAAGCGTTCGTTTCGAGCCCGGGGCATCTTGGCAAAGTTCGAAAACTCGGAGGCAATGGCCGAGAGGTTGTCGATTTGTTCGATCAGCGTTTTGGCTACTTTCTGAACCTTTTGCTTGTATTCCAGGCTATCGGAGGGCTCCGAACGTTGAAGAAACTGTATGTTTAGCTTCATCGGGGTGAGGGGATTTTTGATTTCGTGGGCGATTTGTCGGGCCATTTCCCTCCAGGCACTCTCCCGTTCGGAGCGGGCCAGCAGGTCGGCGCTGGCAGCCAGTTCTTCTACCTTATTGTTGTATTCGAGCACCAGGGCGCCAATTTCGTCGTTGGAAACATAACGAATGGGTCGTGGATTTTTCCCCAATTGTACGCTTCGCAGGTTGTCCCGGATCAACTTCAGGGGGCCGGTCATTTTTTCGGCAATGAAATAAGCGACCAAAATGCTGGCGAGCAACAAAAAAACATACAGATTGATAAAGGCCAGAATAAACGTAGTGATTTCCTGGCTGAATTCCCGTTGTTGGGTGAAATAGGGCAGGTTGAGGTAACCGGTTTCCATTCCCGCCCCATCGAGCAAGGGAATATAGGCCGAAAGAAAATCCATTCCCGAAATATGTTCCTTGTGCAGGTATCGGGGCAAGCGAAACAACGACATGTTGATGAACGCTTCGTTGTTCATGTTTGGGGATAGAAGGCCCTTATTGAAAATTTCGGGGCGGGATGTGGCCATCAATTGTCCCGAAAGGGAAAACAAATGAATGTCGGTGCGGAATACATCCGATAAACGAATCAACTCTGCCGACAAAAGATTTCCCGCATCGGGGTGGCCGGGCGGAAGATGGTCGAGCACTGTTTCGACTTCGATCGATACCGAATTCATGCGGTCGATCAATTCCTTCTGATGCCGGACCTGGTATTGGGAAACAATATAAAACAAAGTGCCCCCGCCGGTAATGAGCAACGAAACCAATACGATTCCAATAATCGACAACTGAATGTTTCTGCGCAATGATTTACCTTTCTCGGTTATTTGGGCAAAGGGCCGGGTACCCCGGTTAATCGCCAGCGAAAAAAAGAAGTAGAAAACAAAGAGATAGGGAAACGAAACCAGGTAATCGGACAGCCGGGCATATTCCCGGCTTACCAGGATAAAATGATGGTCGGAATAACCGTAAATGCAGTGGTCGTTACCATCCCATCGTCTAAACTGCAACGTGTTGGTTTGAAGATCGTATGCTTCGGCCGATAAGGCATACAAAAAACTCCCTCCCCGGTCGACCAGTTTCCCCTGGCTGTATTTGGCATAGGAAAAATGGTTTTTCAACCGATTTTCGAAGGAACTTTCGGGAATGAGCAATTCCGGAAACCCGGCTCCTTCTGAATGAAGTTTGGAATTAAGCTCGATGTATAGGTTCAGGGAAGGTTGTCCGGGCAGTTTCCATCCCATCTTTCCGAAATAAGTGATCCGCCCGTTGGCATTATCCATGAAATAAAAATTCGTCCCGGGAATTTGTGATCCGCTTCCAACAAGCATTGAATCGAAAAATGGGAAACAGGAACGGGTAAGGTTCCCGGGCTGGATAACCAGACTGTCGTCTTCAAAACATACAGTTGCCTGCAAATCGTACTCCCGGAAATACCCGGTAAAATGTTTTCTCCGAAGATAATCTTCCACTTCTTCGAATGGGGGACGGAACAACGTGGGAAGCAGAGAATCAGCTTTTATATCCCGGTCGAGGTCGTATAAAAAAAGTTCGGCCGTCGGATCGTGTTCTGCCGATAAATTTATAACCAGGGTTTCCTGTACTTTGTTCTCGTGTTCTTCGACAAAGCGGATTTGCAACAAAAGCGTGAAAAGTGCAAAACCAAAAACCTGGATGACCACAAAAGAAAGCCGGTGCGAAAACATCCCCTTTTGATTCAGAAGGATAACAGCGAAAAGGATGATCAGATAAAAGCCACTTAGCCGCCATGTACTGCCCGTATCAATTCCCAAAAACAAAAGGGAAAGCACAGCAAAAACTCCGATAACGGAAAAAAGGAGTTTCTTCACCGGCAGGAGTTTCCGGTATATCTGTACCAGTTTCATCGACATCAGAAGAAATGAAAAAAGAAGAAAGCCCAGGGAAAGATATCCAAAAAACGAATAAAGACTTATTTCCCGGATCTGAAACAGGGCAAAGGAAATTCCGGAATTGAGTACAAGCGCATGAAACAGAAAACGGATCAGAGCAAAAAAAACAGCCAGAAAAACGAGGCCGGATAAAAAGCCGGTTATTTGTATGCGGGAATCGGATTTCCAGCGTTCGGGGATATCGAAGATGCGGAATACCAAAAGCGACCAGAAAAAGACCAGGGAGGAGAACAGCAGAAACTGTCCGAGCGAAGGCCAGAACGATGTAAATGCAAACCATTCGGGCGAAAAAATCCGAAGTAAAAACAGAAATCCGGGAAATTTGGCATAGGTAATCAGGGCATACAAACCCATGAGCAGCAACAAAACAAGCATCAATTTCAACCCGCGATACCGGTGAAAAGAATAAACCATAACCCGATACAGCATGTTCAGAAACATCAGCAGGGCCAGGAAAAACAACAGGGAGGGGAGCAACAGCAACGAATGAGCACAGGGGATGCCCCGGTATTGAATGGAAAAAGCAGGAACATCGCCGGAATAATATACCGGATAAGCGCCTTCTGCCGCTCCTCCGATAATATCGTATTCATCGGGCAGGTTGAAGCCTTTAGCAAACCTGTTTTTCAGGTATTTGTTTTCAATGGGATACGCATACTTGATCAGGGTGAGGCCATGCAGTACATATCCCTCTTTTTCGATCGACTGGTGAAAATACCAGCCGTTGGGCAATTTTAACAAGCCGTTTCCGGGCGGATCCAAAAGTTGGGGAAAACCCAGGGCCGGATCGGACCAGTATGCCATGTTGCCTTCCCGCGAAATAACCACACCCAATTCCTCTTTCTCGAACAAATCGGTATACCATAATTTTTCAAAAAACCAGGAACTTGTTATCGAATCGGCTGAATCCATCATCCGGGCAGTCTCTTCGAGCAAACGTTGGGTCTGGTCAATCTTCTTTTCCAACTGATGGGAAAATCGATCCATCGTACCCTGCCGGGTTGCCGGGTTTATAATACGGGTTCCGACACCCAGAGCCAGAACAAAAAACGAGATGCATAGAACCAGGGGTGTCCTGATGGTATAAAGTATTCTCACTATTGCCTTTTTATCCATGATGATACGGTTCTCCTTTAATAATAGCCATTGCCCGGTATAGTTGTTCCACAAAAATGAGGCGGACCAACTGATGGGAAAATGTCATTTCCGAAAGCGACAACTTAAACTGGGCACGGGCATAAACCTCTTCCGAAAATCCATACGGACCTCCCACAGCAAAAACGATGCTACGGGTTCCCGCAATCATTTTTTTTTCGAGGAACGCGGCAAAACCCACCGAATCGAAATGATCGCCCCGCTCGTCGAGCAAAATCAATTCATCGCCCGGTTTCAGATAGTCCAGCAACAGAAGCCCTTCTTTTTGCTTTTGCTGTGCCTCCGAAAGATGCCGGGTATTCTTTAAAGCAGGTATAACAAATTCATCAAAAGGAAGATAGTGTTTAATCCTCCGGGCATATACGTCGATACCTTTTTGCAGATAATCCGTTTCTGTTTTGCCGGTTTCGAGCAGGGTAATTCTCATTGATTTCGATTTCGCGTATTCCTGAGCGTGAATGTACAAAATTCCTGCACGCTTTTTGTTATCCTTTCTGTTCGGAAAATTCTGCTTATTTTTGTACAACCCGATTGCAAAGCCGGATTTTTCGTGAATTGTTTGTAATTTCAACGATTCAAACATGCTTACAGTCGGTCATAAAACAGAGAAAATGCGTACGTTGATAACCATACTGATGTTTACCCTGGTTGGGCTCCTGGGATTCGGTCCCGGGGCTCATGCCCAAATTCCGGATGAAATTATTGTCAGCCTGCGGTCGGGGAATTCGGCTGCTTTGGCAAAATACTTCAATCAGAATGTCGAACTGGTTGTTCTCAACACCGAAAATGTGTATAGTAAAGCCCATGCCCAACAGGTAATCAACGATTTTTTTAAGAAGAACCCGCCTAAGTCGTTTACGATTATTCATCAGGGCGGAAAAAGTGATTCATACTATGCCATTGGCAATTTGAAAACAGAAAAACAAAACTTTCGTATTTACTTTTTAATTAAAAAGGTCAATAACCTGTCGCATATCCATCAGTTACGGATTGAGGAACAGATGAATTAGCACGCTCAAATGAACAAATGAGAATGTTTGGCTTGAAAAAGGGATATCGCTACCCGTTTCAACGGCGGATCGTCTCTCTGATCCGCTGGGCCAAGAAGGCCTCCTTCCCGGGCTTTGACCAAATTCCCCTCTACGACGTAGGGGTTTTTTTTCTGAAAGGATTGAAAAATGGGGCGATTTCCACGCGGGCCTCGGCTGTTGCTTTTAACTTGTTTCTTGCATTATTTCCGGCCATCATTTTCATTTTCACACTCATACCCGTTATTAAGATACAAAACTTTCAGACCGAACTCCTTTTACTGATTGAATCAATTTTGCCCGAAAGTGTATACGGAGCCGTACAAAAAACCATCGAAGACATCATCAATATTCCGCACGAAGGCCTGTTGTCATTTGGCTTTATCCTGGCGCTGTTTTTTTCGTCGAACGGAATTGTATCCCTCATCGAAGGTTTTAATGCCTCGGTTAATGTGCGCGACACAAGGAGCTGGATCCAGTTGAGGGCCATTTCGCTCTTATTACTGGTATTATTATCCTTACTGGTCACTACAGCCATTATCCTGATTATCTTTACGCATACCTTTCTGAAATTCCTGGTCGATCACGGGATTATGGAGCAGAATTTCACGTATTACGCGGTAACCATCGGAAAATGGATCATCATCCTGGCCTTGTTCTATTTTGCCTATTCTTTTCTCTTTTATATCGGGCCGGCCCGGAAAAGCAAATACCGGTTCATCTCGGCGGGAAGTACCCTGGCAACCCTTTTGTCGATTGGGATCACCTTTGCATTTGGCTTTTACATCGATCATTTCGGAAATTACAACGCTTTGTATGGTTCCATTGGCACCCTTCCGGTTCTGATGCTAATGGTCTATTTGAATTGCGTGGCATTGATCGTCGGTTTTGAGCTGAACATCGGGATTGTTGCGGCAAAACGGCTCGTTTCCGAATCACCCGATTGATACACACAAAACAAAACAATCGAACAACTCTTCGGGGCAGCAATGGGTAGCATGCGTGCGTTTGATCTAAAAAAAGGGGGCTGTTTCTAACGGCCTTTGAATCCGTTGTTGGCAACCCCCCTGCCCCATCCGGAACAAACGTGTTGGGAACACACCGGCCGGGACAAATTCAAAAACAAGCTTTCTCCTCTATCCAAACGTGGATGTACCCAAAATGACAACGAAGAAGGCAGCGGGTTGCAAGAGTTGAAAAAGAATTTCGCAAGGACGTTTCATTTTTTACGGATCACCATCATCCCGTCAAACAAGGGAAAAAGGACGTTTTCGACCCGGGAGTCGTTCGTAACGATCGCGTTGAATTTCAGAATACCCTGGGTTTGCGGATCGTTTTTTTCGGTGGGATCGATTACTTTGCCATCCCACAAAACATTATCGGCTAAAATATACCCCCCAGGCTTAACCTTGTCGAATACTTTTTCATAATATTCCGGATATTCCCGCTTATCGGCATCGATAAAAACAAGATCGTAGGTTTCCTCCAGCTCGCCGATCCGCTCCAGGGCATTTCCAAAATGGCAGCGGATGCACCGGCTTAATCCGGCTTTTTCAATTGCCCGGGTAATGATTCCTTCGAGCTCATCCTGAATTTCAAAGGTATCGATATGGGCATCGTCGTCGAGGGCCAGCCCCATGCTGATGGCCGAATAAGCGGTGTAGGTCCCCAGTTCGAGAATGCGTTTCGGACGGATCATTTTGCAAAACAGGTACAGAATCTTTCCCTGAATATGCCCCGACAGCATCCGGGGATGAACACAGGTGAGATGGGTTTCCCGGTCGAGTTCCTGAAGAAAACCTTCCTCAGGCATGCTGTGTGCGGCGATGTAACGTGCAAGCAATCCGTCGGGATTCATGGTCAACGATAGGTTAGGATGGAAAGACGATTGATGTCCAGGATCTGGTTCGCGACGTTGAACAAGTCGTCGGCCGTAATGTTTTCAATTTTCTGAAACACCAGGGGCAGGGGATCAATTTTGTCGAAATAGAGGTAACTCCGGCCCAGGGTGAGCATCAGATCTTCGTGATTTTCGTTTGCAATAGCCAACTGACCAATCAGTTGTTTTTTTGCCTTGGCGAGCTGAAGGTTTCCCAGGCGCTCGTTGCGTAAGCGGCTGAATTCTCTTTCAATCAATCGCAGGGCTTTGTTGCGGTTGTTTTCTTCGGTTCCGAAGTAAATCATAAAAATGCCCGTATCGGTATAGGGCGTGTAATTGGCTTCGATATTGTAAGCTAGCCCGTTCCGCTCACGGAGCGCCATGTTCAGGCGGGAATTCATCGAATTTCCCCCCAGGATATTGTTCATCAATACCAGGGGGAGGCGCATATCGTGTTTCAGGTCGAAGGCTTCGGTCCCAATGATACAATGCGATTGAAAGGTATCTTTTTTCACCTCCCGAACCTGGGGTTTGTAGCCCAGAAATTTCTCCCGGGGCCGTTCGTGTGTGCTTTCCGGTATTGCCCCGAAATGCTGCTCCACCAAACGGATGAACTTGCGGGCATCCATCCGGCCCACCGAACAAATAACCATTTCGCGGGTGAGATAATTTCGGGCCATAAAGCGCCGGATCATTTCAGGGTTGAAAGACCGGACCGTTTCGGGTGTACCGAGGATGTTCCGGGCTATGGGATGCCCGTCGAAAATCAGTTCTTCAAAATCGTCGAAAATCAGGTCGGAAGGGGAATCGTTGTACGATTGGATTTCTTCGATAATGACGTCCGTTTCGAGCTCAAGTTCCTTCACAGGGAAAGAAGCATGGAACAGGATATCGCTGATCAGCTCGATGGCCCGTGGGTAAAACTCGGTCAGAAACGTGGCGTATACGGCTGTTTCTTCCTTTGTGGTGTAGGCATTCAGTTCCCCTCCCCCGTCTTCAATCCGGTTAATGATTTGATAGGCTTTGCGTTTGCCTGTTCCTTTAAAAATGGTGTGCTCAATGAAATGGGCCATACCCTGTTCATCGGGCTCCTCGTCGCGCGAGCCGGTGTTCAGGATCACCCCGAAGTGAGCCACCGGGGAATCGACCGGCTGGTGGATCACCCGGATTCCGTTTTTCAGCGTAAACAACTGATATTCCATCTATTTTTGAAAATATAAAGTGTGCAAAAATAGGAAAAATAAACAGGAAAAAGGGATTAGGAGCAATCTTTTCAGGGCGGTCGTCTCCGTATTTTGAATTCGAACGGATCTGCCTCCTGGAATTGGGTAATTGTTAAAAACATACCTATCAGCAAGGATTATACCCAATAATGCTGTATCGGATTAATTTCTGATCGTGCCATTTGGAGTTTAAAATTTAAGTTCTATATTTGCAACGCTAAAATAAAAAGGCGGTGCCTTAGCTCAGTTGGTAGAGCAACGGACTGAAAATCCGTGTGTCCCTAGTTCGATTCTTGGAGGCACCACATAAAGGGAGAAAGAGAAGACTTTCTCCTTTTTTTGTTCGCATCAGGCAGAATCCTATTTCCGGGTGCTGGTGTCGGGTTCCCTTCATATTTTTGAGCATCATGCAGATATATAATTGATTATGAAGGGATCATTTATTCTAAACCGGGTCAACAATTATAAGATTATAAAAAAGGCAATGCGTCTCTATTTTTCAACTTTGACGCACTACCTTTTTCAAATTTCTCTTTATTCTACCACCAAATGCTCTTTATACACAGCAGTAGGCGTGATTATATGAAGGAAGTAATTGCCCTTTTTCAAACCTGAAAGGTCAATTTCTTCTTTTTTACTTTTCCCGTTAACCGTTTTCACCTTGCCGTTCTTTTCGTGCCATATCTCGATGGTGTAGGGCTCGCTGCCATCGCTGTTCCGCTTTTCGGACCCAATAGAAGCTTCGCTTACAGAAACAGGGGTGAGCACCGAACGTGTGTCGGCTTCGGATGCAGACAGTTGATCAATGGTAAGATTTGCCGTAACCGGATTGGGGGAATAAGTATAGTATACCTGTTGCACCACCCGTACGGGCAGCGAAACCGAAGTTGTACCACAACTGTTTTGTGAAATAAAAGCCACCGTGCCCCGACCAATCGTTAGTCCCGAAACATAGGCATCGGTACGGTATAAATGGGGTAATTCGAAACGCATGTTCGGGGTTAAGGTCCAATCGTATAAGGTAACATGCTGTTTTTGGATTTCCGTGTATTCTTCAATGTAGAAATGGCTCCATGTGCCAATCGGCACGCTCAACGGACCAATGATCATGCCCAGGTTGGGTTTGCCAAACCATAACTCTTTTTTGGGTGATTCCTTTTTCCGGTCGCCACAAAAAACAAAATCGGCCGATATCCAGGCTTCCCCGCTTCCCGCGATCTTAAAATTAGCATACACTCCCGAAGCAGCCTGCAAGGTTAAATTGCTGCTGTGGTTCCAGGATAAACTGCATCCTTCGGGTAGATTTCGGGCGTAGAAATTGGCCGATGAGGAACAGATTACATCCGGACCATCGATAACAGGAATCGGAACCGTTAGGGTCGACACCGACAAGGTGCTGCTGGGACCGGAAATGGAACCTGTGAACCCGATCGCTTTTACGAAAAATTTATACGTCGTACCATCTTCAAGATTATCGACTGTATACGATGAAGAGTTTGTATTTGCAAGCAATATCGGGGATGTCCCCGTTGCATTATAGATATTGTAGCTTGATGCACCCTGAGAATTATAATTCAACGCGATGTGGCAGAAACCCACATCCGTGGTTGAAAGTGTGGGTGCAGCCGGTGCTGTTAAAACTGTTGTTTCTGAAGAATTTGAATTACCTGCCAGGTCGTTTGCAGAAACCGACACCTTGTATTGGGTCACCGATTTTAATTGATTAAAATCATACGACAAAGTACTACCTGTGGCTTCAAAAGTCTTGCTTGAATGTACGGTATTATCGGCGTATTTAAGGGTAACGGTATAGTTTTTTATCCCGCTACGCCCCGACGATGAATTCACTGCCGTATACTCGCTCGATTTGGAATCGTAACTATCCCATGAGTAAACAGTTAGCGACCAGCTTTTCGGGGTGGTTAAAAATGTCGGGGTGGTTGGCTTTGAATTGTCGACCATGATCCATTGGGAATTATAGTTAAAATTATGGATCTGGCCATTGGTGTCCTTCGCTTCAAAGTAGAGAACAAGCGCGTAATTGCCCTCGGTTGTGCCGGACGGGACATTGATGGTCAATAAAAAGTTGGTGCTCTGGGCGGGGAAAATCTTTTGGCTGTTGTTGTCGATGGTCACCCAATCCTTCGGATAACCCATGTCGTCTTTCAGGATGGAAACCGTGCAGGTATCGGCGCGGTTGTTTGTTACTCGTACCTGAAACTGGATGCTCCCGCCTGCCTTTAAGGGTTTGATTAAGCTATTGTAATCATCTGTTGAAGGTACTTTAACAATAAAGTCTTGTGCAGATAGATTCCCGTTTAAAAATAGTAGTAAAATTAAAACGGTGAAAAACGGTGAAAAACTTAACTAATTTTTTCATGATGATGATTTTTTTTGGTCATTTTTGCCTACTCTTTTTACGCTTTTCGGCTTGCGCGTTTCCGGTCGCTGACCCGGAGGCTTATTCTTTGATGCAGCGGATGGAATACCCGTTGTTTTTGAAGTTAATCCCCCGCCAGACAAACGAGTCGAAATCATATAAATAGAGAAACCCTGCCCTGTCCGGGTCATATTCCGACGAGGACCAGAACGTGGCATAAAATCCCATGTCGTTCGTTGGTTTTGACAGGTAACGCCTGCCACCCGGCAGAGCCGTAAATCCGCTGCCGTTGTCCGACTGGTAGGGGTCTTCCCAGTGAAAGATTCCCACTTCTTTTAGTTTATTTCCGGCAAGTGTATCGCCTCCGAGGTACTCAATCAGGGTGTCCCAATCGATTATGGTGGGCACGCGCCAGCCCTCGGGGGCAAGCTTGCAGCTGTCGGCCACGGCATACCAGTTATACAGGCGGCCATAGGTGGCA
>Ga0116164_10002273_pt1 | contig 13878 bp, 12 predicted proteins | sample AD_UKC109_MetaG_FD_89888 | JGI IMG/M metagenome (GOLD analysis project Ga0116164, IMG submission 89888) | Active sludge microbial communities of municipal wastewater-treating anaerobic digesters from Hong Kong - AD_UKC109_MetaG | ecosystem: Engineered > Bioreactor > Anaerobic > Digestate... | reverse complement strand
GGGTCCACGGCGACGGTTTTGTCAGCGTCGACGACGTCGATTACATGGTCTATTGCGACGAGCCGATCCTGGAGTACCAGGACCCGGTCACAGGCGAGATCGCCCAGAGGATCGGCGGCTATGTGGCACGGCTCGTCGAGGACGGCTCCACGGTCCAGGTGGGCTACGGGTCGGTCCCCAACGCGATTTTATCGAACCTCGCGGGCAAAAAGCACCTGGGAGTCCATTCCGAGCTATTCACCGACGGCCTCGCAGACCTGATGCTGGCGGGGGTCGTCGACAACTCCAAAAAGACGATCGACCGGGGAAAAGCCGTCGCCTCCTTCTGCATGGGGATGGAGAGGACTTACAGGTTCCTGGACGACAACCCCCTCGTCGAGTTCAGGTCGATCGACTACACCAACAGCCCCCTCGTGATCGCCAAAAACCGGGGCATGACGGCGATAAACAGCTGCATCGAGATCGACCTCTCTGGACAGGCGACGGCCGAATCCCTCGCGGGCGCCCACTACAGCGGCATCGGCGGCCAGGCCGACTTCATGCGGGGCTCAGCCTTGGCCCGCGGAGGAAAATCGATCCTCGCTTTGCCATCGACCGCCGACGGCGGCAGAACCTCGCGGATCGTCCCTTTCTTGAAACAAGGTTCCGGCGTGACCCTGAGCCGGGGCGACGTCCACTACGTCGTCACCGAGTACGGTATCGCCTACCTCCACGCCAAAAACGTCCGGGAGAGAGCTATGGACCTGATTTCAATCGCCCACCCCGACCACCGCCCCTGGCTGATCGAGGAGGCGAAACGGCTGAACTTGATCTACCAGGACCAGGCCTTCGTCCCCGGCAAGGCCGGGATCTACCCCGAAAGCCTCGAGATCAGAAGGACGACGAAATCGGGGCTTCCTATCCTCCTGCGGCCGGTCAAGATCACCGACGAACCCCTCATCAAAGAGTTCTTCCACCACCTATCTGACGACAGCCTATACAGCAGGTTCATGACGACTAAAAAGGATCTATCCCACCAATGGCTCCAGGACTTCTCCGTCATCGACTACTCGAAGAAGATGGTGATCCTGGCGGTGGTGATGGACGGAAATGCGGGGATGGAGACGATCGTCGGGATCGGCCAGTACGGCATCACTGGCGAGACCCACATGGCCGAGGTCGCCTACGTCGTCAGAGACGACTACCATCGCCGAGGGGTGGGCGGAGAGCTTCTCAGCTATCTCACCTACCTCGCCAAAAAGCAGGGGCTTCTGGGCTTTGTGGCGGAGGTCCTTTCCACCAACACCCGGATATTCCGGATGTTCCAGAAGATGGGCTTCATGCTGGAGAAGGTCTGGGAGGAGGACGGCGTCTACGAGATGAGAGCCTCCTTCAGAGATCAGGACGCGGCGGGCGGAGATGTCGAGATCGAAGGCGGCTTCCAGGACTGAGTGACCAGAACTCGCCACCTTTAAAGACATCGGATACAAAAGACCATCGAGGTGCTAGCGGATGACACGATCAATTATCTGGAGGATAGGAAAGCAGATTTTGATATTGTTCCTGGTGCTCTCCTTCGTTCAGGGGGCGACGGTGACGGTCTGCCCGAGCGGTTGCGACTATTCCAGCATCAAGGCCGCCGTCTTCGCCGCGTCTCCCGGCGATGTCGTCGAAGTCCAGAGCGGCAGGTACTACGATCATCTGAAGATCGAGAAACAGATCGAGCTTCGCGGGGTCGATTCCGGGAAAGGGATGCCGATCCTCGACGCCACAGGAAGCGGAAGCCCCATCACCATCTCCACCGATGGGGTCGTCGTCGACGGGCTGAGGCTTCTGAACGGCGGACCCGACTCCGCTGGGATCCTCGTCCTCTCGAACGAGTGCGTCATCAGAGATAACGACGCCAGCAACAACTACATCGGAATCCACATGGTCGGATGCAAAAACTGCACCGTCCAGGGGAATGTGGCCTCCAGCAATCTGGAGTACGGCCTGCGGATGGACGGATGCTCCGGAAACCTAGTCTTCGATAACGAGATGATGAATAACTTCTTAGGAAACGTCTTCGACGACGGGACGAACTACTGGGACAACGGGACGGTGGGCAACAGGTACGGTGACTTCGACGATGCCGGTGAAGGCTGCATCGACGAAGACGGAGACGGCCTCTGCGATTCTGCCCGCGATATTTCTGGCGGGTCAAACCAAGATCGGTTCCCCCTGGCGGGCGACTAAATTCCACTTATCACACTCCCACCAACTGGTCCCATCTATCATCGCCACCCCTTGGTTCCTGGCGATCGCCCCAAGCTCTCACGAAGAGCGGGCCTCGCCCATGGGCCCCTCGACCTGGGTGTCCTCTGGAAGACCGTCGGCCATCATCGGTGGCGACTTTCGCCTCTTGTTCTGCCACCCGTTTCTTCACCAAACGTTCCTGCCCCGCAAACATCTGCAGACCTTGGAAAAATCGATTTTAAAAAGATCAGTCTTATAGATGACAAGATATTTAGTGGATTGCGTCCAAATACTGCGAAACAAGAATCAGAGGGTTGTAAGATGAGAAAAGCTGTGACCTTTGGAGGAGCGTTGATCCTCCTCCTCCTCCACCTTCTTCTGCTGGCGGGCCTTTCTGCTGCGGAAGACGACTCGATGAACGCCGTCGACAGCGAAGATCCGTGGGCTGCCATGGACGCGAACCTGATCACCTCAAAGGTTGAGATAAAGGACATATCAGGCAGGTATGTTGACGTCACCCAAGGCGTTTATGCCGAGATCGACGAGAATGACACCACACCGTCACCCTACCAGGTGGATGGCACCTACATCTGGACCATCGAGCAGCACGGCTCCCTTTTGCAGGGCACCATTGAGGGCTCTGAAGGTGATACTTACAAGGTGATCGGCTCCACAACCATGGACGACGTGATGATGGTCTACTACGGTCCCGAAACTGAGGATGGAATGAGCTGGATTGTTGAGGGGATCTTAGATGGAGATATCCTGGAATCTGGCGAGATCGTGCTAAAATGTATAGGCTACGAATATACCTTCGATCCGGAGGATGCTGACAACTACACGTTCACTGATTACTTTGCAGAGACCACCGTGCTGACGCCAATCGTCTAATAACGGGAGACGCGTCTTCCGATCATGGCCCTGGACTGACCCATCCTAGCCCCCATCCTCTTTTTGTGGCCATCGTCGAATACTTCCCGACGAAGATACCGGAACAGCCGCATAATGCACAGTCCTTTATAATATCTCCTTCGCGATATACTCCAAGTCGTCTGGAGAGGCCACATCCCCCTCTTCGCCCCATCTCGCCAACCAGTTAAGCGTTTATGTTTATTTTCCTGCCGCAATGTTTATGTTTTTGATTACATTACGCTGTCTATGAATCGTAGAGCCTCATCTTTGATGATCGGATTAATCCTGGCGGCGAGCCTCGTCATATCGGGGTGCGCAGCCGAGGACTCGCTCCTCGTCTACTGCGGTGCGGGGATGAGCGAGCCTATGGAGGAGATCGCGAGCCTATTCGAGGAGCAAGAAGGGGTCGAGATCCAGTACACTTTCGGCGGGTCGGCCCAGCTCCTCTCTCAGATCGAGCTGTACCAGACCGGCGACCTCTACATGCCCGGGGCTAGATCTTACATCGAGTCGGCGATCGAGAAGGGGTACGTCGACGAGACGAGAGACGTCGTCTACCACGTCCCCTGCATCATCACCCCAAAGGGAAACCCCGCCGGGGTGGAGTCTCTGGAGGACCTGGCTGAGCCCGGGGTGAGGGTTGCCCTCGGTGATCCCACAGGTCCCGCCATCGGAAAGAACTCGAAGAGCATGCTCGACGGCCTTGGGATCTGGGAAGATGTGGAGAAGAACGTCGTCGCCTTCTCTGCAACTGTAAACGAGCTTGTGGTCTACATATCGATGGGACAGGCGGACGCCGCCATAGTCTGGGATGATCTCTACGACCCCGAGACTATGGACAAAGTCGATATACCCCTGGAGGTGAACGGGGTGAAGGTAGTTCCCATCGGGACTCTCGTCTTCTCTGAAGACAAGGTGGTGGCTGAGACGTTCATGAACTTCGTAGCCTCGGACGAGGGCAAGGCGGTATTCACCGAACATGGGTTCACCACATATCCCGACGCCAAGTACGAGGAGACGAGCTGAAGGGCAGAAACGAAGGAGAAGGAGGAAGAGGAAGCTGACGGTTCTTGAGCGGCTCTGGCTGAAGGTGGCGACGATCGGAGCGAGCCTCCTCCTGGCGGTCTTCATATCGGCCGTCCTCCTCCTGATATTGAGCCGTTCCCCTCCCGAGACCTTCCTCGCATCCCTCCGCTCTGAGGAGATCAGGTTTGCCATCGGCCTCAGCCTCAAGACCTCGATCGCATCGACGATCCTCTGCATCCTCGGCGCGGTTCCGGCGGCCTACGCCCTCGCTCGCTACGACTTTCTCGGAAAGAGGGCTGTGAGCACCCTTCTTGACATGCCCCTCGCCCTCCCCCCCCTGGTGGCCGGGGTCGGCCTCCTCCTCTTTTTCGGCACGACCCCTCTTGGAAGGGGGCTGGCCGAGGCTGGGCTCGTCTTCGTTTTCACACCCCTGGGGATCGTGATCGCCCAGTTCTTCGTGAACGTCCCCTTCATGCTGAGGGTGATGAGGTCGACCTTCGAGGGGATCAGCCCAAGGTACGAGCACGTGGCCAAGACTCTGGGATGCACCGACGCCCAGGCGATCTGGAGGGTGACCCTTCCCATGGCCTCAAACGGCCTTCTGGCAGGATCTATCATCACGTGGTCGAAGGCGATCGGCGAGTTCGGAGCGGTTCTGATGCTGGCGGGGGCTACGAGGATGAGGACTGAGACGCTGCCCGTATCCCTCTTCTTGAACATGTCCTGCGGGAAGCTCGACGAGGCGATCTCAGCGGCGACGATCCTCATCCTGATATCCGTCGTCTCGCTGTACGTCTTCGAGCGGCGGGTCGGAGGTTTCCGCCTTTAGGTGGTGAAGTGGAAAGGGGAGGAGACGGAGAAGGAGGAAGAAGGAAGAAGGAAGGGGAGGAAGAGACCAACATGCTGAGGATGGAAGGGATCTCTAAGGACCTCGGCGACTTCGCCCTTAGGGACGTGTCTCTCGATGTGGAGTCCGGCGAGTATCTCGTCATAATCGGGCCAACGGGCTCGGGAAAGACGGTCCTTATGGAGACGGTGGCCGGGATCACGCCCCCCGACAGAGGGAGGATCTTCCTCGACGGCCGTGATATCACAGAGGAGGCTCCGAGGGACCGGAAGGTCTGCATGGTCTACCAGGATTACATGCTCTTCCCCCACCTCTCGGTCAAAGAGAACATCGCCTTCGGCCTGCGGTCACAGAAAGCCTCCACCGCCGAGATCGAGAAGAAGGTGGCTTGTGCCTCGGAGCTTTTGGGGATCAGCCACCTTCACGGCCGGCGGCCCGAGACGCTGAGCGGAGGCGAGAAGCAGAGAGTGGCGATAGCGAGGGCGATCGTGATGGAGCCGAAGGTTCTCCTCCTCGACGAGCCCCTCAGCGCCCTCGATGGCGTGACTCGGGAGAGGCTCCGCCGGGAGCTGAAGAGGATCCACCAGGTCTACGGGACGACGATCATCCACGTCACCCACAACTTCGAGGAGGTCTTCTCCCTCGCCGACAGGGTGGCGGTGATGAACGGTGGCGAGATCATCCAGGTGGGAACCCCTGAGGAGGTCTTCAGAAGGCCGAACTGCGAGATGATCGCAAACTTCGTGGGGGTCGAGAACGTATTCAGGGGCGTGGCCTCCGAGAGGCAGGGGCTTTTGGAGATCGAGGTGGACGGCCTTCTGATCGTCTCGGCGACGGAAGATATCGATGAGGATGGAGGTGACGGCGGAATCAATAACAGAAAGGAGGTCCGAACGGGTCGAAAGGTCTTCGCCTCGGTCAGGGCCGAGGATATCCTGATCTCCAAGGACCCCCTCAAATCCAGCGCTCGAAACTCCTTTCAGGGCAAAGTCGAGGAGATCTCCAACGGCGGGATGATGGTGAAAGTCTGGGTCAACGTGGGAATTCCCTTCATGGCGATGCTGACCCGGCGCGGCTGCCAGGAGATGGACCTCTCGGAGGGCGACCACGTCTATCTGACATTCAAGGCGACGGCTGTGCACGTATTCTGAGGAGGCCGGGGCCGGAAGGGTGCAGATATACATTTTATTCTAATCTATTTATACACCGGGCGGCGCGACCACTGGGGCGGCTGCTAGGTCGAGGCTGGGCGGCGAGATCTGGGTCTCTTCTCGTGCTTGACTGAAACTCTCGGCCTATTTTCCGAGAATTAAATACGTACAATTGTATCATATATTGATATTTTCAGCAACCGTAAACAATTTGTCCAAAGAGAAACGAAGGGGCGCACAGTGAGCGAAAGTTATTATCATAAGGCAGAGGCGAGAGAGATTGAGATATGTGTGGGAAGTCCGATTACGATGTTTTTCAGAGACAGGCTTTGAGGACAAAAAGACCGTCCATGCTACGTTCGGGTGTCACAACCCTCTGAATCGAATAAAATTCTTGGAGATCTAAATATGGCTGATACAAATGAAATGGATCAAATAAAACCTTTGATCCCTGAATCAAGCACCTCTGAATCGACTACGGTTGAAGTGGTACTTAATGATTTGCGGGATGGAACGCTCTTAATCCCTGACTACCAAAGGGACAGTGACCAGTGGAATGATACGACTAAGTCCCTCTTTATCGAATCTGTTATCAATAACCTATCAATTCCTGCATTCTTCTTTGAAGTCACTGTTGATGGAGGTGTTGAGAAGAATGACGTTATAGATGGGCAGCAGAGAATTACTACTCTATCTGAATTCTATGAAAAGAAGTTTCGAATGGTTGGTAGCGATGACGCCCCCTATTTGTCACCCCATAGCATTCACTACGCAAACAAAACATTCGATGAACTGCCTCTTGCTTATCAACAGTCTTTTAAGAAGTACCGCTTGGCTGTCATAAAGCTTCGGAGTTTGGGCGACATGCGTCTAGAGATATTTCGTCGCATCAACCAAGGTGGGACCCCTCTAAGCGGTCAGGACATACGCTTGGCATATTATGGAAGCGAATCACCCTCTCTTGCTTTAATCCGCCTTGCAGGAGTATACGATCCTGAAAGGCCCGCAGCAAAACGATTCTTGAAGGAAGATGGACCCGCCGAGTCGTTGGGAGTAGAATATCCCTGGAAAGATGAAGCTGCCAGAAAAATGTTGGACAGTTGGTGGGCTGAAAAGGAGATATCAAGAGGTCAGACCGCTTCGGAGGCGTTCCTCTGGGCATTTATCTCCGCTCAGGCTGAGAAGCTCGATAGCATCCTCCAAAACAAATCCGCACTTCAGGATCTAAATTGTCGGTTCAACGGCTCAATTGATGCTGCTCTCGATGCCTGTTGTGCTCAGTTGAAATATCAGGATCTCAATACAGATACACCACCTGCCTTAATGCCGTACTCGGAAATGAGAGACAGCTTCTTCTCGGCGTTTGAGAACTGGATTGGTTATGTTCTTGGCCAGAAAGGGCCAAGTCTCCCCATCAATAAGCGCCGGACACTTAGTGCGGTAATTGGTGCAGCTTATGTGCTTTCGATAAACCCGTCGGATCTTAACGACCAACAATGGATAGATCTCGTAGAGTTTGTACGACGTCCCCAGCAAATCGCTCGAACGTTTGGCATCGATTACCCGCAAAGTAGGGGCAAGTGGAGAGGCACCAAGGGATACAAAGCACAGTTTCTTGCTGCGAGAGATATTATAAGGAGAATTGTCTCGTGAATTGCAAGATGCCGCGGAATCTTGAGAGTGCTGATCTTCGAGATAGGGCATTTCCTTCTAGTTGGCGGGACGCTGCGATCAGTGTGCTGTATGATCAATCAAAGGGCGGGGTTGTTTGTCCTCACTGTGGAGATGTCTTCGGTGGACCCGAGCTGAAAATGCTAGAGTCAGATCATATAATTCCTTGGAGTTTGGGAGGAACCACAACTTGGGAGAATCTTCAGCTTCTATGCCGCAGCTGCAACCGCGCCAAGTACAACCACGTGAGGAATGAAAAGAAATGAGGGATAGACTCATTGATGTCTTAGCTGCAGAAGAATAGACGATATGGCCAGGGTCAACCTCCAAGGCGATTTCATAGGGAATAGCTCGGGCATGGCTGTGAGGTGGTCAGCGCCGACCGGCAGCCATGGCGGTCTACGCCGCAGGCAGCATATTTTATAATATATTTTAACTAATCAATATATTAATTATGGTCTCGATGACCTCTCCGACCTTCTCGGCTTTGAGACGTCCGGCGCGGTAAAGGATGATCCCGCTGTCTGCAGTGAAGAGCCGATTGGGCCTGACGTTGCTCTCTTTTTTGAGAGACCCCTCTTCGAAGTCGGCATCGTTAATCCCAACAGCGTACCTGTCCCTAAAGTGTTGGCTGGTAATTTGGCAAAGGATTCTGTCGTCCCCTTCAAGCTCTGCCACCACCAGGGCGGGACGCCTCTTGGCCTGGGCAAGATCGGAGAACGGGAAGGGAACGGCCACCACGTCTCCCTTCACAAATCTCCCCAAGCCACTTCCTCCTCGGGGGAGAGCCACTCCTCGGAGAGGACCGGCTCGCTCAAGATGGCCTCCTCGATCCCCCTGGTGGAGGACTTATCCCTCAAAAAACGAACAAAATCGAGCACCTCCTTTAGATAAGGCTCGGGAAATGCCTCGATCTCTCTGTGGATGAGTTCCTTCGTCGTCATGCCAGCTAACTTATAATTCTCCTTCAGTAAAAGACTTTCTCCAATCCCCGCAGCCTTTGGCTTTCCCCGCTTTCGGCATCCTCAATCGCCTTCCCACTCATCCATTCACCTTCTTCACCACCTCATCGCAGAACGCCCTGATCTGATCCTCGTCGAGCTTCCCCTCGGGGATTACATAGACCCGATACCCCGCAGCCGAGAGCTTCTTGACTGAGAAGGGATCGGCGTTCCGGGTGTCGAGGATGATTATCTTCTCTTTTTTAAATAATACGTCGGCCGTGTACCCGACCCGAAGAGAGGTCTGGAGCCGGAACTTCAGCCCCCGAGCCTCCAGCTCCATGATGACGCCATCGAGCTTGCGCAAATCTCACCACATCCTAGAATCGCTAATGGCACTACCGCACTATTAGTTCTATCTACGCCATAATCCCCACCTGCGCAAGCAATCGAGGTGGAGACCGGAGGGGCCTGTTTCTTGTAGCCGACCAGGCATCGTGCGCCGCCCGGAGCATCCTCGCCGAGGGTGACGATCTCCGGAAAATTGGTGTGCGGGTTTATCTAGTTTGGAGACGTCAGGTCCAAACCGGAGGAATGAGAGATGGCTGCCAGGGTCAGCAAGTTCGAAAGAGACGTCGTGGACGCTTTCAAGGGGTCGGTAGAGGACTTTCGAAACGGGAAGATCGAGACGGAGGAAGACTTTTTGGCCTCCCTCTACCACCACCTCCGGACCTACACTGATAAAAATAAAATAATGAAGATGCTGATTAACCACCCAGTCGGCGACGCCAAACCCGCCATCTCGATATTCAAGGGCGACGACTGCCTCGTGGTCATCGAGCCCCTGACCGCCACTCGGGACGGGGATGAGATCAGGCCCTACGACCGATCGAGGATAAAAAGCAGCATGGAGAAGCTGAAGCTCTGTGCCCCCCACGCCGAGAGGGGGTTTCTGATCCACATCGACGAGAGTGAACCGGGGTTCGACGACGGCTTTGCGGAGTGGAAGGAGGACTACTACAGAAACCTCTGGCACGAGGTCGAGGAGGAGAAGACCTACGTCTTCGAGGTGAAGAAGGGACGGACGAACAAGCGGAGAGTGTAGGTCCGGGTCTGGAAGGGAAAGATGAACGAGCAGCACATATCCAGGATCGCCAAAGAACTCGGCAAAAAGGACGGCCAGGTCAGGGCTGCAGCGAAGCTCCTGGACGAGGGAAAGACGATCCCCTTCATCGCCCGGTACAGAAAGGAGGCGACTGGCGGCCTCGACGAGGTGGCCATCGCCGCCGTCAGGGACCTCCTCGAAAAGTACGGCGATCTGGACCGGAGGCGAGCCTCGATCCTGCGATCCCTCGAAGAGCGGGGAGAGCTAACGCCTGAGCTTGAGAAGAAGATTCTGGCGACGGAGACTATCTCAGCCCTGGAGGATCTCTACCTCCCCTATAAGCCCAAACGAAGGACCAGGGCCACCGTCGCCCGGGAGCAGGGCCTCCTGCCCCTGGCGGATCTGATCTTCGATCAGGGGAAGATCGACCCCCGGACCGAAGCGGCTTCGTTTTTAAATCCCGACGAGGGGATCGGCTCCGTCGAGGATGCCCTGGCAGGAGCACGAGACATCATCGCCGAGAGGATCAGCGAGGAGCCGGAGGCGAGGTCGAGGATGAGGAGCCTCTTCCTTTCCCAAGGGACCATCCGGTCGAAGGCCTCCGGACCTCTGGAGGGAGAGGGCGCGAAGTACCGCGATTATGCCGACAGGTCCGAGTCCCTCGCCAAAGCCCCGTCCCACAGGATGATGGCGATGTTGAGGGGGAGAAAAGAGGGCTTTCTGATCCTCCACGTCGAGCCGCCGATGGAAAAGACGTCATCGATCCTGGAGTCGCTCTTCCTCCGAGATGGTGGGAGGGGAAAGGGCGCCGCCTATCCCGCCACCGAAGAGGTCCGCCTCGCCCTGGAGGACGGCTACAAGAGGCTTCTATCCCCCTCGATGGAGAGGGAGAGCCTCTCGGCCGCGAAAGAGCGGGCCGAGGAGAGGGCGATGGAGGTCTTCGCCGAAAACCTCCGCCAGCTCCTCCTGGAGCCGCCTCTGGGAGAGAAGACGGTCCTGGCCGTCGATCCTGGATTTCGGACCGGATGCAAGGTGGTCGTCCTCGACCAGCAGGGATCTTTGATCGCAAAGGACGTGGTATTCCCCCACCCGCCACAGAAAGATATCCGAAAGGCGGCAGATAAGGTTGCGAATCTCTGCGAAAATTTCAATGTAGAGTTTGTCGCCGTCGGAAACGGGACCGCCGGGAGGGAGACGGAGGAGTTTCTGAGGAAAATCGCGCTTCCCGGCAAAATCCCGATTGTGATGGTGAACGAGGCTGGAGCCTCCGTCTACTCGGCGTCCCAGGGCGCGCGAGACGAGTTTCCCGACGAGGACGTGACCGTAAGGAGCGCCGTCTCCATCGGCAGAAGGCTGATGGACCCTCTGGCGGAACTGGTGAAGATCGATCCGAAGTCCATCGGCGTCGGCCAGTACCAGCACGACGTCAACCAAACGGCCCTGAAGAGAAAGCTCGACGACGTCGTCGAGGTTTGCGTCAACCTCGTGGGAGTGGACCTGAACACCGCAAGCGTCGAGCTTCTCTCCCGCGTCTCGGGGCTTGGGCCGAAGCTGGCGGGATCGATCGTTCGGTTCAGAGAGGAAAACGGCCCCTTCCGGTCCCGAAAAGATTTAAAGAAAGTTCCCGGCCTCGGCCCCAAGGCCTTCGAGCAGGCGGCGGGCTTCCTGCGGATCAGAGACGGCAAAAACCCCCTGGACGGGTCTGCGGTCCATCCCGAAAGCTACGGGATCGTGGAGGCGATGGCAGATAACCTCGGCATCTCCGTGGAGGAGCTGATGGCCGACCCCGTCCTCCAGCAAAAAATCGACCCCAAGAGGTACGTCTCGGAGAAGGCGGGCCTTCCCACCATAAGAGACATCCTATCGGAGCTCTCAAAGCCCGGCCGAGATCCCCGTCGAGAGTTTGAACTCTTCGAATTCACGCCAGGGGTCGAGAGGATGGAGGACCTCCGGTCCGGGATGAAGCTCTCAGGGGTCGTGACGAACGTCGCCGCCTTCGGCGCCTTCGTCGACGTCGGCGTCCACCAGGACGGCCTAGTTCACAAAAGCCAGCTGGCGAACCGGTTCGTTCGGGACCCGGCGGAGGTGGTGAGGGTCCACCAGAAGGTGGAGGTGACCGTCCTGGAGGTGGACCTGCCCCGAAAGAGGATATCCCTCTCGATGAAGGAGAAGCCGGAGATAGAGATCCATCGAGAAGAGTGAACCTATTTCCTCCGCCTCACCTTCAGGAGCATCCTCTCCTTTCCCACCACCTCGACGATCTCCCCGGCCTCGATCGGCTCGTCCGACTCGGCGGCCCAGTACTCGCCGTTGTACATTACATGGCCCCTCGTGTCGATCCTGTCCAGGACCTCGGCGACCTCTCGGTCCATCACCTCGGAGTAGGTGGGCCGCCTCTTCGCCTCCGCCACCTTGTAGAGGGCGAAGACGAAGAAGGCCCCGATGACCAAGCTGGGAACGATCAGGGCGACGAAGGCGTCCATTTTGTACTCGGCGGGGGTGTACCAGTCGGTCGAGCCGATGGGGATGAGGAGGACCGACCCAGTGATCATGCAGGCGAGCCCCGCGGCCCCGAGGAGGCCGAATCCGGGGCTGTTCAGCTCGACGAGGAGGAGGACAAGCCCGAGGATGATCAGAAAGAGGGCACCCAAGTTCACGGAGAATCCGAGGCCGATGAGCCCCAGGGCCAAAGTCATGACCCCCACAAGCTCCGCCCCCAGGCCGGGGTTCGAGAGGCCGAAGATTAGGGCGTAGAGGCCGACGATGAGGAGAAGCCCCGCGAGAAGCGGATCTGAGAGGACTGCCAAGACCTGGAGCCTGAAGCTCGGCACGAACCGGACGATCTCCGCGCCGCTGGTGGCGAGAGTCCTGTTCTTCGCCTCCATGCCGTCGAGATCCTCCATCAGGGACTCGAGGTTCGGGCTGACGATCTCGATGACGCCGAACTCGAGAGCCTCCTCGGAGTTGAGGTTGAGGTTAGAGAGGACAAACTCCCTCGCCGCCGTCGTGTTCCTCCCGTGAACCCTCGCCTTCTCCTCCGCCAGGGCTACGACGGCGTTGACCACCTTTGTATCGTTCACGGGCTCGGTCCCCGTCGGACCGATCTGAACCGGCTGGGCGGAGCCGATGATCGTTCCAGGCACCATCGCCGCTACGTCGGAGGCTAGGAGGATGATCGTCCCCGCAGACCAGGCGGTGGCCCCGGAGGGGTAGACGTACCCGACCACCGGAAGGCTCGTCCTCTCGATCAGGCCTGTGATCTCCTTCGTCTCTGTGAGCCCGCCGCCTGGCGTGTCGAGGGTGATCACCAGGGCCTCGCACCCGCGAGCTTCCGCCTCGGCGATCGCCTCCCCGACGACGTCGTCGCTCGCCGGAGTTATGTCGCCATCCAGGGCGACGACCATCACGCTCCCTTCGCCCAAGGCCGGGCCCACGAGGCAGAGGATCAAAAAAGAGGCAAGAACGAGGAGAGGCAGAAGCGACGCCAGGATGGAGGGGCGGCTGAGGAAACCCTTCCGCAGTCGGTCTCCTCTCCTCAGATCCCACGGAGGTGAGGTATTCATCTCTCTCCGAAGGCCTTGGTCAGCCCCGCCACCGTCCCGGTCGCCTCCCCCACCTCGCCGCCGGATGTGACGACGATCAGGTTCTTCTCCCTCGATATCTCAGCCAGAGTCTGAAGCTCCCTCAGCTTGATGGCCACCGGCGCTCCCTGGTAGAGCTTCGCCGCATCCACCATCCTCTCGGAGGCCTGAAACTCGCCGTCGGCCAGGATGATCCTCGACCTCTTCTCCCTCTCGGCCTCGGCCTGCTTGGCGATGGCCCGGAGCATCGACTCGGGAAGGCTCACATCCCGCAAGGTGACCCCTGTCACCTTGATCCCCCAGGGATCGGTCTGCCGGTCCAGGATCTCCTGGAGCTTGACGTTCAGTTCCTTCCGCTTCGAGAGAAGTTTGTCCAGCTCGATCTGGTCGAGGACGTCTCTTAGAGTCGTCTGGGCGAGAAGGCTCGTCG